>JAEEGF011385539.1_pt1 | contig 10844 bp, 11 predicted proteins | sample 9134171 | NCBI WGS metagenome assembly JAEEGF01 (sample SAMN16246542, study PRJNA631951) | gut metagenome | biome: gut microbiome; feature: rumen; material: AP-attached | host: Bos | place: Iran: Karaj | collected 2018-10 | reverse complement strand
GAACGTGTCGCTATAGGTTGAGCAGTCGCCGCAGCCGAAGAGGGCGATGGTCTTACCACTGAGGTCGGCACTCTGGAGCGTTTTCAGTCCGTCGTACCAATCGTCCTGCAACTCACCTGCGCCCCATGTCGAGGTGCCGAGAATCAGATTCTGGTTGTTGCTGATGATGTCGGCAGTAAGGTCCTGTACGTTCACGGCCTCACAGTCCAGTTTCGAGGCAATCTTCTCAGCTAAAGCCTCGCAAGTTCCTGTCGAGGAACCATAGATAACAATTGTAGCGTTCATTTTTTCTGATATATGTAAATGATGTGGTTAATTCTTGTTGAGGTATTTTCCCTCGCAAGTGCCATCGCACTGACCGTTGCATCCGCCCTTACGCTTACAATACCGCTCGCATTGGGCACAAATGTCGTAGCCGAGCATGGCACCGAGAATGAAGTCCTCCTCAGGCGTGAGCAGATTCAGCGGACGGGTGACGATGAGGCGGATAGCCTCCAAGCATTCGCGCCGTCCGAAATAGACATTCAAGTTGTTCCGACCAGCGGGTTGCAGGATGTAAGGGATGCCTTGACTTTCCAGTCGTGATACAGCCAGCTCGCCGTATTTCTTATTGCAGGTGAACAACACCATGTGCCGCACGCCTTTGTGCAGTTCGTAGATGTGGTTCATCAGTACCTTCATCTCTGTGGGGATTGTCGTTCTTGTCATCTTTTCTGCTGTTTGGGTGATAAGGACACAATGTCGGCCAAGTGCAACAGCGTTCGCTCCCGTTGCCGGGGCGCCACTAAAAAGCTGGCCTGTTTGCTGGTGGCAAAGGTACGGTGAAAAAGTGGAGTGCGCAATACCTAAAACAGAGTGTTTTAAGCATGGCGTATTGCCGATGAAGTGCATCTGGCAGATTAACAAAAAGTAGGTATTCCTGCTGCAGTTAATTGTTATAAGGAGTTCAAGGAGTCAAGAAGTTCAAGGAGTTGCAAGACGATAGTTCCGCTGGTTTGAGAACCTTGAACTTTGAACCGGCGGCTCCGCCGCGTCACATCAATATTTGTTTTTCGGGACAATTGGCTATTTTCTTTCGCAAAGAGTTTAGAATGTCGAAGATTCTGTCTATATTTGCAAATATAAAGTCGTTGACCCCCAAAAAAGAGTATCCTATGAAGAGAATCCTTTTCCCAATGTTGTTGTGTCTGCTTTCCCTGAATGCTTTTGCCCAGCAGGCCGTTATCAACAAACAGCGGCATTTCTCCAAGACAGTGCCGGCAGGCAACTACAGTGGCATCACGTGGTTGGGAGGCGACCGCTATGCTGTCGTCAACGACAAGGCGCGTACGGCTGGTTTCTGCCTGATGACCATCACCACCGACCCCGTCACCGGCAATATTCTGACAGCCCGTGCAGACTCGTTTGTCACCAACATGCAGCCCAACCGCGATGAGGAAGGTATCTGCTATGTGCCCCAGAGCAACACGGTGTTTGTCAGTGGCGAGGCCGACGGCAACATCTTGGAATACCAGATGGACGGCCAACTGACGGGTCGTAAGATGAGCATTCCGCCCGTCTTTCAGGTCACTCACGGCAACCGCGGTTTCGAGGCACTGACCTATAATGCCGTCACCCACCGTTTCTGGACAACCACGGAGAACACCCTGAAGACGGATGGCGACAAACCCAATATCTCGAAGCGCATTCCCAACCTGCTGCGCTTGCAGAGTTTTACCGACGACCTGCAGCCTTGTGAGCAGTACTGGTATATGACCGACACATCGGAAGTGAAATCCACAGAGGGTAAGAATACCCTGGGTGTGAGCGGACTGGCGGCTCTCGACGACGGACAGCTCATTGTTCTGGAGCGTGAGGTTTACAGGACACCGAAGGATATCGGTTCGTATGCGCACGTCAAGCTGTATGTCGTCAACCCCGCCATGCAGCGGGCCTCTGAATTACTGCAGAAACAGCTCATCACCGAGTTCCGGACAAAGATCAATCTTACGGACCGTAGTTTCGCCAACTACGAAGGCATCTGTGTCGGACCACGGCTCAACGACGGGCGGCTGTTGCTCATGCTCGTTGCCGACTCGCAAGACCAGTATCGTGGTTTTCTGAAAGACTGGTTCCGCACGGTCACCGTCGCCAATCTCAACTTCCGTCCGCAACCCACCACCACCGCCGACGTCCCGGCGTTGCTGAAGTCGGTCAGCAGCACGGATGAGGGCACGAAGTTGAAGACCCCTTCTTTTCTCAGCCATGAGGAGTTGCCCAATACCATTCGTTTCCTTGCCGAGCCGCCACAACCGGAGAGCGGAGCTTTCGAGAACGACCGTTACTACTACGAATGGGGCAAGGAGCAGCGCCAGACAGCACGAGGCAGTCAGGCAGCCATCGACGAGGCACAATGGACATCGCGCGCCTTCAGTCCTGCCGCCGGCTTCCTGATTGGTCCGGAAGAGACACCAGAGATATTCAAGTTGGTAGAGGGTGCCCGCAAAGATGCCAGTGCCACCAATAAGGTCGCCAAGAACTATTTCCGGCGCACGCGGCCGTTCGTACACTTCAGCGAACCGTCGCTGATGCCGGAGAGTGATGCCGAATACGCGTCGTCGTACAGCTATCCCTCAGGCCATAGCGTCCGCGGCTGGGTCTATGCCCTCACACTGGCGCTCGTGGTCCCCGACTCCACCGAGTCGCTGATAGCCCGTGCCCAGGAGTATGCCCTCAACCGCGTTGTCTGCGGCCACCACTACAAGAGCGACGTAGATGCCTCGCTCGTCGAGGCTACCGCCATCATGAGCCGTCTGTTGTCGAATGCCGGTTTCATGGCACAATTGGAAAAAGCACGCAAAGAGTATGCCCGTCTTCGCGAGGAAAAGGCAGATTTGAGTTCCCCCGCCAATCGGGGAAACGGCGTAAGCAAGGGGCATTAAGGTCGACCGTATATCAACAGCCCGCAGCCCACGACGATAAAGACAATCCCTAACAGGCATGTAATGACAATGAAGGCTTTAGAAGGCCGCACTCCTCCTATCGTCTTCCACCTTTCCGTGATAGACCATATCCTTTTTGGTGATACGAACACCAAACAAACTCCCAACATGCACAGCACGATTCCTGCAATTACTTCTTGTGTCATAGCTCTGATGATTTGTGATGGTGCAAAAATAAAGTATTGGCTTCGCCTTCGTCCGTCACGACTCGGCCATCTTTGAGCAAGCTCGGATGGCTCTCGCTGCTCCGTCCGTTCGTGCCGTTTATTCAAATATTTGGGATAAACAGCACGAATATGTGATGAATGGTTTGATTAAGCGAGAGCAAAGCCGAATAAAATCGAGCTTTGCCGAGCGTGAAAACCATCGAGCGTAGCCCAATGGTTTGATTGAGCGAGAGCAAAGCCTAATAAATTCGAGCTTTGCCGAGCGTGAAAACCATCGAGCGTAACCCAATGGTTTGATTAAGCGAGAGCAAAGCCGAAAAAATTCGAGCTTTGCCGAGCGTGAAAACCATCGAGCGTAGCTCAATGGCAGGTTCAGTTGTAAGGAATAACAGCCCTATGAAGAAGGCGGTATTTATGTTATCCCATCAGCGTAAACACCATTTCTTTTCCCGTCCATTCTTCGCCATCTATCAGATATGTGTCTGTACCTGTTATTTTGAATCCTACTGATTCGTAGCAATGAAAGGCAAAAGGATTATTGTCGAACACGCCGAGGGTGATGCGCGCGGCTCCTAATTTGCGCTGGGCATACTCCATGGCGAGACGGAGCAACAGCTTGCCATAACCCTTCCCCCGCTTCGAGTCGTCGATAACGACAAAGCCAAGGCGGACGACACTCTTGTCCTCTGATGGATATCTCAAAAGGATATGACCAACAACGTCATCGCCAGCAACAGCCGTGAGCGGATGCATGTTGTCACCCTTGTATTGCTCCATCATCTCCTCAGGCTTGGCAGGGAAATCCTTATATCTGTCAGCACTCCAAAGCCGGAACGTATGCTTGTCCTTGCACCAACTAAGAATCTTCGCTGCATCATTCGTATTGAATGGCCGGAGTTTCATTTCATTCATCATATTACTTCAAATTAAATCACGCTCGCTCTGCTTTTGCTTAATCAAATGATTCTAATAGTTGTCTGGCAATATTTTCTATTACTGCCTCAGATGGTGAGTGCGTGGTGAAGACGGCGATAATGGCGTAGCTTCCATCAGGCATGAGAATGATACCTGCATCGTTCATGTCTTGCAATCCTTCAGCGGATGGGAATCCTGTACCTGTCTTATGTACGATACGAGCATCTTCGGGTATCGCAGCAGGGATTCGTTTCAGTCCTGTTGAGCAGTCAGCCATCGCCTTCCAGATGAATGTCATATATGGGTTGTCATCTTTATGATGATAAAACCACTCGAACAAACGAACCATTTCGGCGGGGGTGGAACTGTTTGCGATGGCCTTTGCCGGATTCTTGTGCATCTGTTTCTCTGTCATGCGGACATGGATATCGTGGAATCCAAGTTTTCTCATGTACTTCTCTACTGCTTGGGGCTTGCCACAATGCTTGAAAAGGAGTTCGCTGGCATTGTTGTCGCTCTGTCCGAGAGACAATTCCAGTAGTTCCCCATACGAAAAGGCCTTTTTGCCTTCAAAAAGTTTTAGCATTGGCGACCATGTGTCTTGCATCAGGTCTGCTTTATCGACAACGATCGTTCCGTCAAGATTCAACCTTTTCCGACTCAGGTAATCGGCGACGTACAACGCTTGCGGGAACTTCATCACACTATGCATGGCAAAACGCTCGTTTTCGTTAACACCAACAATAGAGCCATTGCGCATGATGCATGCACCATAGTTGGTACAGCCTGACTCTTGCGCCAAACACGATGTAACAACCAATGCAAAAACAAATGTTATTATCTTTCTCATATTATATGACCTGATTCTGCTCTCGCTAAAACGCAGCCTTCATGTATGGCGGCAAACGTGGCAACTGCTGCTACCATTGAGATGGGGACGATAGACCAAAATGTCATGGGTACTGCAATGAATAGCAGAAACCCCGCCCACTTGTTCGCGAGGGTGTGAGGGAAGTAGCAGCGCCCGTACGTCGCGAGTGCAGAAAGCTGATTCACAACTTTAATCGTAACAATTACTCCTGCCCACAACCATAACCATTGCGGCAGTTCGAGTATCGGCAGGAATTTCCATGCACAACACGCTACGAAGCAGATGTCTGCCACGCTATCCAGCAATGCTCCTGTCTTGGTAACGCACTTCAGTTTCCGAGCCAGCCATCCATCGGCTATGTCGCTGAGGCCGCAGAGCACATAAAGCGCCCAAAACGGACGGAGCAGCGAGAGCCATCCGAGCTCGCTCGGAGATGGCCGAGTCGTGACGGACGAAGGCAAGGCCAAAGATGTTCCTACAACATCACACAGCAGCAGAGCAACAGCCCCCACCATCCGGAGCGACGAGAGGATATTCGGCAGATGTTTCATTTCTGTAGAATACTAACTCTCTTTCTTGGGGAAGGTTGCTCTAATCTTATATTCATGGCTATGCTGACAATTGACGATTACTTCACCTTCACAAATCTAAACAACCCATCTCCTTGCTCAAACTGCTCAGGCATATTTGGATCGGGATGATGCTCGTTGAAGAACTCGACGGCATGGAAACCGCAGCGGTTAATGTAGAAGTGGATGTTACGGCGGTCAAAATATGGGGTGCAGGTTTCCCAGACTTCCGTTTCGGGATGTATAGTCTCGATAGCTTTCCAAATGGCTTGCCCGATGCCCTTACTCTGTACGCCCACCTTCACATAGAGGAAAGCCAGTTCGCCATGGTGGGTCTCATGATCGAAAACGATGATGGCGCCACCTTTTCGCTGACCATCAGTATCGATTGCTTCATAAGCTTCAGCACCATCTGCATTCAACGACTGATAGAAATCCTTATCGGGCAAAACCTGCCACTGGTTGTTACCTTCTTGGCGTGGGAAATGCGCTTGAAATCCATGCTGGAATGCCTCTTGCATTTCTTCTTTGAATGCGATGGTCTCGCCTGCTCTTAATGGCAATAACCGAATACTTCCTTTTAGAAACCCGCAGTTGAAGGACTGGAGTTGTTCACCCATCAGTTTCTTCATCACCTCAAAAGTATGATTTCCAGTGCAATGACTGGTATAGAAATGGGTATCCGGGTATTTGGCTTTCAGTCGATCGGCCAAGGCTGTCAATTCCTCATCACAATCATAGCCGTCAAGCAGATGGAAACCGCCCACTACTTCCCTTACAGGCCATGGACAGGCTAAAAGAATGTTTTCCAGTCCACTATGAGCGCAACCGGTAAAAAGCAAACCATCGGTGTAAAGTGCCAATTCATGGCGGAAATCGTCGGGAATAAGACTACCATCGCCTGCTTCCACAAAAAGGTTTTGGTTGCCCTTAGGCCTAGAGTAAACTTGTGGGATGTGGGCAATGACATGTATTTCATCGGCTATCTTACATGTTTCATCAACCATTAGCAGTCTTTCTTCGGGTATGTTCGGCCATGCAGTTGTTATGCTATGCTGATGGCCACGTTTTGAGAAGAATCTTCCGCTTATCGCGTCAGGCGAGAGAATAATCTTAGCCCTCTTGTTCTGTTCCAAGAAGTAGCGCAAGCCGCCAGCGTGATCATTGTGTCCATGGGAGATAAACACATAGTCAACATGAGCGAGGTCAACACCTAATCGCTCCGCGTTTCGCATAAATACGTCGCTGGCTCCCGTATCGAGCAGGATGTTATGCTTCTCCGTTTGCAAAAGAACTGACAGCCCATGCTCTGTTTCCAAAGCAGGGTCGTTAGTCCTGTTATCTGATAATACGATCCATTTCATACACATCTATCTGTTAAACTCCAGTCTCAACACTCTGATGGGACGGCCCTTCCCTTGATACTGGTTTTCGTCGATGCAGGTTTCGCCTGTAGGAACAAAACCACACTTCTCCATCACACGCCCTGAGGCGGGGTTGTCAACGAAGTGACCGCTGATGAGCGATTTGATGTCAGTCGTTTGTCGGATATGGTCTAACATCAGCCGCAGTGCCTCCGTGCAGAAGCCTTGGTTCCAGTAGGGTTTCGCCACCCAATAACCAATGAGTGGCTCACCTTCTCGCGCTGGCAGGTCACACTCGCACGAAGGGCCATAGCCCATAGCACCGATAGGTTGACCTTCGGTCTTCCTCTGTCGCGAAAGGCTACGGGTAGGCGAGCTTTGCTCGGGAATCTCGACAGAGTCGATGCAAGCATCACTCTGCTCTCGCTGCTCCATCGTTTCCCCCGTCTCTTTGAGTTCGATAGCCCAAGTATTGGTGGCATCGCGGAAAACGGTACGGATGATCTCCAGACTCTCCTCCACGCTTTGATGTGGCGGCCACCCTGCACGAGGTCCCACATCAGGGTCGGATGCCCATCTATACAGTACCTCTGCATCACTGTCGCGCCACGGGCGCAATATAATTCTTTCTGTTTCCATTACTCAATCACAAAACTACGTGGATAGAAATCGCTGTAGAAACGACCGTCGGTGGCGGTGAACTTCAACACGCAGTAGTTGGGATCGGTCACACCACCGGGATAGTATTGTGTGTCGCCATCGCGCCAGATCATTTCTTTCGAGGCGGCATCCGTCAGCACCTCCATCGTGCCTCGCAGCATCATACCCTTGAAGCCTTTGGCGTCGCAGAAATAGATGCTGGCCTTGGGGTTGGCCTTGTATTGAGCCACGCGTATTGAGAATGTGTTGGTTGTAAAGTAGAAGGTTTTGATACCCTCACGCTTGCGTGGCTTCAACATGGCCTTGGTCCAAGGAAAACCTTCTTGGTCTACTGATGAGATATAAGCGATGGGCTGTTTGTCGGCCATCTGCGCAATAAGTTCTTTAACGCCTGCCAAAGCGGGGTTTACATTCATGATATCATCGTTACTAATATCCAACGTTTTGCGCCAGCGCTTCAGCTGAGGGAAATACGTTTTCATCATACCAATATATTCCTCTTTGGTGATGGGTTTCTCCAACCCCTCGTTTACAGCACCAACAAACTGCGCGCAATGCTCTATCATCTCGTCCATGGTGCAGTCCTGCAGGAATTTTCCATCCTTGTAGCAATACATACAGTAATCTTCGTTCTTACTGCCGTCTGCATCAGTACCGAGAACATCCTCTGTGAGCGGCATGCCGCAACTCTGACAAAATCTTATTTGAACTTCGTTCGAATTCTTACGCGACTCGGGATAACTGGAGCAAGCCCCATTCTCCTCTCGCTGCTTATTCTTTTCTTTATTCATATTTTATCACTCTTGTTTATTTGATGCTAAAGTACCTTCTTTACTCCAGGTATCAGCCGAAGCAGCCAGGTGAGCCCGAAGGACGCTATGGTGATGGCGACACCAATGAACATGAACTTACCGAAGGCTCCCATCCAAATGCCGTCAACCGCATTCTGCAAAGCAATCATCAGCAATAGATGGACGATATACGCTCCGTAAGCTTGGGCGGCACACCACTTCCAGAACTTGCTGTTCCAGTCTCCGTACTCGCGAAACAGCCACAGCAGTCCGAAACTAATGAACACGCAAAGTAACGACTCGTAGATGCCGAACCACTGATCGACAAAGTCGTCCCACTCACCACCATTGCGTAGATAGATGCCTAATGCTAACAGGCATCCTAACAAAAGCGACAAAGCTCCCGTGGTGTTGCTCATCTTGTCAAGCCAATGAAAGCGACAGGCCATAATGCCGATGATAAACATCATCACGTATTGCAGATAATGAGCCGGTTCCATTGGCAAGGGGATGATACCGAAAGGCCATATCCAATGATCCTGCGGACTGACCAAACGTATAAGATAACTGCCAATACCCATGACGCCACCGAATATCAGCAAGCCAATGATGGTTGGTCTGGACGAGCAAGAGTCGGTAGTAGGTTGATAGAACTGTCGTATTAAGGCATAGAGAAGACAGAATACAAGCAAACTCTCTATATACCACATATGACCAATCTCTAATTTACCTGACAGCACACTCAGCAATCCTCCCATCACTAACAGGGGTATGCCCAGGCGTATCAGTTTCTTTTGGACAAAAAGCGAGGCTCCCTGTTTATCGTAACTCGCAGGGACAAAATAGCCGGAGATAAGAAAGAACAGTCCCATGAAGAAGGCAGCGTTTACTGAGAAGAAATGCCATATCCAAGGCATCACCTCGGCAGGATTACTGGGTGCATAGGCCCAGCCTCCACCATCACCGTATGCCTGACCGGCGTGGTGGAATATCACCAGCACCGTCAGGCATACTTTCAGATTGTCCAGATAAAAAAGGCGCTTCATACTATCCGTTTCTAATGCTTGTTCTATTTTACTTGTCTTTTTCTGTTTGATGCTACAAAAATACAAAAAGTTGTGGAATATACCACATTTCTTGGATAAACGTCATCGATTTGTGACGAATGACCTCGCATCATATCATATTGATTGTTTTCTGCAGTTCTTCCAAGAAATGTGCAGCATGACCACCGTCCATCTGGGCATGGTGGAACTGGAACGAGATGGGCAGGGTGGTCTTCAACCAGCCTTTGCGATATCTGCCCCACATCACCATCGGGTTGTTGAATTGGCCACTGTACTGATTGACGATGCAGTCGAGTTCCGTACCTGTCACTGCCGACGTGCCTACTATCACAGCCTCATCGTCTAATATATCCTGGCAGGTTTGGCCGATGGTTTCTGTCAGATGCAGGTAATTGGCATTAAACTGCTCTAAATCGTCGCTGACGGCAACGTCACAGAAACTGAGTCCGCCCTTGACATTTTCTACAATGATGTTAATGGCCATATGGTTGTATTTGTACAGCTTTCCGTTCTGGGGCAGCATGTAAAACTCCTCAATCCTGGATGCAGCCTTGCCGATGCACCAACAGAGCAGCATCGTGAATTTCAGCCCTCGCCGACGGCTCACCCTGCGCAGCCGTGTCACGTCGAAGGTCTTCGTGATTGTCACCATCGGCATGGGCGACTTTATCCACAGTTCGAAGGCTATTGCCCGATTCGTGTCTTGAGGATTGATTTCTTGTTTCATTCTTTGATGATGATATTATTTTTTCCCTATTAGACCTAAGTCAGTCATTAGATTGACGCCAAACAAACTCTCAAAACGCACAAGACGATCCCTGCAATTGTTTCTTGAGTCATCGTTACTGATGATTTGTGATGGTGCAAAAATAAAGTATTCGTGCCGTTTATTCAAATATTTGGGATAAATAGCACGAATATGTGATGAATGGTTAGGCTGTGTCAAAGGAATTTCTCTTGATGCCCCCTTTGCTTAGGCCGTTTCCCCGTTGTGCGGGGAAACTCAAATGTATTTCAGCGTGATGACACTGAAATCATCACAATCGAAGAAGGAGAACATGTGACCATGCACATAGAAGGGAGGAATCCGCGAAATTGATAATCTCGTGGAGGGTACCCCGGCACACCAGCGGCATGGTGAAAAGCGGTGAAGGGGAGTTTCTCCTCCACGTCGTCGCCCAGTGACAGGCAATACTCACGGTAATCCTCAATATTCATGATGCGCGGTTTCGGGATTTATTTCTTCCCTAGGAATCTTGTGTTCAGATAGGCTTGGAAGGCCTCCTTGTACATGTCGCCGATGGGCAGGTATGTGTGGGAGTCTAGAATGACGCGGTTCTTGTTGACCTCCTGAATCTTCGTGAGATTGACGATGTAAGAGCGGTGAATGCGCATGAAGTTGCCGGGCAGGCGCATTCCCGAGCTTTGGTCGCCATCCCGTAGCCTCGTTCCCGAGCTA
>JAEEGF010302379.1_pt1 | contig 10844 bp, 10 predicted proteins | sample 9134171 | NCBI WGS metagenome assembly JAEEGF01 (sample SAMN16246542, study PRJNA631951) | gut metagenome | biome: gut microbiome; feature: rumen; material: AP-attached | host: Bos | place: Iran: Karaj | collected 2018-10 | reverse complement strand
TCTTCAGGTTGCTGCCGGACGGCACCTTAGGAGTCGTGGGCAGAAGGGACGGCCAGGTGAAGATCAGGGGCAACAGGGTCGAGCTCACCGAGGTGGAGGCGGTCATCAGGGACATGCCCGGGATCAGGGACGTGACCGTCCAGGCGGTCCCAAGCGGCCCCGGCAAGGAGCTGTGCGCGTACGTCGTAGGCGGAGCCGACTCGGAGACCGTGAAGGCCTGGGTCGCGGAGAGGAAGCCGTCGTACATGGTCCCGGCGTTCGTAGTCGGCCTGGAATCCATCCCGCGCAACGTCAACGGGAAAGTCGACCGCAAGGCGCTTCCCACCCCGGACGCGTCCTCCCTTAGGGCCGAATACGTCGCGCCAAGAAACGAGACCGAGGAAGGAATCTGCAAGGTGTTCGAGAATATCCTGAACGTGGAGAGAATCGGAATCGACGACGACTTCATCCGCCTGGGCGGGGACTCGCTGAAAGCGATCCGCGCATTGGCGGACATCCGCAGGAGCATGCCTGGGTTCGACATAACCCCGGCGGACCTCATGAGGTACCACACCCCGAGGCTGATCGCCGAGCACACCAGGACCGTCGCAGGACTAGAGTGCCCGTACACGTTCGAGACTGGGTGCCCGCTCCCCGACGGCATGCGCAATCTTTACGAGATCATCAAGGAGCATCCGGACGCCCATTACAACCGTCCGTTCCTGTTCAGCTCCCCCTCGTGGAAGACGGCGGACGACGCCATGAAGGCAGTAGAAAAGATCGTGGAGGCCCATCCGTTGCTGCGCGCCAGGATCGTCGAGCGCGAAGATGGCCCATGGCTGGAATTCGGGCATCCGATCGAGGTCAGGACCGAAGCCTCCGACCCTTACAGGTCCAAGGACGCGTTCATGCGCGGGTTCGACATATTCGGCGGAGAGCTCTGCAGATTCCAGATCCACGAATGGGAAGGCGCCGTGACGCTCCTCATGGACGCCCACCACATAGTCTTCGACGGGGTGTCTTTCGCACCGATGGCCATGGACCTTGCCTGCGCCATAAACGGCATCGGCATCCCAGTCGACGACGGAGTCCTGCGCACGGCATCATACGACGTGTCCTCCAGAGGAAGGACCAGATATGAAAGGTCCAAGGCCCTCGCTGAAAGGGCGGTGACGGGCTGTTGCGTGGACTTCCTCCCTGAAAGCCCGTGCGATCGCTTCTTCGGAGACCTGGAGGAAAGGTTCTCGACGTCTAAGGACGAGATCCGGTCATGCGTCAAGAAGAACGACACCTCTGTGACGGCGTTCTTCGCCACCGCTCTGGAGTACGCCTTCAAGAACATGTCCGGGAAGGAGAAGTGCCTGTTCTTCATAACCGAAGACGGAAGGGGACACATGGACCTCTCCGGCTCCATAGGGATGTACGCGAGAGGGTTCCCGGCCGCCGTGGCCATAAGGGACCGCAGCCCGGGGAGGGTGCTCTCCAAGATGACCGACCACGTCATGGCGTCCATCGCATACGACGAATACCCCTATTGGGAGCTAAGGAGGTACATGGACGTCGAATCCACCGTCAGGCTTCAGTACGCCCACTTCACCAACATCGACGCGGACGCCATCGAGAACGCGCCCTTCGAGGTGGAGCCGCTGATCAGGGACGGATACCGCCCGTTGACGGACCTATGGATAAAGGTGAGCGACGACGGGGACGGATACTCCATGCAGATGTTCGCTTCTGAGCGGTATGACGACCAAACCGTATCCAGGGTGGCGGAGGAGTTCGACAAGGCCGTGAAGTTCCTGACGGATTCGCTGAATCGACGACCGTCCTCGCATACGGTATATCCCTTGTCCATCTTCATGCCGAGGATGGCCAGAAGCAGGTAAGTCACACCAATCAGCGCAGACCATACGCCGAACCCGTCGCCGAAGAACCCTATGACAGCCTCGGTTATCCCGGGATACAAAGCCTCGAACGCGTCCGTGGCCAGGTTCAAAAGCCCTGTCCCGCTGTACCCGGCCTCCTCCGCCACGCTGGCGAACGGCGAATCCGCCAGCTCCGAATCCATGAAGAAGGAGATGACGAACGCGGAGACCGCCGCCCCAAGGGTGGATCCCACCGAACGCAACAGGCTGACGGTCGCCAGGCTCATGCCCATCTCGTCCTTGGCGGTATGGTTCTGCAAAGACACGGATATCGTGCTTCCAAGCGTCCCGCAGCCGGCCCCGAACACTGCCATCAAAGCCGCGACGATCGCCAACGGGACGCCGGACCCCAGGACGTAGAGCAGGATCAACGGGATCCCCATCAGGACGAACCCCGCGACCACCCATAATCTGTAGCCGGTCTTCGGAAGAAGGGCGCCGTTGAGGACCGTGAACACGGCCATAGTTATGAACATGGGTATGCAGAGGATGGCGCAGTCCATCTCCGTCAGGCCGTACACGTAGATGGCATAAAGCGTGATGAAGGTCACGATCCCGAACATGCCGAGGCTGTTCACGAACATGAACGTCGAGGACAGCCTCACCACCTTCCTGCGCAACAGGCTGGGAGCCATCACGGGCTCGGCCGCCCTCGTCTCGATGCGGACGAACATCGCAAGAAGGACGGCCGTGGCGAAGACGACCGCCGCCACCTGCAGAACGTCCATGGAGGAATAGAACTGGAACGTCAGCAGGAACCCCAGTATCATGGCCGAGAGCACAGACATGCCGGCGTAGTCTATGGAGCGGCTCCCGACGGCGGACGTATCCGGGAACCCCCTGGCCGTCAAGGCGAAGAACGCCGCCACCAATGGAAGGTTGATCAGGAACACCCAATGCCATGTCGCCACGGCGCAGATCGCCCCTCCGACGAACGGGCCGGCCACCATGCTCAGCGTGCTCAGGAGGTTTATCCCGGCCATCACCTTGGCCCTCTCCTCAGGAAGGTAGACGTCGGCTATCAGAGCGTTGGACACCGGCGTTATCATCCCGCCGCCAATCCCCTGGATCGCGCGGCTCACGACCATCATGTCCGGAGTGAACGATGCCGCCGCGAGGACGGACCCGACGGCGAAGAAGAGCACCCCCAGGTACAAAACGGGCTTGCGGCCGAACTGGTCGGAGATCTTGCCTGCGATGGGTATGAATACGGTCTCAGTGAGAAGGAAGGCCGCCGTCAGCCAGGAGTAGAACTGCATCCCGTCCAGGTCAGCCATTATCTGCTTGCCGCAGATGCTTATGATGGTGCCGTCGAGGCACGTCACGATGTAGATCATGCACATGCCCATCAGGAGCAGTCTCCTCACGGACGCGTCCATGCCTATACGTTGAACGTTGGCCTCGGCCGTCATGCCCCTCCATGCAAAGGAGCCGATAAAAGGATTAGCAAGACTTCGAAAGGTCTTCCAAGGTCACGGTGCGGCATATCGCCTCTACGCGTTCCACGTTGGCGTCGTCGGTGGCAGCCGTCGCCCCTTCCAGAATGAAAGGGGAGAACCCCAGGTCGTAGGCGCAGTAGTAGGTGGAGAGCACACACAGGTGCGCCACCATCCCTATCAGGACTATGCTCTCGGCGCCAACGTCGCGGAGCACGCGGGAAAGGTCGCTTCCCAGAAAGGAGTTCATCCCGGACTTGTGCACGCGGATGTCTGAATCGCATATCCTGAGGCCGTCCACGAACGCCTCCGGGTCCTCCATCTAGTCCGAAGTGCAGCTGTTCATGAGGTCGTAGCAGACCAATACCACGGGGGACCCTGTCCGGTGGAACAGGTCCAGCGCGCGGTTCATCCCCTCCAGATGGCGGTTCACAGACCTGTAAAGCCCCTCGCTGACTGTATAGAACTTGTTCTGGACGTCCACGACCACCAACGCGGCCCTCTTCCCTTCCACCGTAACGGCCATGCCCCTTCCAAGACATATCTGCTAATAACGGATACGGTGACGGACGGCAACCGTTTAATCGGGGGCGGACATACGGTGTTACGCCATGAACGAAATCTGGACGGAGAAGTACAGGCCCAAGACGCTTGACGACGTCGTGGGGCAGAAGCACGTGTCCGAAAGGCTGAAGGCGTACGTCGCCTCGAGGAACATGCCCCATCTGATGTTCTCCGGACCAGCTGGCACCGGGAAGACCACGTGCTCCCTCGCGCTGGCGAAGGAGATGTTCGGCGGCGAATGGAGAGGGAACTTCATCGAGCTCAACGCGTCCGACGAGAGGGGCATCGACGTGGTCCGCGGAAAGATCAAGGAGTTCGCCAGGACGGCCCCGCTGGGAGGCGCCGAGTTCAAGATCATCTTCATGGACGAGGCGGACGCGCTGACCTCGGACGCACAGGCGGCTCTGAGGAGGACGATGGAGAAGTACTCCTCGATATGCCGCTTCATACTCTCCTGCAACTACTCCTCCAAGATAATAGACCCTATACAGTCCAGATGCGCCGTGTTCAGGTTCAAGCCCCTTTCCGCCGCTGACGTGGAGACCTACCTGAGGAGGATCGTCGACACCGAAGGCATAGAGATCGACGACGACGCAATGAAAGGGCTGGTCATGGTGGCCCGGGGCGACATGAGAAGGGCCGTGAACTCCCTGCAGGTGGCGGCCTCCCTAGGAAAGAGGATCGACCTCGACCTCGTCTATCAGACCATCGGCATAGCCAATCCGGACACCGTAAAGGAGATCCTCGAGACCGCCCTCGGCGGCAACTTCGTCAAGGCCCGCGACTCCTTGGAGAACGTCATGATTGACTACGGACTGTCCGGCCAGGACATCATAAGGCAGATACACTCCACGTTCTTCGACCTCAGCCTCTCCGACTCCGACAAGGTCAGGCTGGTGGACAAGACCGGGGAGATCGAGTTCAGGATCGTCGAAGGGAGCAACGAGAGGATCCAGCTGGAGGCCCTCCTGGCATACTTGGTGATGATAGGCGGGAACCGGAGGCGACGTCGCCTCAGGGCCTTCATGATGGACGGGAGGATCCTCTCGGTCGCCTCATCCAGAACCTCTTTTGACGAGCAAAGCAAGAGCACGTCCTCGTTCCTCTGGAGCGACTTGTCGTACACCGCGCCGGCCTTCTCGGCGATGTACAGCCCCGGGAGGTAATCCCATATCCTGTTGGTGAAGCGGACATGGACGTCCGTGCGTCCGCATGCGAGGAAGGCGAAGTCGGTGCAGGCCGCCCCGAACATCTTGAACCTGCCCACATGCCCGTAGCATTCCGAGAGGACCGCAGCCTGGGCCCTCCTGAATGCGTCCGACCTCCTGCTGAAGTCCCCGGTGGACACGAGGCATTCCTTGAGGGGGCGCGGAAGGGACGTGCGGATGCGCGACTCCCCTAAGAACGCCCCCTCATCGGAGGCGCAGAACATCTCCCCGTATTCCGGGAGGTATATCGCGGCCGCCTTCGGGACTCCGTCCACCAGGAACGCCGCCTGGAGCCCGTAAAGCGGAATCCCGCGGGAGAAGTTAAGAGTGCCGTCTATCGGGTCCACGACCCAGGACCTGGAGGCCTGGTCCGCGTCCGGGCTGGACTCCTCCGATATCACGGCGTCGTCGGGGAACTACGAGCGTATCCCTGCCAGTATTGCCTCCTCGGCTTTGAGGTCGGACGGCGTGACGGCGTCGTACGCCCCTTGGGGGTTGGGCTTCGCCCTGACGGACCTGTCCGATGCAAGGCGGGAAGCGTCCAGCAGCGCCCTCTTCATGACCTCCAATTCGCATGAGGCGTCCATGGAAGCCCTCGGTACCTGTTGTCGAAGAACCTGTTGGTCTTCTTCTCGCTGCGAGGGAGGTATCCCAGGTCCACGGCCTTGGAGACCACGGTCACGCCTATGCGGGATTTTATCAGGGCGGTCATCTCCTGCTCCAGGGCGCGGCGGGAGTCGGGCGGGAGGCCGGTCTCGAAGTACAAAGTGACGATGTCCTTGCCCTCGAGATGGTCGATCATGACCTGGTACTCCCCAGTAGCCCCGTCGACCATGGATATGGCCTCGTCGAAGTGCGCAGGGAACATGTTGACCCCCTTGACCTTGACCATGTCGTCGGTCCTGCCCATGATTATGTCGATGCGGGGGAACCTGGACCCGCACGGGCACTCTCCAGGGATTATCCTCGTGAGGTCGTGGGTCCTGTACCTTATCAGAGGCGCGCCCTCCTTCCTGAAGGCGGTGATGACCAGCTCGCCGGTCTCCCCGTCCGGGAGGACCTCGCCGGTCTCCGGGTCGATTATCTCGAAATAGACGTAGTCGTCCCACATGTGGATGCCGTTGCGGTAGTCGCAGCTGATCCCGATGCCGGGGCCGTATATCTCGGTCAGGCCGTAGATGTCGTAGAAGTCCACGCCGAGGCTGTCGGCGATGCTCTGCCTCATCTTGTCCCCCCAGCGCTCCGACCCGATGATCCCCTTCTTGAGGAACAGCTCGTCCCTGATTCCGCGGCGCTCGATCTCCTCCGCGAGCAGGAGCGCATAGGAGGAGGTGCCGGTTATCACGGTGGACTTCATGTCCTTCATCATCCTGAGCTGCTTCTCCGTGTTGCCCGGGCCCATGGGTATCGCCATCGCCCCGAGCCTCTCGCATCCCGCCTGGAACCCTATCCCGGCGGTCCACAGACCGTACCCGGGGGTGATCTGGACCCTGTCCGCCTCCGTCACTCCGGCCATCCTGTAGCAGCGCTCGAAGATCACCGCCCAGTCCTCCACGTCCCTCCTAGTGTAGGGTATCACCACGGGCGTCCCGGTGGTGCCGGAGGACGAGTGTATCCTCACTATGTCCCTCTCCGGGACCGCCGCCAGGCCCAGCGGATAAGCCTCGCGCAGGTCGCCCTTGTCCGTGAACGGGAGCTTCTCGAACTCCTCCTGGGTGGCGATGGAGGCCACGTCTATGCCCTCGAACTTCTTCGCGTAGAAGGGGCTCTTCTCCTTTATGGTGGACAGGAGCCTGATTATGTTCTCCTTCTGGTAGCCGTTCATCCTCATCTCTTTTCCTCCTTGATCGTATCCAGAATCTCGGCGGCCTCCCGGCTTCCGCGCCCCGCCGCCTTCTTGAGCCATTTCTCCGCGTTGCGTGTGCTCTTGACCATGCCCTCCCCGGAAAGTGAAAGCTTTCCGAGCATCAGCATGGCGTCCTCCGAGCCCGCGTCCGCCGCCTTGGAGAAGCATTTGACCGCCTTGCCCGGATTCCTTGGAACGCCTTTCCCGTCGAGGTGCATCAGGCCCAGGCGGTACGCCCCCTTGGGATGGCCGTTCTCCATGCAGATCTTGTAGGCCTCTATGGCCCTTCCCAAGTCCTCGGACGTCCCGCGGCCCTCCTCGCACATGACGCCGACGCGGTACATGGCTATGAGGTTCCCGGCCTCGGCGGCCTTCGAATACCATCCGAACGCCTCCTCCCAGTCCTGCTCCACCCCTTCCACGTCGGTGAGCATGAACGCGAGGTTGAACATCGCCCTCGGGTACCCCAGCTCCGCCGACCTCCTGTAGAGCTCCATCGCCTTGCCCAAATCAGGGCGGAGGCCCTCCCCATGGGCCCTCATGTGGCCGAGGTTGCACATGGCCTCGGCGTTGCCCTGGTCCGCAGCCAGGCCGAACCATCTCGCCGCCTCCCTACGGTCCTGGACCACGCCGTCGCCTTTGAAGAACATGTAACCCATGGCGACCTGCGCGTCCGGGTCTCCGGCCTTCGCCGACTCCAGGACGGACTCGAACGACATCGGCGCCCCCTGACCCTGCGGACGTACGTCTCCGGATGGTCCATGTAGTTCCCCAGATAGTAGAACGCCGCCAGAAAGCCGTTGGCGGCCGCCTGCGCATAGTACTGGATGGCCAGGGTCTCGTCGCGCGGATAATCGCTCTCGTCGTAGAACCTGCCCAGCATGAACTGCGCATCGCACGACCCGGCAGACGCGGCGCGGGTCAGGAGCTCCATCGCCTTCCTGTCGTTCCTCCTCACATGGATCCCTTGGTGATGCATCATCGCGATGGCGAACATCGCATCCGGGTCTCCGAGCTCAGCAGCCTTGGAATAGCTCTCGTAGGCTGATTTCACGTCCCCTTCCTCGAGGCAACCGTCACCGCGCCTTACCGCCTGCTCCCTCACGTCGGTCTCCATCTGGACAGCGGTCCTGTTTATCCTCCCCATGCGCTCGGCGTATCCTTCCGGAGCCCCGCCCGAGGCGGCGTCCGAGGCGGCCTTGTAGCAGAGCATGCACTTCTCATGGCCCATGTCGGCGCCGCATTTGTACCAACGCAACGCCTCGACGCGGTCGGCCGCGATCCCGTTCAGGCCGTACTCGTAATCGAGCCCAATCTCCAGGAACGTGTCGCCGTCCCCGGACAGCATCGCCGACAGGAACCACATCTCCACGTCGGCCGGGTCCCCGGGGCACTCCCCGCTCTGTATGAGATGCCCGACCATGAACTTGGCCAGCACATGACCCTTCCCGGCCGCCCTCTTGAACCATTCCGAAGCCTCCGCGACGTCGCGGCCAATGATCCTCCCAGAGCACAGCTCCTGCGCCAAGACGTACTGGGCGTCCACGTTACCCATCTCCGATGCGGACCTCAGATGCCTGGCATAGGCCGTGCGGCCAGGATCGTCTATGTATCCCTCGGAGCAGAGCTTGGACAGCTCCCAATGAGCCCTCGGACATCCTCCTGAGGCCGCCCTCCGATACCATTCGACGGCCTTGGACATGTCCTGCTCGACCTCCTTGCCCTGATGATAGTAATAAGCGACGCCGAGGCAGGCGTAGGGGTCGCCCATCTCCGCCGCACGGAATATCGGGTCCCTCGCCAGCGTCTCCTCTCCCTCTTGATGGCTTCGAGGAACGCGGCGGCGTCGGGGTCCCCCTTCCTGGCCGCCCTCGTGAGATGCTTCTTGGCGCGGGAGACGTTCTTCTCCACGAACTCCCCGTCGTAATACAGCTTGCCGAGGTAGAAGTCGGCGTCCGGGAAGTCGGATTCGGCGGCCTCGTTGAGGTCCTTGAGGCCTTGATCCACGTCCTGTTCGATTCCGGACCCGGTAACACGCATCATGCCTAGGAACGCCTTGGCGGCGGGATGCCCCTGGTCGGCCGCCTGGTCGAACCATACAGCAGCCTTCTTCGGGTCCCTCCCCACGGCGCGCCCCTCGTAATAGAAGCGGGCGAGGCAGTACTGGGAGTTGATCTCCCCCATCTCGGCCGCCTCCTTGAACCATTTGAACGCCTCCTGGTCGTCCTGCTTGAAGTACATCCCGTTGCCGTACATGCAGGCCAGGGTGTACTGGGCGTACCCGTTGCATCTCTCGGCGGCGACGGTGAGCCAATGCGCGGCCTTCTCCATGTCCGCAGGGACCAGCTGGCCGTCCAGGCACATGTTGGAGTAGTCGACCATGGCCTGCTGGAAGCCGTTCTCGCACGATTTCTCCAGCCATTTCACGGCCGTGGCGGGATCCCTTGGAACCCCGTCCCCGTAGGCGTATATCATCCCTATCTGGTACTGCGCCTCGGCATGGCCCTGCTCCGCGGCCCTCTCGAAATACGATATGGCCTTCCTGCCATCCGTGTATTTCGTCTTCGGGGTGGAGCATATGCATCCCATTGAGAACAGGGCGTCGGTGTCCCCGGCGTCGGCCGCGCGCGTGAACCACTCCACCGACTTGGCCAGGTCGGGCTCGGTGTCGCACAGCCCCTGGTCGTACATCTGCCCCATGTGGTACATGGCCTCGGCGGAGCCGTTCTCGGCCGCCTTCTGCAGCCAGTACACCGCCTTCTCACGGTTCTTGCGTATCCCTTTGCCCATGAGATACATGAATCCTATGGTGTTCTGGGCGCCGACGTCGTCGTTCTCGGCGCACACCGTGTACCACCTTATGGCCTCAGCGTGATCCTTCCTGACGGCGGAGGTCCCGTGGTCGTACATGTCGAACAGCTTCGAGCATGCGTCGATGTCCCTCTGCTCGCCCCTGAGCCTAAGCCCGAGGAGTCCCACCATGACGTCTTCGCCGTTCCTCTCGATTTCCGCGGACGCTATGGACGCGGGACGGCACCCGCCCGAGGCGGCCAATGAGAAAAGCTCGGCAGCCGTCTTCCTGTCCACGGCCACCCCGGCCTCCCCGACGTACAGGAACAACGCATAGAGGTATTGCGCGTCCAATGCCCCCGCCTCTGCCCCGCGCTCGGCTGCGGAGGCGGCCTTCTTCAGATCGTAGCCGATGGATCCGCAATCCATCAATGAGCGGGCCGGCACATACTGGCCGTCCAAGGAGATCGTATCGTCGGACATACACCGCTCAATACCGAAAGTATATATTAGAAGTTCTCCAGGCGCCGGTCTCGCTAGCCACTTTCGGCCATCCCTCCCCTTCATACGATTAAATACCCTTCATACGTGGTTCGAATCATGGGAGCGACTTGTTCGATACAGGAGACCTGCAGCGCAGACAATGCTGTCCGCCTCATCGACGGCATCGATGTCGCGAATCGCGAGGCAGAGACGAGCATGGGAATAGGGACCGGATACCTTCCGGCCATGAAAAGCCGCAGACCTGGGAGCCCTGCGATTCCTGGCACGCCCAGAGGCCGCCCGGTCCTCAGCCCCGGAGTCCCGATAAAGAAAGTAATAAACGTTTTATCTGCAATAGCCCTGGGTAAAGACATGCGGTCATTCCTGATGGACATGGAGCCGATGGAGAGGGCAGAGTACTACGTCCTCAACAACGTCAGCGACGGCTATCAGGAAGCGTTCGAAACGTTCAGCGAGAACCCTTACACCACGAAGGCCCAATTCTTCCTAGGGATAATGTACCTCCACGGGCTGGGCGTCGAGCCGGATCCTAAGAAGGCGTTCGAATGCATGGAGAACTCCTACAGGGGAAAGAACATCAATGCCGCATTCT
>JAEEGF011327316.1_pt1 | contig 10845 bp, 3 predicted proteins | sample 9134171 | NCBI WGS metagenome assembly JAEEGF01 (sample SAMN16246542, study PRJNA631951) | gut metagenome | biome: gut microbiome; feature: rumen; material: AP-attached | host: Bos | place: Iran: Karaj | collected 2018-10 | reverse complement strand
ATAGAGCTTGCGGTGGCGCGTGACGATCTTCGTGACTGCGGCGTCGATGAGCTGCTTCTGGTTCTCGAACGTTCCCGCGTCGGAACCTATCCAGCCTGGATAGGTGTTGAACGAGACAATGTCGGTGTTGGCGTTTGAAATGTCGTCCATGTTGTGGTTGCATGCGAACGTCACAAGACGTCCTGAATCCTGCGAACGAATCGCCTCGATGAGCGCGTCGTTCATCTTCTTCCCTTCCTTCGTCTGCGAGGCGTTCTCGTTCTGGAAGGCGAAGATTATCACGCTCGGATGGTTGAAGCTCGCGCGCACCATCTCGCGCGTCTGCTCAACCTGCAGGCGGAAGTATTCGGGATTGCCCATCTGCTTGGCGGTGTTGCCCCAGCCGAGCGACTCCTCCCACACCAGCACGCCCATCTCGTCGCAGTAGTCGAGAAACCGTTGGCTCTGCTGATAGTGGCAGCCGCGGAAGAAGTTGCCGTTGAGCGATTTCAAGAGCTGAATATCCTGCACCATCAGCGCATCCGGCGTGGCCGCGCCGAACTGCGGATGCGCCTCGTGGCGGTTTGCGCCCTTCAGGAAAAGGATCTCGCCGTTCAGCCACAGGCGCTTCTTCTCGGCTTTGATCTCGCGGATGCCAAAACGTGCGGTGATGGGTTTGAAAGTTTGAAGGCTTGAAGGTTTGAGGGTCAATGCTACAGTGTGGAGGTTGGGTGACGAGGGAGACCAGAGCTTGAAGTTCGGAACGCGAACAGTTGCGCGAAAGTCGCGGAAGGCGGCCTTGACCTCGTTTTTGCCGTCGAAGACGAGCGTCGCCTCGAAGTCGCCTTTCTCGAAGTTCACGGCCTCGATCTCCACCGTGCCCGTCTTGTAGTCGCGCGTGCGCACAAAGAGCCTGCGGTTGTCGAACACCATGCCCACGCCGTGGTAGAAGCCGCCGTAAAGATAGAAGTCGTAGTACGGGAGGGCGAGCTTCTGCGTTGACCAGTCGAGCACGTTGTCGAGCGCGGCGAAGATCGTGTGAGTGCCAGCGGCGAGGGGACCAGTAGGCACCTCAAGACGCGCCCACGGGAAAGGCTGCACGCCGCCTGCGGGTTTTCCGTCTACTGCGAACTGCGCGCGCAGGCCCATGCCGTCCACGACGATCCAGGCGTTCTCGACAGTCTCCGCGAGCGTGAACGTGCGCCGGTAGAGTCCGGTGCCGCGCTTGCAGAGCCACTTGGGCTGCATGTCCCAGCAGCCTGGCACGGACATCCTGTCCGTAGCAACGAAATCGGCTCCGCCTGCAGTCTCAATCGTCTTTCCCTCGGCGAACGCAAATTCCCAGCTCCCGTTCAGGTCGAGCGGCTGAAGCTGCGCATGCGCGCAGACGGCAGCAAACGCCATTGCGGCAAGAATGGTCATATTCATGATGCGCCTCTTCACATCAATCTCTGTTTGAATTTTCATGCCGGATATTATATCAAATCCTCGCCTAAAAGAACGCGACAAAAAATTCTGGATCATTTATCCCAGATTCCTCATTTGGATTTTAACGCAGAGGCGCAGAGAGGCAGAATCTTCCAGGGGAAAACGGTTCCTACAAGAAGTGCCACATTTACAGCCCGTTCCAGAAGACTGATTCCCGTATTTTCACAGGACCAAGCAGGCCGCTTGGGACTTGGGATATCGGCCTCTTGTAGCGCGTGGGGATTGTCTGGTAGTGGTTGTTGAGAGTGTTGTAAACCGTAATCTCAATTTCGTTCTCCCCCACCTTGAGCCACTTGCCGACATCGACCTTCCAAGGCGGAGCGGTCAACACCGCCGCATCATTGCCGTTCACCCGCACCGCGCACGTGGCGGAGACCTTGCCAAGGTCAAGTTCCACAACATCCGCCTTCGAGCGTTCCAGTCTTATCGTCTTGCGGTAGACCGCGCCGCCCGAATAGCATGCTAGGCCGTCAGTTTGCGCCCAGTCGCCAAGCAGTGCCTTTCCTGTGCCGCAGCGCAGCGCAATCGGCTCGCGGAACACAGTGGCGCCAGGGCATCCTGGATCGGCCTTGATTCGCAGCGTCAACGTGCTGCTGTGCACATCCGTGCGCAAGGCCTCAACACGCCACCTGCGCCACCCCGCGCCATCCTTCCCTAGTTCCACGACCTTGGCGGCTCCCGTTCCAGTGGATGCAGATTCCACGACGCCGCGGATCACCAGCTCTGCGGACTCAAACGCAGGAGGAACCGACGCGGTCCATTCAGTCGTTTTCATCGACCCTCCTGCGAACGGATCAAACCGCAGCACCGCAGGATCGTCGTACCAGCGCATGGAGAGAGGAATCGTCGATCTTCTGGATTCAACATCGGTGCGGAGCAGCACTACCGCCGCGCGCCCGTCACGGTCGTATCGCGCGAGCATCGTTCTCCAGCCCGGCTCCAGCCGGAACGGAACGCCTACCTTGCGGATTTCTCCATCAACCCAGACTGTGCTTGGCTCGATTCCGCTTGTCGCCACCTTGACTTCGCATGCCTCGGGCAGGAACGCAGCGCTCTGGCAAAGCCACGAATCTGCATCGCTCTCCTTTCTCGGCACCACATCGTAAAGCCCGATGTTGTATTTGCCGAAGACGAAGAAGTCATCGCCGACTTTGCGGTTGAGCCCATGATGCCAGTCCTGATATGCCGGACGATGCTCGTCGCCCCAGCGCCACGAGAATGAAACCGGCTGCCAGCCAGCTGCGTCCGGATCAATACTGCGCATGGCGCCCAGTTCCGCTGTTTTGGCGTCCAGCTCAGGCCCTCGCTTGAACGGACCGAATCGGCGGAACTGCGGACCGAATCCCAGCGTCATGCGCTGGCCGTTGGCTGTCATCCACCGCAGCTCCGCGCCGATCTTGCCGTCAAAGGCGGGCAAACGAAAATCCCCCCACTTGTTGTCCATGGTGGGAACAAGCGAAAAATCCCATTCGCCGTCCAATGCAGTTTCGCTGACGACCGTTTCTGCTTTGGCACCCGTATCCCATTCTGGTCCAATCGCCGAGGCGGCGCCAGCCGATGGCGCGAACACCACGAGGATCGGCTGCCCCGTCGCAGAAAGGCGAACTGAAATCGTGCCGTCGCTTTCCCGCCGCCAAGTGCGGAGCTTCGTCTGCTTCCCGCTCCATGCATCCCACAATTCAGGATTCCCGGAGGCCCTGAAACGGCAGACGGCGTCGTCTTTGACATCCACCAGGAAGTAGGCGTTGTATTCGCCGATGCGCCGGTGCAGGACCTTGACGCCAGCCGGCCCGCTGAAGTCGGGCGTGCCACGCTGACCGAGCAGCTTCCCGATGGACTCTTCGGAAGATCCTCCGTCCAGCTTGAGCGAGGCGCAGCGGGACAACTCAGCGAGCGCCTCCGGATTGCCGTCCGTCATTCTAGGCAGTTCGCCGAAGAGCACCACCTTTCCACCGGCCTTGGCGAACGCGCTCAGCTTTCTGGCGGTTGCGGACTTTATCACCGGCATGGCGGGAACCACCACCACGCGGTATCGTTCGCCGGCCGCGCAGAGGCGTGCTTCTGAGATTGTCGCTTTTGCGATTGATTCGGCGTCGATGAAATCAACATCGCATGATTTCCCGGTTACAAGTTTCCGCACGATCTGGTGTGCGGTTCTCACCGCGCCGGCGCCCAGGTTCCGGTCGGCGACAACGGGCTCCAGCGGATTCAGCACTGCGACATCCGCCACATGGTCGCCCTGGCTTAGCAGGAACGACAAGCGCTCGAAGTACTTCAGGTAGCCCTTGAGATGCTTCCAATACGGCATCCTGAAATGGTAGCACGGCGGCGCCCATTCCCACCAGCCGCCGTAGGTGGAGTAGTAGAGGCCGTGCAGGTTGAGGAGCGTGGAGCCGTAGACGAAGTTGTGCACGCTTGAGTCGAAGATCGTCTCGGTAGAAGCCTGCCAGCCCTGGCTGTGGTACCCTTCCAGCCATACGCGCGGACGGCGGTATAGATGCGCTATCGACGAGCCGACCTTGTTCTTTATCACGTCTGCCGATGTCCCGGGCGTGTCGAATCCCGGCGCGGTGTACCAGCGCATCGAGCGCATGTAGTCGCCGAACTCCATGACATTGTATCCGCGCGACGCCGGATCGCATGCGTAGATCAGCCCTCGGCTGTTGTGCCAGTTGAATATTGGTTTGAAATAGCGCTCACCGGTCAACTCGACCTGGACGTCGTTGTAGTCAAGACGCGTCTTGACCGTTTCAGGCACCAGATCGGTGCCGCACAGACGTGGCAGAAGCGGCAGAATGTCGTATCCCTTGCGCCGCCTGAACTCCGCGGCGAAATCGCCCGACCACAGCCGCAGGTCGCCGCCGAGGCGCAGTTCGTCCTGGAAGAAGTAGTTCAACGCCTTGCGCGCGTTTTCCGGCAGCCGCTGCTCAAACGGATTCAGAAACCGTTCGATCACGCGCTTCGCCGATTCGGGGTTGAGCGGATCAAGCGTGCCCTTCTTCGGCTGATGGCTGATCGAATAGACCGTCCAGTCCCCTTCGGGCAACATCGGACTCTCGCTGCCCGGATATAGCAGCACATGGGGGACATCCGGCCGGGCGTGGTAGGCGGTCACCGAGACGAGATCGGCTGTCTTTTCGATCTTGACTGGGCCGCCCCTGCTACGGAAGCTGGACATCGTCAGCTCGTGGGCGAGGGTGTCGGGGGCGCTGATGCCCAGCTGCGACCAGAGGTTGTCCCCGCCTGGCCAGTCCAGAGTGTAGCCGCTCACCCCGATGCCCATGTCGCGCTTGGCGAACTCCCCGGCGACGAAGGCAAACACGTCCCACCACTCGTCCGAGAAGATGGGTGGCTCCACCGTCTCGGTCGGCCAGCCTTCCGTGCGCCGGTGGGAATAGTTGACCTGTACGCCGGAGACTCCGGCCTGATGAAGCTCCTCGATCTCCTCAAGCAGGCGCCGCTTGTCAAGTCTGTCGCCTGTCCACCACCAGAAAGGCACTTCTCCATAGCCGGGCGGGGGCTTCACGAATGACTCGCGCAAAGTCTCGGAGGCATCTGGCCTTGGGAATCCCATTCCATCCGCACGAAGGAATTGCACTGCCAAGACCACCAAGACAAATGACAACAGCCTCATTTGCCAAACCTCCTTGATTATCGCATGAGGTTATTTAATGAAGATCACGGTACCGCCAATGAAGTTGAACTTGAGGCCGGCGTCTTCCACTTCAAGCCTGAAGCCCTTCTTGTACAGTTCGGGATCAATGACGAAAGTCGCGTTTGGCTTTTCGGACCAGCTCACAAGATACGGATTGCCGGAATGCGCGAGCGAGAGAACGTCCTTCCTGTCGCCGATCTCCACAAAGACCTCCGCCCCGTCGGCGAAGGAGACAAGCCCCTGTGTCGTCTGGTTCGTGCTGGGCGCCCTTACGGCAGGCTGTCCATCTACGGACCACGACCCCTCCACCTCGGAGAGATCAAACGTTGCCCCGTTCTGTATCTCCAGCGGAGGACGGAACTCGCCCGCCGTATATTTCCCAAACACCTTCACCGGATAGGCCCCATACGATTTCCAGAATTGCGTGGAGCTGTCGTAGCGGAATCCACCAACGGAAAAGCCGTCATTTCCCAGATGGGTCCATGCATCGCCAACATATTCCACATCTGCGGAGGAGAGATCGGCCTCCTCCATGCCCTGCATATTGCCGCCGCCGGCGAACCTGACCGTTCCGCCGTCGAGCGTCTTGACGTATTTCATGTGCGAATCCGAACCGCTGGCCACAAACACGGAGAGGACGTTGCCGTTCAGCATTATGGTGCTGCGACTGGAGGGAAGACCCACCATGCCGCACACGCCATGCAGATTCAGGCTCGCATTGCCATTGAGCGAAAGAGCGCCAAAGTGGCGGGTGCTGTAGCCACCGGAGGGCGCGAACGTCAAGGAGCTTCCTTCCCCAAGCTCGAAATTGTATGTGCAGGTGGTGTCGCTGGCATTACCGCCGGCGGAAAACGCCGCACCCTCGCCAAGCGTCACGGTCTGCGTGGCATCGCCGACCCCAAGCGGATTCGAGTACGTGCCGAGCGCAAGCGTGGTGTTGTCGGCGACAACCGTTCCGCCGAAGTACGACTGATCCGCCTTCGACGCAGTGAACGTACCGCCGCCCTCCACGACCAGCCTCATCGCTCCGGTGAACGCGACTGCGCCGTTCGCGACGCTTTCGTTCGCGACCACATGAAGTTCCGCCATCTTGCCGAACCATTTCCTCTGGAGATACTTCGTCACTGCGACGCGCTCCACATCGGAAAGAACGCGGCTGAAGCAGATCAGCTCGGAGAGCTGCCGTCCGCCGTTGCGGCCACCTATGTTTCTGTCTTGCGTGAGACGGTTTGAGCAAGAATCGCCTTTCATCTCACCTGCGACAATGAGGAAGCGCTCTGCGGCGGGATAGTCGTTCTGCAAACCCACCTGCTGCGTTCCGTTCCACATTCTGCTGAAATTGGAATAGTCTGCCGCGTAGGCTCCATCCTGGCCCCCTCCCTGGCATCGGTGGAAAGCGTATGCAATTGTGTCGCCCAGCCAGAAAGCGTCTTTGTTCTTCTCGATCTTCAGCACCCAGAAGGCAGTGCGTATGTTCGTGAGCCTGGTGGCGATATTCATGTCCTTGCCGCTGCCAGTGGCGCCAAAATCCACTGTGGGGATGCCGTATGTCGAGTTGTCAAGCAACGGCGCCGTTGAACCCTGCGCCGTGGCGGAATTCCCCCCTACGCGGGATGCCCACGATGTGACAGCGCCATTCCCGTCCACCGCAATCGTATCGCCTGCAGAGGCGTCCAGCCAGAATATGGCCTCGTCCGCCACGAACGCAGGCGCGGCGACGGCGTCGTCGAGCGCGTACTTGCTGGACGTGATCGTGCCGTTGCCCCTCAGCGAAGAGACCGTAAGGCTCTTGCCTGCGAGATCGATCGTGGAGCCGTCGGCCATGTAGTCGAAGCAGGATGTCAGATCCCAGGAACCGACGCCCCCATCCAGCGATACCGTTCCTTCCAGCACATACGCCATGGGATTCACCGCCTGCGTCTTGATTGCCGCATGTTCGGCGTAGGACGAAAAGCGCACCGTCATCTCCTCCGTGACTCCATCTGTCCATTCGTCTGGATACTCCGTGCCGTCGGCGCGATAGAACTTCCATCCCGCCGGCGTGGCGTTCACATCCCACCTCGCCACCTGCGGCGCGAGAAGGCTCTTCACGAAGAGGCCATAACCATCGCCGGCGCGCTTTATCTTTAGACCGATCTGACGCTCCTCTGGAGTCTGCGCCGCTCCGGTGGCGATGAGCGCAAACGTGACGGAATCGTCGGGATCGAACGTCGGGTCGAACTCGATGAGCTGCTGGCCCACCGCGACGTCGCGCGTGCCGACGTCAACTGTGTATGCCGCGCCCGTGGAAAGGAACGTGACGCGGCCGGAAGAGGTCATGTTGGCATGCCCGGTGTCGGACGGCACAATCCCGTCCGCCGTCCACACATCACTCACTCCCGAAAGGTCCAGCGTGGATCCGCTCTGCATCGTCATCGGCGGATGCAGCGCCCCCGCCTTGTACCTGCCGTACACGCTCATTCCAGCGCCGAACGTCCTCCACTTGGAGGAAAGGTACTCGAAGTCGCCGACCGACAGTCCTCTGTTGCCAAGATGCACATACGCCGTCTCGGCATACTCCACGCGTGCGGACGAGAAGTCCGTGGCGCCGCCATGGTTCTGAATGCCGTTGCCCTCCACCACCTCGAAGCGGATGGTGCCGGCGTCAAGGCTCTTGATGAACCGAGATAACGAGTCGGGGCTTTCCGTGGCGGAGATGGAGAGCGTGTTCCCGTTGAGCCTTATCGTGCTGTACAGACTCTCCGACAACCCGGTGATGCCGGTTCCTCCCTGCACGGTAATACTTGCATTGCCGTTCAGGACTATGGAGGCGAAGTGGCGGAGCTCGCGGCTGCCGTTGTGCCCGAATGTCATGGCGCTTCCGGCCCCCAGCGTGAAATTGTAGGTGCATGTGGTGTTGTTGGCGTTCCCGCCGGCGAAGAAGCGCGCCCCTTCGCCCATCGTGACTGTCTGCGTGGCGTTGCCCGGACCGAGCGGGTTGGCGGCCGTGCCGAGCGTCACTGACGTGTTGTCGGCAACCGTCGTTCCGCCTATGTAGGACTGATCCGCCTTGGACGCGGTGAACGAGCCGCCACCCTCGACGACGAGCCTCAATGCGCCTTTGATCGCCACGGTGCTGTTCTCGACGGCGGCATCCGTCGCCACATGAAGCTCCGCCGTGTTGATCCATTTCTTCTGGAGGTACGTCGTCACGGCGATGCGCTCCTCGTCGGAAAGCACGCGGTTGAAGCATATCAGCTCGGAAAGCTGCTTGCCGCCGCGCCTCACCGTAATGCCGCGGTCGAAGGTCAGCGAATTGAAATAGCTTGCGCTCTTCATCTGAACGGCGATCACATTGAAGGCGTCAGGGATTGGCTTGTCATTTAGCACGCTGGCTTCGTTCACGCCGTTCCAGACCCTGTCCATGTTCACACCGCCATAGGTTGCGGAATACTGCCCCTGTTCGCCGCGGTGGAAGTGGTAGGAGCTGCCATTGCAGTCGCCAAGCAGAAACGCATGGGGCGAATCCTCTATCTTCAAGGCAAAGAACACGGTTCTGGCATTGTTGATGGCGTTGATGGCAAGATCCTTGGTGCCCCCCACTTCACCGAAGTCAACAGTCGGAATGCCGTATGTCGAATCGTCGAAGTCGGGATTTGTTGAACCGTTCACAAGATACTGCGCGGCATTGCCGCCCACTTTCGACGCCCACCTCGTGACGCTTGCGCCATCGAGAGTAAGGGTCGAGGAGTCCGAGGCGTCTAGCCAGATCAGGGCTTCGCCTGCCACGAACTCAGGCGCGGCTGCAGTGCCGTCAAGCATGTATTTGCTGGACGTGATCGTGCCGTCGCCCGCAAGGCCCTTCACAGTTAGCTTGTGCCCGGCGAGATCAACCGTCACCCCCGCATCGACGGTGAGAATGCCGTCCACAACCTCGTCTTCGATCAGCGTGTAGTCCGAACTAATCGTACGGTCCGCCGCCGCGGCGCAGAACGACAACACCGCCGCACAGATGGCGGTGGTGAAATAACTTCTATAGTTCACCTGCATAGCAATCCTCCTGCATTTCTTGAAAGTCAATCTTCCCCCTCGGTCGCACCATTCGCTGGCCAAGCCACATGGCTTGAAGAATCTTGCAGAAACCACCTTGTGCGCCCTAAGGACTTCTAAAGTATTTTATCAAAATGCGAACTTATGGCGCAAGTTGAAAAAGCAATATTGATGACTCATTGAAGAGTTAAAGAGATGCGGGCGAATTTTCAAATGCGTCAACCAACATGGTTTTGGTATAATGTGCGCCATGCACGCAATGCAAAAAGTCAAATGCCATCTAGCGCCACTCGCCGGATTCACTTCGGCGCCGTTCCGCCAGCTCTGCACGCGGCGCGGCGCGGACCTCACATACACCGAGATGGTGAGCGCGGCAGGTCTCTTCCACGGCTCGTCGCCCACGCGCCAGCTCATGGAGACGATGCCAGGCGAAGGACCCGTCGCATGCCAGATATTCGGCTCTAAGCCGCACGAGCTCGCCTTCGCCGCCGCCGAGGCCACAAAGCTCAACCGCTTCGTCGAGCTAAACCTCAACGCCGGCTGCCCCATGCCCAACATCGTGCATGAAGGCGCAGGCGCCGCCTTGATCCACAACCCATCGCTCGTCCATGAATGCCTCCTTGCGATGCGCGAGGCGACCACCCTTCCGCTCACGCTCAAGACGCGTCCCGGTCCGCGTCCCGACAAGGTGCTTCTCTTCGAGCTCCTCGACGCCGCCGAGACGGCCGGCTGCTCAGGCTTCATCCTGCACGCCCGCTTCACATCCCAGATGCATGGCGGCGACGTCCACCTCGACCTTCTCGCCGAACTCGTCGAGCGCGCGAAGATTTCCGTCACCGGCAATGGCGGCGTGTACAACCCCTCCACCGCGCGCCGCATGGCCGAGACCGGCGTTGCCGCCATCATGCTCGGACGCGCCGCCCTCGCGAACCCCTGGCTTTTCTCCGACGTCCGCAGCGACGAGCCGTCAGAAGTTCTCGAGGCTCCTTCACGACGCATGGCACTCCAGAACGCCGCCTTCGCCGAGCACCTCTCGCTTCTCCTCCAGTTCAGCGCCCAGCTCGTGCGCGACTTTCCCGAAGACCACCTTCCATCTTCCGACGGACTCGTCTCGATAGTCTCCCGCACGCACCTTTTCCGCTACTTCAACGGCCGCCCCGGAGCAGCGGTCTTCCGCCGCCGCCTGAACGAGATACACTCCGTTTCCGAACTCCTCGCGGCAGTCAAGGAATCCTTCGGATCCGACGCGCTTTCCCCTCGTCCGGCATGATCCGAAGGCTGACCGTCCATGTCGGCGAACTTCACCGTCTTCCGACTGGCAGAGTGTCTGTCACCTTGAAAATGCTTTTAGCATTATAAAAAGAGGTAATTGCAAAACCTCCCGCGCATTTGGTAGGGTCACGCGTCCCGCGTGACCGCGGACGCGCGGGACGCGCGTCCCTACCGGGTTTTGCAATTGCCTCAAAAGCAAGCGGCTACCGGAAGCGCATGATCGTGCCGTTCATGATGACCGTGAGCGTCACCTGTCTGCTGAACGAGGCTCCATCGGATCCGATCGCCAGCACCTTGTACGCTCCGGCGTCGCGCCGGCCTACAATGCGCCGCAGGTTAAGGCGGCAAGTGCAAACACGAGTTTTTTCATGGCTTTTCCTTTCTTAGGCGGTAATTCGGTGTATTCGGCATATCAACTGGCC
>JAEEGF011267110.1_pt1 | contig 10845 bp, 8 predicted proteins | sample 9134171 | NCBI WGS metagenome assembly JAEEGF01 (sample SAMN16246542, study PRJNA631951) | gut metagenome | biome: gut microbiome; feature: rumen; material: AP-attached | host: Bos | place: Iran: Karaj | collected 2018-10 | reverse complement strand
ACCGTCGAGAACGCGCAGAACGCCCTCGACGCCGTCCTCCCCACCAAGCTCGACGCCTCCTGGGAATACAAAGGAACGACTTCCTCCTACTACCTCGCCGACGCCAACTGCGACGGCAAGATCAACAGCCTGGACGTCGCCGTTGTCAATAAGATCGTCAGCATCCAGGCCGCCGTGCACAACTACAACGGGGGAGACTGCACCACCGCCATCTCCTCCAACCAGCTCATCTCCCTGGGAATCGACAGAGTCAACGTCTTCTTCTACGACGTGGACTCCGTCCTCGCATCCTTCCAGTACCCCCTGACCGGAGACATGGCCATCGGATACAAGTCCAACTACGAGTCCGTCCTCATCTGCGGAGCCAACTCCAGGTGCAGCTACGCCTGCAACCAGGTGAGCGACAACAGCAGCAGCTACTACAAGTGGTACAACCCCTACTTCTCCCAGGCCAAGGGAATCGGATCCAGGTTCACCCCCGACTACGAGGTCTTCGCCAAAAACGGGGCCCCCCAGATGTTCCTGTCCGGAACCCGCGCCTGGTTCGACGCCGACATGGAGACCACCCTCGCCTCGCTGAACGTCAGCGTCATCCGTCTGCCCTTCTGGGAGGACAACACCTGCGAGTCCTCCGTCGTGACCCTCGGATTCCTCATCGGATGCCAGGGCGCCGCCAACGAATACGCCAAGAAGGTCACCGACGTCCTGAACAGCATCGAGAACGCCGTCAAGGACATACCCATGAAGGACAGGCCCTTGGTGTTCCAGTCCTACAACGGGACCAGCATCTCCACCATGCACAACGGAATCCACGAGGCCGTCTACGCCGCCGGAGGAAAGACCCCCTGGGACGTCGGATACCAGAACGGAAACATCAGCATCGAGGAGGTCAACCTCAACATGAACCCCGACTACATCGGCCTCGACCAGTACTACGGGTTCCTGGAGACCTGGGATGTGAAGGACAAGGCCGGATCCTTCGACAAGATGGTCGACCAGCTCAAGAAGACCGACCTGAAGTACATCCAGGCCATCAACCAGTCCCAGGCCTACAAGGACGGGGACGTCTTCGGCTTCAACCAGGGAACCTACATGGGCCCCGCGTCCTACGTCACGATCGCGTACATGTTCAACAAGATCTACGAGGACAACAAGTCCATAACCCTGAAGTTCGACGTGGACAAGCTGTTCGCCGACTACCTCGCCAGCTACCACCCCGAGTGCAAGGTCGACGACTTCGTCGTGAAGGGCATCAACGTCCAGTACTACAACCTCAGCGACCTCGAGGCCGCCACCGCTTGAAAACCCCTTTCCGGGGGACCCGTCCCCCGGTCTTTTCTTCTCAAAGATGGTAAGAACATGGAGCTGAAGGACAGAATCGCGGACTATTGGGACCGGCGCAGCCTGGGATTCTCGGCCGCCGTCAAGGACGAGATCCTCAACGGCAAGAACGCGTCCTGCCCCGAGATAGTGCGCGAATTGGACATAGGCGAAGGGACCAGGGTCCTGGACGTGGGCTGCGGACCCGGATACTTCGAGATGATGATGAAGGACACGGGAGCGGAGTTCCACGCGATAGACTACTCCCAGGACATGGTCAAGGCCGCCCGCGGCAACATGGCCGAGAACGGGATCCGGGCGGACGTCCGCCGCATGGACGCCCAGAGGCTGGAGTACCCCGACGGCATGTTCGACGCGGTGGTCTCCAGGAACGTCTTCTGGAGCCTCCCGGACCCCGAGGCGGCCTATCGCGAGATGCTGAGGGTCATGAGGCCGGGGGCGAAGGCGTACCTGAGCGACGGCAACTTCTACCTGCACATCCACGACGCCTCCTACCGCCGCAAGCGCAGGCCGGAGGACAGACCGAGGGAACCCGTGGCAGGGTCGCATGACAGGTTCAACTACGGGAACGTCGACTTCAAGGAGATCGAGGTCCTGGCGAAGGACCTTCCGTGCAGCATGCACGCGCGTCCCCAATGGGACCTGGACGTCCTCTGCTCGCTTCCGTGCTCCGACATAAGGGCCAGGATACGCCGCTTCGACAGCGAGGACGGCAGACGCCTGGCGGGCTACTTCGAGCTGTTCTTCACCAAGGAGGAAACGGAGAATGACTGAGACAGAATCCGACGTGATGGCATCCAACTATCAGAAATACATCGCCAAGAAGCTGTTGTTCATAATAATCTGCGTAATTGGCGTGATAATAACCATAGGATACGCGGCGACGATCGGCTCGGCCAACCTCACCGCGCTCCAAGTCTACGAGACCATCTACAACCACTTCTTCAACAAGGCCAACATAGACGTCACCCAGGACTGGGTGGTCTTCACCGTCCGCCTTCCCCGCATAATGACGGGAATGGTCGCGGGCGCTTCGCTCGGAATAGCCGGAGCCGCCATGCAGAGCATGATGAAGAACCCGCTGGCCGACCCGTACACCACGGGGATATCCTCCGGCGCGTCCTTCGGGGCCACGCTCGCCCTCGGGCTGGGCCTGACCTTCTTCGGGATCGGAGGCTCCGCCGGAATTATAGTTATGGCGTTCGTGTTCTCGCTGATCCCCGCCGCCGTCATCATCCTCGTCTCATCGATGAGGCACACCTCGGCGGCCACGATGATCCTGGCCGGAATAGCGGTGATGTACCTGTTCAACGCTTGCACCACCATAATCAAGCTGACCCTCTCCGAGCAGAGCCTGTCCGCCGTATACCAATGGTCCATAGGGGACCTCAGCGGCTCCACGTGGGAGTCGTTCACAGTCATAAGCATATTCTGCGTCTTCGGCGGAATAATCCTGATGGCGATGTCCAAGAAGCTCAACATCCTCATCACCGGGGACAAGAACGCCAAGGCCCTCGGCCTGGACGCCCACAAGCTCAGGATACTGCTGCTCATCATCATCTCCCTGATGGCGGCGTCCGTGGTGTGCTTCACCGGGATCATCGGATTCGTCGGACTCGTCGCCCCCCACATCGTGAGGATATTCCTCGGATCGGACAACAGGTACCTGATTCCCGCCTCCGCGGCGTTCGGAGCCGTCCTGCTGATGGTCTCCGACCTCGTGTCCAGAGTCATAATCGCTCCTACGTTCCTGCCTGTGGGAGTCATCACGGCCTTCATCGGATGCCCGCTATTCATGTGGCTCCTGATCAGGGCCAGGAAGAGCATGTGGTGATAGCATGGACGGAACTGAAGAGATCAATCAGAACGGGACCAGGTCCAAGGTCGAGCTGAAAGACCTGGAGTTCGGATACAACGCGAAGAACCCCGTGCTCAAGAACATCAGCCACGTCTTCGACACTCCGGAGTTCATCTGCATCATGGGACCCAACGGAGTCGGGAAGTCCACTTTGATCCACTGCATCAACAAGATCCTGACCCCCACCGGGGGGACGGTCCTGATCAACGGCAGGGACACCAGGGAGCTGAAGCTGAAGGAGGTCGCCGCCGACATCGGATACGTTCCGGCGTCGTCGGAGGACTCCTTCCCGCTGACCGTCGTCGACACGGTCATGGTCGGGATGCAGAACGACTACAAGTTCGGGGTCAGGAAGGACGACCTCCAGCAGGTGTACGACATCCTGAAGACGTTGAACATAGAGCATCTGGCCATGCGCGACTTCAACGAGCTCTCCGCCGGACAGCACCAGAAGGTGATGCTCGCCCGCGGGCTTGTGAGGTCGCCCCCGGTGGTGCTTCTGGACGAGCCCACGTCGAACCTGGACATCAGGCATCAGATAGAGGTCACCAAGATACTCTCGGAGATGCCGAAGAAGAAGAACAGCATCGTGATCATGATCAGCCACGACATCAACATCACCGCGAAGTACGCCGACAAGATCCTGATGATATCCGGCGGAGGGATATACTCCTACGGGACGCCCTCCGAGGTCCTTACGAAAGAGGCCATCCGCGACGTCTACGGCGTGGACGCCGACATCATCGAGGTCAACGGCCGCCCCCACGTCATCCTGAACGACTCGATCCCGGAAGAGAAGGACTGACGCCGGTCGAAACCCCTTACGGCCCCCGCGGCCGGCTTTTTCCTTTCTCAAGCCCAGGGGCTGTCGTCCGAGGCGACGTCCAGAAGGAACTGCTCCCAGAGGCACCATCTGCCGTCCCTGGTCTTCCGGAGCCTGACCTCCCCCGGCCCTTTGAATCCCTGGATCTCGACCGTGGCGTACACGTCGGTGTCGTCCGCCTCCGATGCGTTCCCCAAGACCACGGTGTAGGGGTCGTCCGGCTCGTAGCCGTTGGATGTGGACGCGCCTCTGAAGAACGACCTGATCAGCGTGGGGTCCTTGGACAGCGCGTCGGCCAGCATGGACTTCTCGTGGTCCCCCAGCTCCGCCGGCCCCTTGACGAACTCCAGCATGGACATCGAGAGCAGAGGGTCCTTGCCGTAGTAGGAGAGGGCCAGGAGGGCCATGGCCGCGGACTCGTTGGGGCTGGACAGGGACGCCTGCGGAAGTGACCTGAAGTCGTCGATGGTCTTCGGAAGGTTCCAGAACACCACCTGCTTCGGCCCCATGTTGCGGGGGGCGGGGGATTCCGCTGCCTTGGTCTCCGTCTTGGCCTCCTCCGCCTTCTTCGTCTGCGCCTTGGATGACGACTTGGAGGAGGACTTCTTCTGGCTGGTCTTGCCGGAGTCCTTCTTGACCGTCTTCGACAGCGCGTCGCCGACTCCGTCGACGGTCCTGATGACTCTCTTGACGTTGGTGGCGGTTCTGGATACCGTGCTGACGGTCTTGTTAAAATCGTTGAGCAACCCCATTTGAAGGACCGCCGATGAATCCGCGACGGACGTATAATAATTTGCGAACGAACGCAACAATAATAACGGGAGGCTCAATCACATGTCGGTCAGATGGCTAGCATATCCCAACGCCTGGAATCCCTCCCCATGACGAGGACCTCGTGGATGATCCTCATCATCATCGGGCTGGGATGGATGTTCGACGCGATGGACCAGGGCATGGTCAGCGGCGTCATAGCGTCCATAGGGACCGACTGGAACCTTTCCCTCTATGAGAAGAGCTGGCTCACCAGCTCCGGCATCTTCGGGATGATCATAGGGGCCGCCCTGTCAGGAAACATCGCGGACAGATGGGGAAGGCGCAACGTCATCCTCGGAACCCTGCTGATCTACTCAGCGGGAAGCGCCCTCTGCGGGATATGCACGGAATACTGGATGCTCATAGTCTGCCGTTTCATAACCGGATTCGGGCTGGGAGGCGAGCTCCCTACCGCGTCCACGATGGTCACCGAGATGTCCCCCGCCCGCTACCGCGGCAGGAACGTGGTCCTGCTGGAGAGCTTCTGGGCATGGGGATGGATCGCCGCCTCCCTGGTCGCGTTCCTGGTCATCCCCGTGTACGGGTGGCGCGCGGCGTTCTTCGTCGGAGCCCTTCCCGCCCTGTTCGCGGCCGTCCTGAGGTTCTCCATCCCCGAATCACCCAGATACCTGGAGATCGCTGGCCGCCACGAGGAGGCCAACGCCATCGTCTCCAGGATGGAGGAGGAGGCGGGAGTCAAGCCCAACGACGGCGGGCCGGAGGAAGCGTGCGCGAAGCCCAGGTGGACCGACTCCTTCAGAAAGATCTGGTCCCGCGGGAACATCCGCTCGACCGCGGTCCTATGGGTGATCTGGTTCGGCATCAACTTCGGATACTACGGGTTCGTGCTCTGGACCCCGAGCCTGCTCATGGACAGGGGGTTCGAGATGGTGCGCGGGTTCGAGTTCACCGTGATAATGTGCTTCGCCCAGCTGCCCGGATACTTCAGCGCGGCCTACCTCATAGAGAGGATAGGACGCAAGCCCACCATGATAATCTACTTCGCTGGGACGGCCGTGGCCGCCTGGCTGTTCGGACACGCCGGGGACGAAGGCTCCATACTGGCCTCCGGATGCCTCCTGTACTTCTTCGCCCTCGGGGCCTGGGGATGTGTCTACTCCTACACCCCCGAGGTGTACCCCACCGACGTCCGGGCCTCCGGATCCGGATGGGCGTCGGCGTTCGGACGCATAGGCGCGTTCATAGCCCCCTTCATAGTCCCGGCGCTCTACGAAATGTACGACTCCGACACGGGCTTCACCATGGTCTTCGCGGTGCTCACCGCGACCTTCGCCATAGTGGCGATAACCGTGGCGGTGTTCGGGAAGGAGACGAAGAACCGCAGGCTCAAGGACGTCTCCGACCGAGGTGATGGACGATGTTCGGGAAGCCGTCGGCCAAGAGGTTCGAGGACGTCAGGCTGGACGGCGTCCCGGAGGCCGCTCCCGACTCGGCGGAGATAGGAAAGACGGTCTACCAGCGCATCGACGAGGGGCGCGTCCGCGTCCTGAGGCATCAGGGAGGGAAGCCCCATGTGGAGGTTCCGCCCGAGATATACGTCGCCAAGAAGGAATACGCCGTGGTCGAGATCGGCGAGGGCGCGTTCGCCGGACATTCAGAGCTGACCTCCGTCAGCCTTCCGGACGGCGTCGAGACTATCGGGGACCAGGCGTTCAACGGATGCTCCGGGCTCGTCGAGATCGTCATACCGCGCGGAACGACCAGCATACGCGGGGGCGCCTTCGCCGGATGCTCGAAGCTGGAGACGGTCCGCATGCCGGACAGCCCGAGGAAGATAGCCAGGCATGCGTTCGAAGGATGCTCCTCGCTCAAGGCCTTCATCGCCGAGAAAGGAAAGGGGGACTACGTCTCCGACAAGGAAGGATGCCTTTACGACGGCGGATCCGACCGCCTCTTCCGCGTTCCGTACGCCGCATCCGGGACTGTGGACATCCCTCCAGGAACCAGGGAGATAGCCGGCGAGGCCCTCTCCGGATGCGTCGGCGTGACCTCCGTCAGGATACCTTCCAGCGTGGAGAAAATAGGCGACAAGGTCTTCTCGGGATGCGGCTCCATCGCCATGATATACGTCAACCCCCGCAACGAGCGCTTCAGATCCGACCTTCAGGGGATCCTGTACGACTCCGAGGTCACCGAGGTCGTCCGCGCCCCGAACAGCGTGACCGGGGAGCTTGAGATCCCCGCGACGGTCAGGAGGATACGCATGAACGCCTTCGAGAAATGCTCCGGGCTGACCTCGGTAACCATCCCGTACGGGACCGCCACCATAGAGGACTCCGCCTTCGAGGGATGCTCCAAGATGCGCAGGCTCTCGCTTTCCGGCAGCATACGCTACATCGGCGAGGGCGCGTTCAGGGGATGCGCCGGGATCGTCTCCGTGACCATACCGGACAGCGTGGAGGAGATCGGGGACGGCGCCTTCGCAGGATGCTCCCGCCTGGTTTCCGCATCGATCCCCATGGGCACGAGGCTCGGAGAGCGGGTGTTCCCGGCCAACTGCGACATCAGGCTGGAGCGACGGACGGGAAAGTAACTTAACATCGGCATCGCATGGGCCGGCGCATGGACAGAAGAGAGCTATTCGAGAAGATCGCGGACCGTCTCCGCGACCCCGCCTCGCTGGCGAGGACCATGTCGGAGTCAGGGTTCGACAAGAAGGACGTCAACGTCGTCAAGTTCATGGTGTCGGCGAGCGAGGAGGACTTCAGGGCCGCCGCCTACTCCGAGGACGCCTCCGCGTCCACCAAAGCGGTCACCAAGCTGTCGGAGGAGACCTCCATCGAGAGGGCGACGATCGCCTCGTTGATAGCGGAGATCCGCTCGACCCTCGGCCTGGTGCGCCCCGCGACCCACGTCAGCGAGCTCATGGAGGTCAAGAACGCAGGAAACAACCTCATGCTCGGCCCCGGCGGGTTCCTGTTCAGGCCGGATCCCAACAGGGTCAGGAGCCTGTTCCTGTACAGGTACGTCGGGGAGGACCGCGACGTGGAGGTCCCGGAGGCCGTGCAGATGGGCGGCCTGCGCTACGAGGTGGACTCGATCGGGGACAGCGCGTTCAAGGGGACGAAGGTCGAGTCGGTAGCCTTGCATGACGGGATCAGGACCGTGGGCGCCACGGCGTTCAGGGACTGCTCCGAGCTGAAATCGATGACGATACCGCGCACGGTCCTGGAGGTCGGCGTGGGCGCGTTCAGGGGATGCTCCGCCCTCCCTTCCATCGAGGTCGAGGAGGGAAGCCGCGGATACGCGTCCATGGACGGGATCGTATACGACAGGGACCTCAAGGAGCTGCTCCATGCCCCCGGAGGGCTGGGAGGCGACGTAAGGATACCGGAAGGCACCGAGAGGATAGGGGCGTTCGCCTTCTACGGATGCGAGAAGATGGCGTCCGTCAGCCTCCCGAGCACGCTGAAGGCCATCGGCGACTCGGCGTTCAACGGATGCTCCGGGCTGTCAGCCCTGAGGATGCCGGCATCTCTGGCCTCCATCGGGGGATACGCGTTCAGCGGATGCTCCGGGATCAAGGGGTTCACGGTCGAGGGCGGGAACACGGCGTATTCATCCATGGACGGATGCCTCTGCTCCAAAGACGGGAGGACCCTGATCAAGGCCCCTGCCGGCGACTTGACGGAAGCCAGGATCCCCGCCTCCGTGGAAGAGGTCGGGACGGGCGCCTTCGGAGGCTGCCTGAAGATCGAGAAGGCGAGGATAGGCCCGGGGGTCCGCTCCGTAGGGCAGGACGCCTTCAAGGGATGCGCCTCCCTGAAGGACTTGGAGATCTCCGAGGGGGTGGAGAGCATCGGGAAGTACGCGTTCTTCGGATGCACGTCACTGGAGGAGGTCGTCGTGCCGGATACGGTGAGGTCGATGGGGACCTGGGCGTTCGGAGACTGCTCCGCGCTCAAGAAAGCGTCGGTGCCGTCTTCTATGGATCTGGGGCCCACGTCGTTCCCGCAGGTCACGGAGATCGTCAGGAGACGAGGGAAGAACAATTAAAGTACATCGCAATCCAGCCGCGAGCCCAGCGCATGGACGCTGAATTCAAGGAGCATAACATGGACAGCAACAAACGTCCCGAGTCTATGGAGCGCATCACGACGCCCGCCCTCGCCGAGGCGTTCATAAACGAACAGGTGCCGGCGCTGAAGAACCAGATAAAAGACGGAAAGGTCATACTCGCCCTCTCCGGAGGAGTCGACTCCTCCGTGGTGGCGGCCCTGCTGATCAAGGCCGTCGGAAAGCAGCTGACCTGCGTGCACGTGAACCACGGCCTGCTCAGGAAGGGAGAGCCGGAGCAGGTCGTCAAGGTCTTCCGCGACGAGATGGACGCCAACCTTGTGTACATCGACGCGACCGACCGCTTCCTCGGAAAGCTGGAGGGTGTGTCGGACCCGGAGCGGAAGAGGAAGATCATCGGAGCGGAGTTCATACGCGTCTTCGAGGAGGAGGCCCGCAAGATCTCCGGAGTGAAGTTCCTGGCCCAGGGGACCATCTACCCCGACATCATCGAGAGCAAGGGCGTGAAGGCCCACCACAACGTCGGAGGCCTCCCGGAGGACCTGGGATTCGAGCTCTGCGAGCCCATCAAGTTCCTGTACAAGGACGAGGTCCGCATGGTCGGCAAGGCCCTCGGACTTCCCGACTCGATGGTCTACCGCCAGCCCTTCCCCGGACCCGGGCTCGGAGTCAGATGCACCGGCGCCATAACCCGCGACAGGCTCGAGGCCGTCAGGGAGTCGGACGCCATCCTGAGGGAGGAGTTCGCCAAGAACGGACTCGAAGGCAAGGTGTGGCAGTACTTCACCGTCGTTCCCGACTACCGCTCCACCGGAGTCCGCGAAGGCGAGCGCTGCTGGGACTGGCCCGTGGTGATCCGCGCGGTCAACACCAAGGACGCCATGACGGCCACCGTCGAGGAGATTCCGTACGCGCTCCTCAAGCGCATAACGGACCGCATCCTCTCCGAGGTCAAGGGGGTCAACCGCGTCCTCTACGACCTGTCTCCCAAGCCCTGCGCCACCATCGAGTGGGAATGAAAACGGCGCCCCGGAAGACCCGGGGCCCCTTTCCGTTTTTTACGACCGAAAGTATATACTTGCTATAGGGGATTACAGGGCCGTGACAGACGTCGGCTCCGCGATCCATGCTCTTCGGCACATTCGGAAGGCCTCGGCAGGACCGTCCGACGCCCCGGACGAGACTCAATTCGGACGGGAGAAACCGCTTGACCCTATACCCCTCTTTTCGTGATATTATGCTATTCGGTAAGAAAAGGACGATCGAGGAGCTGAAGAAGAAGCTCGGGAAAACAGAAGCGGAGCTGAAGGCATCTCAAGACCTGCTGAAAGACACCAACGACAGGTTCAACGACGCCCGGAGGCACTCGACGGCCGTCAAGACCGATCTGCAAGACTCCATCGAAGAAAAGGACAAGACCATAGCCGCCCTCAAGAGCAGGCTCAGCACCACTGAGGAAGACTTGAAAAAAGCCGTCATGGAGAAGGAATCCGCTCTCAATGAACTGACGGCCGCGAAAGCCGAGATAGGATCATTGGAATCCAAAATCGAAGCTGCCGCAAAAGAGAAGACGGAGCTCCTGTCGAAACTGTCATCCAAAGCGTCAACTGCCGAAGTCCTGGAAGAAAAAGACGAGGGATACGACGTCAAGTTCATCGTTGACGGAAAGGAGATCGCCAAAGTAAGAATGGACTCCGAAGCAGACTCCGGCAAAATACCCGAGGTACCTTTCAAAAAGCACTACATCGGCGAATGGCAATACGAAAGGAGCGGCAAGGACGTCACGGTCAACGCGGTGTACACCCCCATAGTCTACGACCTGGTCTTCTTCGTGGACGACGCGAAGTATGCGGAGAAGAAAGCCACGGCCGACCAGTTCTCAGACCTCCCGCCAGTACCGGCGAGGGAGGACTACGAGGGTGAGTGGAGGTACACCGTGATCGACGGGAGCAGCGCCAGGATAGACGCGGTG
>JAEEGF010116042.1_pt1 | contig 10846 bp, 4 predicted proteins | sample 9134171 | NCBI WGS metagenome assembly JAEEGF01 (sample SAMN16246542, study PRJNA631951) | gut metagenome | biome: gut microbiome; feature: rumen; material: AP-attached | host: Bos | place: Iran: Karaj | collected 2018-10 | reverse complement strand
GCTCCTACAGCAACAGTTAAGTTAATCGGTGGCTTCAAGTGCAATGATGTAAAGGCTAACTTTACAATTGTTTCCAAGGGCTTCACTTCTGAGGGTATGGATTGGGAAGTAAGCAGTTATGTTCAGGAGACCGGCAAGAGAGGATTTAAGGCTGATATCAAGGTTTATGATGGCGCCACACTTCTCAGCCCTTCCGATTATGAGGTAAAATATTACTTGGCAGGTAAGGCTGATCCTGATACATGGGAGGTTACAACTTTTGAGGGTGATTGGGATGAGCTCAATCCCAAGAAGGACAAAGTTGCAGCTTATGACTATGTACTTGTGGATATTACCGCCAAGAATAAGGGATATATTTTAGATGGTATATCCGATGGCATTAACCAGTCATTCATGGTACTTCCTGCTTCAAGCTTTATTAGCAATGCAACCTTCAAGATCAAGAATCAGGAGTTCATTGCAAAGGGTGTCGGAGTTGAGATAACAGAGGAAGACATCACAGAGGCAACCATCACAGTTAAGAACGGTAAGGCTTCAGATATTACCTGGCTTACCTATGGTAAAGATTACCGTATCAAAGCCGGCAGCTATGTTGCCAACGATAAGGTGGGCACAGCCCAGGTTACTCTTGAGGGACTCGGCAAATATGTCGGTGAGAAGACAGTAACCTTCAAGATCGGAAAACGTTCTATTTTCTCTAAGCTTTTTAAATAATTGATTGTTTAGGTTCTAAGTGGGAAGCCTGTTTTTGGGGATTATGAGGCAGGCTTCCCGCCTAAACATAAAGGTATGAAAAAAAGAAAGGTGGGAGTGTATGAAGAACAGGAAACGCATACTGGCGGTCCTCCTTGCAGGATTCATGTCAGTAACAACCGCGTTCTCGGCAGGTACTTCTGTTGTATTCGCAGCTGAAGAGACCGAGATCGCAGCAACCGAAGTTTCAATGGAAGAGCCTTCCGATGATGCAGTATTGGAAAGCTCAGAAGAAGCATCTTCAGAGGAAAGCTCTGAGGCAGCAGCTGAGGAAATTACTGTAGAGCCTGCAGAGGACAAGGAAGTTGTTATCAGCACCATTGCTGATGCAAGAGCCGCTGAGGCAGGCACAACCCTTACTGTTAAGGGTGTTGTCAACTACGTGTCAGGCAAAAATGTTTATGTTGAGGATGAGACCGGGGCTCTTTGCCTCTATCTCAAGACCGCAGACAAGGATCTTGCCGTAGGCAACCTTGTAACTGCAACCGGTGCTGTTAAGGACTATAAGGGACTTACAGAGCTTGACGGCGCTGAAATTCTTGAAAAAGATACTGAGAATACTACAGATTATGGCTTTAACACAATTGAAGCCGCTGATTTTGCTGCATTTGTGGCAAATTATAACGACTACGAGTGTAAAAAGGTAGTTGTTAAGGGCGTTACGGTCTCTTCCGTAGCAGCCAAGAATGTCTATGTTGCAGTGGGTGACACCAAGGCACTTGTTTATGGAAACAACCTGGACAAGACTTTCGCCGATTTCCCGGTGGGCACCATTGTCAATCTTACAGCCGTTGTATGTGATTATAACGGTATTGAATTACTTCCTATTTCAGATGAAAATCACCCCATGGTTGAGAAGGTCGTTTCCGGAGGCGGCGGAGATGAGCCCATCGAAGATGTTGAGGTGGACGACTCCGTAACTCTTGATATTGCCAAGTGGTCAGGCTCAGACGTTACAGCCTTCAAGGGAGACCTTGTTGTTTATGCTGACGGCGCTGTAGCCAACGACGGTGCAGACAAGAACAATGAAGTTACAGCCTTTAAGGGCGGCGCTCAGGTATCACCTATCTATTCTTTCTCAAGCAATGGCGCTCCCGCAGCTGTCATCGGTTCAGAGGGAATGGGTGCAGGAGACTACTATCTCCTTACCATCGCAGCCAAGGGCTATGGCCTTTACAAGCTCTCTTTTGACATGAAGGGCTCAAATACCGGTGCCAAGAACTGGAAGGTTGAGTACAGTACAGACGCAGAGAACTTCACTGCTGTGGGAGATGCCGTAACAGTAAGCAAAAACTGGGCAACCTACACTGTTAACGTTCCTAAGGAAGTTATCAACGCTGACAGAGTCTTCTTCAAGGTAGGTCCCGCCGACAATACTTCCATCAACGGAAAGGAAGTTGCATCAGGCGGCACAAACCGTTTTACCAATATCCTGGTTTCAGGAAGTCCTGTAAAGTCTTCTGAGATCGTGGATGCTGTAGTCATCGATCCCACTGAGGGTGCAGTTCCCTTCGGTCAGGCTCTTACCATGGAGTCAGCAACAGAGGGTGCAAGCATCTACTTCACGGTTAACGGCGGAGAAGAGAAGCTCTATGATCCCGAGAACAAGCCTGTTCTTGCAAAAGAGGACTTCGTTGCCGCATCAGAGCTTGACGCTGTTAAAAAAGCTGTTGTAGTAGCTTACGCCAAGGCTGAGGGCAAGACAGATTCCATCAAGAAGACCTTCGTTTACAGCCTTGCAAAGGTTGGAACAGTTAAGGCTTCACCCAACGGCGGAGCAGTAAGAAAGACCCAGGACATCACTCTTGCTACAGCAACAGAGGGTGCCACAATATTCTTTTCCCGTGATAAGGGCGAGACCTGGGAGGAGTACACAGCTCCCTTCAAGATGGACACTCTCCCTGCAACAATTCTGGCAAAGGCAAGCTGCGAGGGCTATGAGGACAGTGCAGTTGCAACCTTTGAATTCACTGAGAGATTAAACGACGAATACAATATCTATTTTGGTCAGCTTCACTCCCACACCTCTTATTCAGACGGTGCAGGAACCTGTGAAGAGGCCTTTAACCACGCTGCCAACGAAGTTGAGAACCTTGACTTCCTTGCAGTAACAGACCACTCAAACTCTTTTGACAACGACACCAAGGCTAACATCAAGGATGGTTCAGTTTCCAAGGAGTGGGTTGAGGGTCATGAGCTGGCTGACAAGTACACAAGAGATGATTTCGTATCCCTTTACGGCTACGAGATGACATGGTCAGGCGGAGCTCCGGGCCATATTAACACCTTTAACACCGACGGATTCATGAGCCGTAACATGGCAGGCTATGAGAGCAAGTCAAGGGCTGCTCTTCAGAACTACTACGCTCAGCTGGTTGATACACCGGATTCCATCAGCATGTTCAACCATCCCGGAACAACCTTCGGTGACTTCTATGACTTTGCTTACTACAGCAAGGCCAACGACCGTCAGATCACTCTTATCGAGGTTGGTAACGGTGAAGGCGCCATCGGAAGCTCAGGCTACTTCCCTTCATACGAGTACTACACAAGAGCTCTTGATAAGGGCTGGCATGTGGCTCCTGCCAACAACCAGGACAACCACAAGGGAAGATGGGGAGATGCAAACACAGGAAGATCCGTAATCCTTGCAGACTCTCTTTCAAGAGAAAATATCTACGACGCTATCCGCAACATGCGTGTTTACGCAACAGAGGATAACGACCTTAAGATCTACTACACACTTAACGGCTATGAGATGGGAACAACCCTTGATATGATGCCTGCAGAGGTTAAAATCAAGGTTAAGACTTCAGATCCTACAGACTCGGGCAAGATGAACGTTGAAGTTATCGCTAACGGCGGCGTTTCTGTTGCCAGCAAGTATGTTGATGAGGCTGCTGCAGAGACAGAGTTCACTCTTTCTCCCAACAACTCCTACTACTACATCAGAGTAACCCAGGCTGACGGCAACATCGCTGTTACAGCTCCTGTATGGCTCACAGATGTAGAAGCAGTTGGCGTTTCAAGCATCACAGCAGACACATCACTTCCTGTTGTTGGTGAGGCTCTGGGCATCACCAGCACACTTTTCAACAACGAGACCAAGGACTTTGAAGTAACAGCCATCACTTACACAGCCAACGGCGAAGTGATCCACACCACAGCCCTTGATGAGAACACATCAGTTATCAAGTCCCAGGCTGAGGTTACAGATACCTTCAACTGGACCTGCACTCAGGCAGGCAAGCAGACCATCGAGGTTACTCTTCTTGGATACCTTGACGGCGTAGCAAAGAAGTACACAGCTTCCGTTGACCTTGTTTATGTAACAGAGGACATGGTTACCCACGTTGTAGTTGACGGCACACACCTCAACGACTACGTAACAGGTTACTACTCAGGAAACGTTGGAAACTTCGCAGACATCGCAGCAAACGACTATGTTAAGGTTGATGTGGTTTCCACAGAGATCACAAAAGAGACTCTGGCAGATGCCACAGTTCTTGTTATCTCAGCACCTAACAAGAACACCAAGAACGGCGAGATCATGCACTTCGAGGACTCTTTTATTCAGCTGGTAAAAGAGTATGTGGAAAAGGGCGGAAACCTTATCGTCTGCGGCCTTGCAGATTATCAGGACACCAAGGACTGCCAGTCTTCAACAGAGATCAACAAGCTCCTTGAAGCTATCGGAGCTACCTCAAGGATCAACTCCGATGAGGTTTGCGACGACGAGAAGAACGGCGGACAGAACTACAGACTTTATCCTACAAACTTCAACAGAGACTGCTACCTTGTAGAGGGCGTTTCTGAGACCCAGAAGTACAGCGCATACAGCGGATGCTCAATCCTTATGGATGAGACAGCTGTGCAGGCAGGCAAGGCTGAGGCCGTAGTTACAGGCTTTGAGTCCACCTACACCATTGACAGCAAGAAGTTTGATGAAAATTACCACGAGGTTCCTAAGGGAAGCGTTGTATTTGCAGCAAGAGAGGCTCTTTCATCAGGATCAGAGCTCCTTGTAACCGGTACTGTATTCCTTTCCAACTTCGAAGTTAAGACAGATCTTGATTACGGCGGAGATGAGTACTATGCAAACCGCAACATCCTTCTTAACTACCTTGATCAGAACAAGAAGGCTGTAGAAGTAAGCACCATCGCTCAGATGCGTGCAGGTCAGCCCGGTGACATTTTTACCATCGAAGGATATGTAACAGCAGGAACAGCAGTTGAGGGCAACAAGTTCTTCGATACCATCTATGTTCAGGATGACACAGCAGGAACCACAGTATTCCCTATCGCCGATGCAGGTATTGAGATCGGAACCAAGCTCAGAATCACAGGCTTTGTGGACGGATACCAGGGCGACAAGGAGATCCAGATCTACAGCTACAAGGTTCTTAATGCTGAAAAGCATGTATATGCACCTAAGAAAGTAACCACCAAAGAGGCAGCAGACTATGATGCTCTCGGCGGCTCCCTCCTTCAGGTAGAGGGTAAGGTAACAAGAATCGTTACCAACACATCAGGCCTTGATTACTTCTATGTAGTTGATGAGTCCGGTGTGGAGGCAAGAGTATTCATCGACGGATACATCCTTGCATCTGACGGCAACGACACCACAGCTGAGGACGTTCAGGTTGGAAACACTGTAAAGGCAGTTGGTCTTTCCTACTTCAATCCTGACGGAGCATGCCTCAGAGTCCGTGACAGAGCAGAGATCGAACTTGTAAAGACTGCAGAGCCTGAAGTTAAGGCAACTCTTGTTACAAAGTGGGGCATCACCTACTACGTTGATGAGAACGGCAACAAGCTCACCGGCCTTCAGGTCATCGACGGCGACACCTACTTCTTCAAGGAGAAGAACGGCGCCATGGTCAAGAACGACTTCGTGACAATTGATGGCAAGACCTATTACTTTGGCGCAGGCGGCAAGATGGTAAAGGGCTTCATGGATAAGTGGCTTTCAACCTACTACTTTGATGAGAACGGCGTAATGGCTACAGGCAAGACCCGGATTGAGGGAGCATATTACTTCTTCAAGGAGGCAGGTAAGCTTGTTAAGTCGGGCTGGATCACAGAGGGCGAGAACAAGTACTACGCAAAGGCTGACGGAAAGCTTGCTCAGAGCGAGACCATCTCCAAGTGGGGCAAGAAGTACAGCTTCGATGAGAACTGCAATCTGATCAAATAATACAAATCCGATTTTTCATAAGTTATAACTATAAACTCCGCGGTGGAATACTTCTATCGCGGAGTTTTGTGTTATACTATAGGGGATAGTGTTTTGGGGGAAGAGGACAGAAAAATGCCAAATAGATCACGAGTAAAGTTAAAAGGAAAACTTAAGACTTATCTTCGTATTTTTACATATCTTGGAATTCTGCTGATACTGGTCAACGCGGCCGTATTCACCGTCAACTTTACGGCGGGGCTTATTGTGCTGGCTTTTACAGGCCTGTATTTTATAGCAGTCTTATATCTGAATTTCTACAACAAACCCATTATCATGAATGAGCTGGTGAGCTTTGCCACCGAGTACGGACAGATTCAGAAGAGACTTCTTCGAGAGCTTGATCTGGCCCATGCGGTCCTTGATGACACCGGCAAGGTAGTCTGGACCAATGCAGCCTTTGAGAGGATTGTTCATCAGGAAAAGGGCTACAGGAAGAGCATCACCAATCTTTTCCCGACCATTACTCCGGACAGATTCCCGGAGGGGCCCGAGGAGATATCCTTTGACCTGGACTATGACAACAGCAATTTCACCCTGAAGATGAAGCGCATATCTCTTTATGAGATGGCCATGAACAGCGATATCATCGATGCTGACGGCTATGAAGGCAGCCTTATCGCCATTTACCTTTTTGACGAGACAGCTCTCAAGCTGGCTATCCAGGAGGTTGATAACCAGTCCCTGGCAGCAGGCCTTATCTATCTTGATAACTATGAAGAGGCCCTGGACAGCGTCGAGGAGGTCCGCAGATCTCTTTTGACAGCTCTTATAGATCGTAAGATCAACAAGTACATCGCATCCTGCAACGGTATCGCCAAGAGACTTGAGAAGGATAAGTACTTCGTTGTTATGCCCAAGAAGTCCTGTGAGATGCTTCGTGAGCAGAGATTCGACATCCTTGAGGATGTTAAGACCGTCAATATCGGTAACGAGATGGCGGTTACCCTGAGTATAGGTATGGGTCTGGACGGTCTGTCCTATGCCCAGAACTACGAGTTTGCCCGTAACGCCATTGACCTGGCCCTTGGCCGAGGCGGTGATCAGGCGGTTGTTAAGAGCGCCGACAATATCGCTTACTACGGCGGTAAGAGCCAGCAGATAGAGAAGAGTACCAGGGTTAAGGCGAGAGTTAAGGCCCATGCCCTTCGCGAGATCATTTCCGGCAAGGACAATGTCATTGTTATGGGACACAGGATCGGCGACGTAGACTCTTTTGGCTCATCGGTAGGTATCTACAGAATTGCCAAGACTCTGGACAGGAAGTGCCACATCGTGCTTAATGATGTCACCACTTCAATGAAGCCCCTGGTGGACCTTTTTAAGAACAATCCCGATTATGAGAACGATATGATCATCAACAACCAGCAGGCCATCGATATGGCAGGCAGCAACACCGTTCTGGTTGTGGTTGATGTTAATAAGCCCAGTATCACCGAGTGCCCGGAGCTTCTTCGCTTCTGTAAGACCATTGTGGTCCTTGACCACCACAGACAGGGCACAGAGGTTATCGAGAATGCTACACTTTCCTATGTTGAGCCCTATGCTTCATCAGCCTGCGAGATGGTTTCCGAGATCCTGCAGTACATAGGCGAGAATGTGAAGATCAGCAATGAAGAAGCTGACAGCATGTATTCCGGAATGATGGTTGACACCAACAACTTCATGAACAAGACCGGTGTAAGAACCTTCGAGGCAGCAGCTTTCCTTCGCAGGAACGGCGCGGATGTCACCAGAGTCCGCAAGCTCTTCAGAGAGGATGCCCAGGAGTACAAGGCCAAGGCCGACGCAGTCAGCCAGGCAGAGATCTACAGAGACAAGTACGCCATGTCAGTTCTTGATACCGAGGGCCTTGCAAGCCCTACCATCGTGGCAGCCCAGGCGGCCAACGAGCTTCTTAATATCAAGGGCGTGAGAGCAAGTTTTGTTTGCACCGAGTACATGGGCCAGACCTATGTCAGTGCCAGATCCATAGATGAAGTTAACGTTCAGGTGATCATGGAGAAGCTTGGAGGCGGCGGACATATGAGCAGCGCGGGATGCCAGTTTGAGGGCGAATCCGCAACGGATGCCATTGCCACAGTCAAGCAGACTTTAGATAAAATGACAGAAGAAGGAGATTTGAATTAAGATGCAGGTTATTTTGTTACAGGATGTTAAGACCCTTGGTAAAAAGGGAGAAATAGTAAAAGTAAGCGACGGATATGCCAAGAACTACGTTATTCCCCAGAAGCTTGGCGTAGAGGCTACAGATAAGAACAAGAACGAGCTCAAGAACCAGCAGAAGCGCGATTCCATCGTGGCAAAACAGCAGCTGGACGAGGCCAAGGCTTTCGGAGAGAAGATCGGTGAAAAGACCGTTCAGGTTACCATGAAGGCCGGCGAGGGCGGAAGAGTATTCGGTTCCGTATCCTCCAAGGAGATCGTGACAGCAGCCAAGCAGCAGTTCGGTTTTGAACTTGATAAGAAGAAGCTTCAGATGCCTGAGCCCATCAAGGCCTTCGGCACCTATGAGATCCCTGTGAAGCTTCACCCACAGGTAACAGCAACACTTAAAGTTTGTGTAAAGGAACAGTAAATTATGCCGGAAGAACAACTCTTAAAAAGAGTGGCCCCCAACAGCCTTGAAGCCGAACAATCGGTGGTGGGAGCCATGCTCATAGACAAGGATGCCATAGAAGTGGCTGCGGAGATTGTCAATCCGGAGGATTTTTATAACAGGCAGCTGGGGACTCTTTTTGAGACCATGGTTGAGCTTAACAGAGAAGGCAGCGCTGTAGACGTGGTAACCCTTCAGAACAGGCTCAGGGAAAAGAATGTTCCGCCTCAGGTCAGCAGTGTAGAGTACATCGGTGAGCTGGTTTCAGCGGTTCCCACTTCCGCTAACGTCAAGTATTATGCTCAGATCGTGGCTGATAAGTCCACCCTGCGCAAGCTTATCAAGGTAAGTGAGGACACCATCAACAACTGTTATACCAACCAGGAGGATATCGAAGGTCTTCTCAATGACGTTGAGAAGGATGTTTTCAAGATAACCCAGAAGAGAAGCGCCGGAGATTTTGTTTCCATCGACCAGGTAGTTATGAATGCCCTCAACAGCATTGAGATGGCCAGCAAGATGAAGGGCAATGTTACCGGTCTTTCCACAGGATTTCTGGATCTTGATTACAAGACCGCAGGCTTCCATCCATCAGAGCTTATCCTTATTGCAGCCCGTCCCGCCATGGGTAAGACTGCTTTTGTACTTAATATAGCGGAGCACATGGCTTTCCATGACGGCAAGTGCATCGCCATTTTCTCACTGGAAATGAGTAAGGAGCAGCTTGTTAACCGTCTCCTTGCCATGGAATCCCACGTAGATTCCCAGCACATCAGAACCGGTAACATGTCGGATATGGACTGGGAGAAGCTTATCGAGAGCGCCGATGTGGTGGGCGGCTCCAAGCTTATCATCGACGACACTCCGGGTATCACCATCCAGGAGCTTCGCTCCAAATGCCGTAAGTACAAGATGGAATTCGGTCTTAACCTTATTATGATCGACTACCTTCAGCTTATGAGCGGAGGTGGCGGAAAGAGCTCTGAGTCAAGACAGCAGGAGATCTCTGAGATCTCAAGATCTCTGAAGGCTCTTGCCAGAGAGCTGGACGTTCCTGTTATTGCACTGTCCCAGCTGTCCCGTGCCGTTGAGTCAAGACCTGATCACAGGCCCATGCTTTCAGACCTTCGTGAGTCCGGAGCCATCGAGCAGGATGCTGATATGGTAATGTTCATCTACAGAGATGACTATTACAATAAGGATACGGAAAAGAAGGGTGTTGCGGATATCATCATTGCCAAACAGAGAAATGGTCCCATCGGGACGGTAGAGCTCTTGTGGATTCCGCAGTTTACAAAGTTCGCGAATCTCGAGAGAGGAAGATGAACTTCGACGAGCACTCGGAAACGACGAGCGTTTCCTCGTTCATTTGGCTTCGCCAAATAAAATAATAAAAAAAGCTGCAGGACAAGTGAACTTGCCTGCCGCTTTTTTATTATTTTTGCTCGGCTCAGCCCTGTGAGATAGCTGAAACGGGGCACTGTGCTGCGCAAGAACCGCAGTCAATGCATGTGCCTGCATCAATAACGTACTGAGAATCTCCCTGAGAAATAGCTGAAACAGGGCACTGTGCTGCACAAGAACCGCAGCTGATACAAGCGTCACTAATAACGTATGCCATAATAATCTCTCCTTCCATATGTAGCCTTTGATACTTATTTATCATAATATAACAAAACTTAATTATCAATAGCGATATCGAAAAGTTTTATCAGAAAAAAAGATAAAAATTGTATAAATTGGCTGACAATCAGGTGCAAAAATGTTACTATGGAAATCGGCAGAATATGCGAATATTTCCGTACACAGCTAATTTTCAAGGGAGGAAAAAAGGGGTGTGAACGGGATATTTTGCGCGTTTTTTGATATTAATCAAAATTTTACGGAAATAATTGTCATATACTGATAATTATGGATATAAGCCAAAAAAACTCACAATATTAAAAGGTAGGAGGAATTAAAATGGCAAGAAACATGAAAACCATGGACGGTAACGAAGCTGCTGCATATGCTTCATATGCATTTACAGAAGTTGCCGCTATGTACCCAATCACACCATCATCTGTTATGCCTGAGCATGTAGATGAGTGGGCAACAGCCGGAAAGAAGAACATTTTCGGTCGTACAGTTCAGATTACAGAGATGCAGTCTGAGGCTGGTGCAGCAGGTGCTGTACACGGATCACTGGTTGTAGGTGCTCTTACATCTACATACACAGCTTCTCAGGGTCTTCTTCTTATGATCCCTGATATCTACAA
>JAEEGF012461733.1_pt1 | contig 10848 bp, 4 predicted proteins | sample 9134171 | NCBI WGS metagenome assembly JAEEGF01 (sample SAMN16246542, study PRJNA631951) | gut metagenome | biome: gut microbiome; feature: rumen; material: AP-attached | host: Bos | place: Iran: Karaj | collected 2018-10 | reverse complement strand
GATGTAATTATTTACCAATCTGAAGATGGTAAAACAAAAATTGATGTCCGCTTTGTTGATGAAACTGTATGGCTGTCTCAGCAACAAATGGCAGAGTTGTTTCAGACTGCTAGAACAAATATAGTTCATCACATAGGTAATATATATGATGAAGGAGAACTTGATGAAAAATCAACCTGTCAATATTTTCGACAGGTTCGCCAAGAAGGAAATAGAACAGTTTCTAGAGAATTGCCTTTTTATAATTTAGATATGATTATCTCCCTAGGGTATAGGGTTAAATCTAGCATAGCCACCAAATTCCGTCGTTGGGCGACCGAACGGTTAAAAGAATACCTTATCAAAGGTTTCACGATGGATGATGACCGCCTGAAGAACCTTGGTGGTGGCAATTACTGGAAAGAACTTCTTGATCGCATCCGTGATATCCGTTCATCTGAAAAGGTTATGTACCGTCAGGTTCTTGATTTATACGCTACCAGTGTTGACTATGATCCTAAAAGCAGAGAATCTGTTGCTTTTTTCAAGATGGTTCAAAATAAACTGCATTACGCTGCTCATGGACACACAGCCGCCGAGGTTATTTACGAACGTGCTGATGCAGACAAGCCTTTTATGGGGCTGACTTCTTTTTCCGGAGATTTTCCGACATCTAAAGATATAGGGATTGCCAAAAATTATCTTTCGGAAGAAGAGCTGAAAATTCTGAACGGAATTGTTTCCGGTTATTTTGATTTCGCAGAAGTTCAGGCAATACGCCACAATCCGATGCATATGAGTGATTATGTGGAGCATTTAGACCGCATCCTCTCGACTACTGGTGAGCAGATACTTGTTGGTGCCGGAAAAATCAGTCATAAGCAGGCAATGGATAAAGCAAACCGGGAATATCAACGTTTTCTAGTGCAGAATCTTTCTCCGGTTGAAGAGGCGTACCTGCAAACCATAAAGGCAGTAGAAAAAACTGCAAAGAAAAAAACGAAGGAGAAGTGATTATGCCAAAATTTACTGATACCAAAGAGTGTGGTTTTGAAACGTTGATTGTTAAATGGCTTGTTGAGCATAATGGTTACGAAGAAGGTAATAACGCTGATTACAACAAGGATTATGCAATTGATGAAACAAGACTCTTTCGTTTTTTAAATGATTCTCAGTATGATCAGATGGAAAAACTCGGAGTATTTCATTCAGATCAGAAAAAAAGACAATTTTTAAATCGTTTGCAGGGAGAAATAGCCAAACGAGGCATTATCGATGTTTTGCGAAACGGCATCAACGTTTACCCTGCAAGTCTTATAATGTTCTACCTTACTCCTTCTGAAAACAATGAGAATGCAAAAGATAATTTTGAAAAGAACATTTTCAGCGTAACTCGGCAGTTGCGCTACTCCAATGATTCCTCAAAACTGGCTTTGGATTTATGTGTGTTTATAAACGGTCTACCCGTTATAACTTTTGAACTTAAAAATCAGTTTACCAAGCAGAACGTTAATAATGCCGTGGAACAGTATAAATCAGATAGAGATCCACGAGATTTAATATTCAGTTTCAAACGTTGCATGGTTCATTTTGCAGTAGATGATGCACGCATTAAATTCTGTACCAAGCTTGCAGGAAAAGACAGTTGGTTCCTTCCTTTTGATAAGGGGTATCTTGACGGAGCGGGAAATCCTCCAAATCCTGAAGGTATAATGACCGATTACCTTTGGAAGGATATTCTTACAAAAGAAAAACTGACTCTGATTATTGAAAATTATGCTCAGGTAGTTGTTGAGGTTGATGAAGACACAAAACGTAAAAAGGAAATTCAGATTTTCCCACGTTATCATCAGCTGGATGTCGTTACTAAACTGCTTGATGATGTTAAGAAAAATGGTGTCGGTAAAAAATATCTTATTCAGCATAGCGCAGGCTCAGGCAAATCAAATTCAATAACCTGGCTTGCTCATCAATTGATGGAGCTGGAACTGAACGGGAAAACAATGTTTGATTCCGTGTTGGTGGTAACTGACAGAAGAATTCTTGATAAGCAGATAAGAGACAATATAAAACAATTTGCCCAAATACACAGTACGGTAGCGTGGGCAGAACATTCTGGTGATTTAAAGGATGCCATTCAGGATGGCAAACGGATAATAATAACCACCGTGGAGAAGTTTCCATTTATAGTTCCTAAGATCGGAGCTGAGCACAAGAATAACAAATTTGCCATTATTATTGATGAGGCACATTCAGGTCAGAGTGGCAAAAATTCAGCTCAGATGAATTTGGCTCTTTCCGGTCTTGCCTTAGATGAAGAGATGGATAATGAAGATAAAATTAATGCAATGATGAATGGGAGGAAACTACTTCATAATGCCAGTTATTTTGCTTTCACTGCCACGCCTAAGAATAAGACGCTGGAAATCTTCGGTGAGCCATATGAGGATTGTGGTGAAACCAAACACAGACCGTTCCATGTTTATACAATGAAACAGGCTATTCAAGAGGGATTCATCCTCGATGTGCTTCAGAATTACACACCTATCGATAGTTTCTTTAAACTGTTAAAAACAGTAAAAGACGATCCTATGTTCGATAAAAAGAAGGCGAAAAAGAAACTCCGTAATTATGTGGAAAGCCACAAGTACACTATAGCCCAAAAAGCGGCCATAATGGTTGAGCATTTTCATGAGCAGGTGATAGAAAAGGGAAAGATTGGTGGCCAGGCACGAGCAATGATCGTAACTGCCAGCATCCCTAGATGTGTTGAATACTACTATGCCGTTGAAAATTGTCTGAAGGCAAGAAACAGCCCGTACAAGGCTATTATCGCCTTTTCAGGAGAACACAAGCGTGATAGCCAAGAAAAGCCACTTACGTCAACATCAGTTAATGGTTTTTCCGATAGTAAAATTCCTAAGGAATTTAAAAAGGATCCGTATAGAATCCTTATTGTAGCTGACATGTTCCAAACAGGTTTTGATGAACCGCTTCTTCATACAATGTATGTAGATAAGATCCTTTATGATATAAAGGCGGTTCAAACACTGTCCAGACTTAACCGTTGTCATCCGAAAAAGTATGATACCTTTGTACTTGATTTTGCAAATGATCCTGAATTGATAAAACAGTCGTTTTCACGTTATTACAGAACCACAATCTTATCAAGTGAAACGGATCCAAATAAGTTGTACGACCTTATAGCGCTCATGGTAAAACATGAAGTCTATGCCGACAGCGAAGTAGAGATTTTGGTAAACAAATATCTGAATGGTGAAAAGCGTGAACATTTTGATTTTATCCTTGATTCGTGCGTGGCAAGGTACAATCAATTGGATACAGAATCTCAGGTTGAATTCAAGGGTGCAGCTAAATCCTTTTGCAGAACATATGGCTTTTTAGGTGCAATTCTTCCTTATGGCAATGCTGAATGGGAACGCCTTTCTATTTTTCTGAACTTCCTTGTACCTAAACTGCCATCTCCTTCCAGTGATGATTTCACCAAGGGAATATTAGAAACAATAGATTTGGAAAGCTACCGTAATGAAGCTAAAGCCACAATGTCCATAATTCTTGAAGATAAGAACACAGAGGTTGATCCCGTACCAACCGGAGGTGGTGGTCGCATCGTTAATCCTGAACTGGATTCGCTTTCCTCTATCATCGCTCAGTTTAATGATATTTTCGGAAATATTGAATGGAACGACGCTGATAATGTTCTCCGGCAAATTCAGGAGATTCCGGGAATGGTGTCTAAAGATGAAAAGTACAGAAATGCCATGAAGAATTCTGATGAGCAAAATGCAAGGATGGAGAGCGAACGGGCTTTAAAGAATGTCATCCTTTCCATAATGAAAGATAATATGGAACTGTTCAAACAGTTCCAGGATAATCCGTCCTTTAAGAGCTGGCTGTCAAACATGGTGTTTAATCTGACCTACAATCACGAAGGGAAGATTTTCGAGCCGGGCAGGACAAACTGACACACTATGTTTCGTATGGTATCGTTGCATATATTCAAACACCAGGCAAACACCATACTTTTGCAGAAGTGCCATAAATCCGCGGTTTTCTGCGGTATACAAGTTTTCCTTCTCAAGAATATGTTGAACTTCCGAACAAAAAGGAGGGAATTCAATAAAGATGAATCACTCGGACAAATAACTGAAGATCTTGCAGGAACCAGGAAAGATAGCCTCAGGCAAAACGATAAACTCAAAGCGGGGATCTGAACATAGACAAAAGGGCAGATGAACCAGACAAATCTTCAAAACTCATGTGTGCTTCGTCCTCGAATTCAGGAATTTAACGCTTAAGAATAGCCTGATGACTTTCTTGAGCATAACCAGTCAGAATAGTCTTTTTTATCCATACAGAATTTGCGGCTGTTGTCTGCCGCCAAGGAAATAAGATGCCATTAGATAAATTTTTCAAACTCCGAGATAACGGTACCAGCGTTAAAACTGAAATTCTTGCCGGTGTTACGACCTTTGTTTCCATGGTGTACATAATCAGCATCAACCCCAGCATTCTTTCCAACTTTGCCGTGAACACACCCCTGTGGAACGGAATTTTTCTTGCCTCCTGTATTTCAGCCTGTCTTGGTTCTCTGATGGTCGGACTGCTGGCCAACAAGCCGTTCGCCATGGCTTCAGGCATGGGACCCAACAGTTACTTTGCTGTTGTTTCAGCCTCGGTTGCCACCATGCTCGGAATTTCCTATACGCAGGCATACCAGGCCTGTCTCGTTATCATCCTGCTGGAAGGTGTTCTGTTTGTTATTCTTACATTAGTAAGGATCAGGGAAAAACTCATTGATGCCATTCCGGAATGCATAAGGAACAGCATTGCTCCGGCCATTGGCATTTTTCTTATGAGCATCGCACTCTCCTCAAATGTTACATTGTTTTCCGACACCGGCGGTCCGTATTACATGGGACATGACTTTTTCGGTGCAATCAGCACCGCTACAGCCAGAACCGGTATGGGGACTGCCTTTCCGAAAATGTACGTTTCCGTAGTCTCAATGCTCATCGGTTTTTTCAGTATTGCCGCCTTGTCCTACCGCAAAATACCGGGTGCAATTCCCGCGGGGATACTCGTCGGTTCCGTTGTCTACTGGATCTGTGCATACATTGCAGGAGATGATCCGTTTGCCTCTCTGCAGAATGCCAGCTGGATGCCGCCAGTAGCTGATTTTCTGGATGTAACTTTTTTCAAATTTGATTTTTCCGGTTTTATGAAAATAGGTCTTGATGCTGCACTGCTCCTCGTTATTACGTTCTGTGTCATAGATCTTCTGGATACGGTTGGCACACTGATAGGCACTGCGCCAAAGACAGGTATTCTGGAGGACAGGAACAGCATGAAAAAGGCTTTGCTCTCAGATGCTGTGGCGACAGTCGGCGGCGGTCTTTTGGGAACATCAACCGTTACAACCTTTGCAGAATCAAATGCCGGTATTGCAGCGGGCGGCAGGACAGGATTGACGGCAGTGACTGTTGCTTTTCTGTTTCTCCTCTGTGTATTTCTTGCACCGTTTGTCGCTCTGGTACCTGCCCCTGCAACATCTGCGGCACTTCTTTATGTCGGTATTCTGATGTTTTCAGAGGTAAGAAAAATAAATTTTGAGGACATAACGGAGTTCGTACCTGCCATGACTATGATTGTACTGATGCCGGTGTCACAGTCCATCGGTCATGCAATCGGTCTTGGCATAGTAAGCTATGCAATAATAAAGACCATATGCGGCAGAAGGGAGGAGGTATCCCTGCTGACCCACATTGTAAGCATTTTATTCATCATCAAGTTTTTTGTGATCATCTGAATGATGTTTGCAAAAAATGTCTCAGGGCAGCGCAAATGGATTTTTTGCACGCAAAGCAGTCTGTGTGCATATAAGATCGGCTGGAGCAGTTTTTATGCCGCATCTGCCAAAACTTAAAACAGATGCTTTCAGAAAATGCATAGTCAGAACCAGGAACGCCAGAGATACGGCGACGGCAGGCTGAATGCGGATTTTCGGCAACTACTCTCATCACAATGTCACAGGCGGTTCCCCGCAGATACGGGAACAGACTGAAACAGAATAACAGCAAAAAAGGAGCACATAAGTCATGGATCAGAATGTAGTCAACAACTACTGTAAATTCCTCGAAATCAGAGGACTTAAACTGAACATCATAACAAAGGACAATATAAGCGAGCCGGTTTACAGATGCACGGCTTGCGTAAACGACAGTCCGGTCATAGAAGTAAGTGCGGCGGGTTTCACCGCCGGGGAAGCCAGATGCCGGACAATACTCAGACTGGCTGCAGATCTGGAATTCAGCGAATCTCTGAGCAGGTACTACATGGGAGCATCCGCCGCATCAGAGCTCATCATGCCGTTTGAGAAAATGATTGATTTGAACGGTCCTGACGAAATTTTTAACAGCGAATTCAACGAACTCTATGATCTGGAAAACTGGCCTGCCGAAGCATTTGCCGAACAGATGACATGGGATACGGGAAAAATCAGATCCTATATATTCACCAATGACGCGAACGGTAAAAAAGTACCTGTTTCTGCCAACTGGTTAAAGACGGTTTTCGGTTTTGACTGCATCTGTGCTGCAGATTCACAGGAAAAGGCCTCAGAACTATCCTGTTTCAGGGAATGCAGAAGATATATATCAAATGAACTGCTGATCTCTCCGAATCCTCTTAATCCGGTACCGGAAAAATTTCTGCCGGAGGAGTTTTTCAGACTGTCAGACTGGTGCGACAGTCATAATTTTAAGCTCAGGATCTATGATGCATCCATGAACGGAAGGTATCCTTCAGCTGTTGCAGCGGCGCTGTTCAGACAGAAGGATCAGAAAGTGAGATTCTGTGTCGGCATGGCTGAAACAACAGCGGAATCAGTGAAAGAAGCTCTGCTGGAACTGTTTGAAACCACTGTGGAATGTGACCATGCGTTCCATGAAATTACATTTAACTACAGTTCAGCACTGACCGCCTCCAATATCACCAGAATTGCTCTCAATATCAGCGGTTATCTTCCGGCTGATTTATTCGCCAGCAATGACAGTGCATCGGAGGAATCCTGTTACAGCTGCCCTCCTGACGGAGATGCAGCAAATACGGACAGGGAGATCATTCTGGAAAACGTCATAAGGCGGATTGATGAAGACTGCGAACTAGAATCCGAGGGATATACTCTGACATTTGACAGGGAAGGTCTTTTCTTCTGCTGGAAAATCAGACCTGGCTACAGCGAGATCTCTGATGCATCTCTTTTTGACACTGCAATGGAAAACACAGGAAACATCTACAGAGATTTCATTCTGCACCTCGGCGAAAGAGAAGAGGATTACAGTGAATTTCCTTTATCCATGGAAGACAATAACATTATGTCCGATACCGGCGTCACAGACATGCTGGGAATCTACACTGGAAGCACCAGCTGCTGGCACTCCATGCTCACCGGAGAACTGTGCGCTCTGACGGAAATGCACCTTGGAAACCATGAATCAGCGCTTAATTATATTGAGACCTATCTTGAGGATATAAGTTTTCAGAATCCGGACTTTATCGACATCAGAAAGCTCAACTTCTACCGCTGCTGCCGGGACATTCTCAGCATAAAGGTTGATAATGATGAATTTGACTTCAGGACAATGCTGATCAGTCTGTACGGAAAGGATATATTTGATATGGCTGAATCAGCCTGCAACGGCTCATCCATGTATATCTACAAATTAAACGGTGACTATCTGGATCAGATTCCGGAGCATAGGGTGGTAATTAAAAACTACGAAGACATCAGGAAAGCACTTGCCTGCAACTGACAGGATGACACCCCGGTAATTTTCCTGGCGGAATAATCAGACATGAACAGAAATTCTGATTTTCCGCCATTTCTTTTCCTCTCAGACCTGACGTTGGCAGTCCCGTGTTAGCCACGGTTAACAAAAGATATATTTTTTTTACATTTTTTGCAAAAACACTATATTTAGTAGATCAAAATAATGTAAAATACAAACAGTCAAGCACGGAGCATCTGACAGAACCTTTTCCGGAAGGTAAACAATGAATTCAGCTTTCGCTCCTGCGTACAGTTTTAACCATGCACTTCACACCACATCGCAAATGAAATAAAAAAATGATTTTTCCCTTCATATTTTTAAGTGAAAAATCGGTGTGCATGGTCTATAATACCCTCGATTTTTATTGCAGCTGCTGACACACAAAAGACAGCATCCGCAATGTTTGTGACCCAGTCATCAAGTAAATGTAACTGTGGTTTTTTTATACTTAATGCCCAAAAGGTGAAAGAGGTAGAAAATGGCAGAACTTAACGAAAAGTTCCAAAACGCATGGAAAGGTTTCAAAGCAGGAGCCTGGCAGGAAGGTGTTAACACCCGTGACTTTATTCAGAACAACTACACCCCGTATGAAGGAGACGGTTCATTCCTTACCGGTCCTACTGATGCAACCAAGGAACTGTGGAGCAAGGTCAGAGAAGGGATAATTCAGGAAAACAAGACTCATGCTCCTGTTGACTTCGATACCAGCAATCCATCAACTATCACTTCTCACGCTCCTGGCTACATTAACAAGGATCTTGAAAAGATTGTAGGTCTGCAGACTGATGCACCTCTGAAGCGTGCCATCCATCCTTTCGGCGGTATCAGAATGGTAGAGTCGTCCTGCAAGGAATACGGCAGAGAGCTGGATCCTGAGGTTGTAAAGATCTTCACCAAATACCGCAAGACTCACAATCAGGGTGTATTCGACGTCTACACCTCCAACATTCGTAACTGCCGCAAGGCCGGCATCCTTACAGGTCTTCCTGATGCATACGGCCGCGGACGTATAATCGGTGACTATCGCCGTGTTGCACTTTACGGTATCGACTACCTTATGAAAGATCGTCAGAAGGGCTTTGACTCCCTTCAGGACAACCTGGAAAAGGGAATTGATCTCGAAGAGACAATCCGCCATCGCGAGGAAATTTCAGAGCAGTACCGTGCTCTTAACGAGCTGAAGGAAATGGCTGCAAGCTACGGTTGCGATATTTCCGGTCCTGCAACAAACGCAAGAGAGGCAATCCAGGCAACCTACTTTGGCTACCTTGCAGCAGTCAAGTCACAGAACGGTGCTGCCATGAGCTTCGGCAGAACTGCAACTTTCCTGGATATCTACATTACCCGTGATCTGGAAGCCGGTTTAATTACCGAGCAGGAGGCTCAGGAGTATATTGATCATCTCATCATGAAGCTGCGTATGGTTCGTTTCCTGCGTACTCATGTTTACGATGAATTATTCTCCGGCGACCCAATCTGGGCTACCGAATCTCTGGGCGGTATGGGTCTTGACGGACGTACTCTCGTTACAAAGAACTGCTTCCGTTATCTGCAGACTCTCTACAATATGGGTACATCTCCGGAACCTAACATGACCATTCTCTGGTCTGAAAAGCTTCCTCTGGCGTGGAAGCAGTTCGTAACCAAGGTATCCATCGAAACCTCTGCTATTCAGTATGAAAACGATGATCTGATGCGCAATGACTTCAACAGCGATGATTATGCCATCGCATGCTGCGTATCCCCAATGATTGTTGGCAAAACCCAGCAGTTCTTCGGTGCCCGTGCAAACCTGGCCAAGACTCTTCTTTACGCAATCAACGGCGGTATTGATGAAAAGCTTTATGCCGGCAAGGACGGTGTTGAGCGTCACATCCAGGTAGGTCCTAAGATGGATCCTATCAAGTCCGAGTATCTGGACTTCGACGAGGTTATGACCCGTATGGACAGCTTCATGGACTGGCTGGCAACTCAGTACGTTACCGCACTGAACATCATCCACTACATGCATGACAAATATTCCTACGAAGCAGTTCAGATGGCTCTTTACGATATCAACATAAAGAGAACTCTGGGTTGCGGTGTTGCGGGTCTTTCTGTAGCAGCGGACTCTCTGTCTGCCATCAAGTACGCAAAGGTTAAACCTATACGTGATGAATTCGGCGTGGCTGTTGACTTTGAAATTGAAGGCGATTTCCCTAAGTTCGGCAACAACGACGAACGCGTAGACAGCATTGCATGTGATCTGGTAACCCGCTTCATGAAGAAGGTTAAGAGCCACAAGACATATCGTGATGCGATCCCTACCCAGTCTATCCTTACCATCACCTCAAACGTTGTATACGGTAAAAAGACAGGTAACACTCCGGACGGACGTCGCGGCGGTACTCCTTTCGGACCTGGTGCAAATCCGGTACACGGAAGAGACGTTAACGGTGCAGTAGCATCTCTGACCTCTGTAGGCAAGCTGCCGTTTGCTTATGCCAAGGATGGTATTTCATATACCTTTACCATTGTTCCTGATGCACTCGGCAAAACTGAAGATGCCCAGTCAAAGAACCTTATCGGTCTTCTTGACGGCTACTTCCACCACGAGGAGGAGACTAAGAATACTCCTGACTACATTGAGGGCGGTCAGCATCTGAACGTTAATGTTCTCAACCGCGAAATGCTTCTCGATGCAATGGAGAATCCGGACAAGTATCCTTCACTGACAATCCGTGTTTCAGGATATGCAGTAAGATTCAATTCTCTGACTAAAGAGCAGCAGCAGGATGTGGTATCACGTACCTTCACCAGCAAGCTGTAAGTTATACGAATATTTAGACATATTGATTATCGGGGGCCTGTTTAAGGCCCTTTTTTATTGCAGTAATTATTGTTCTTTCTCAAGACGGTAACAGATCACTGTTCAGATTTCACAAGGCTATGTTCAAGAAAAGTGTTGATCTTATCTTAAACTGCTAAGGAGTAATCATAACCCGCAGGCTTTGACTTGAAAGTCAAAACGCCACTT
>JAEEGF011256494.1_pt1 | contig 10848 bp, 10 predicted proteins | sample 9134171 | NCBI WGS metagenome assembly JAEEGF01 (sample SAMN16246542, study PRJNA631951) | gut metagenome | biome: gut microbiome; feature: rumen; material: AP-attached | host: Bos | place: Iran: Karaj | collected 2018-10 | reverse complement strand
CAAGTCCGGGGTGACGACAAGAATATTCGTATCCTGGACGACGGGACAACGACGAACGAGACGCGGCTGGGCGCGGTGCGGGACCTGGTCCTGGCAATTGAGACCTTCAGCATCGATGAGGACATCCTGGTGGTGGCGGCCGACAATATTCTGGATTTCAGTTTCCGGGGCTTTGTCGAGGCATTCCACCGAAAGGGCACGTCGATGATCATGTGCCACCACGAGCCGGAGCTTTACAAGCTGCAGCGCACGGGCGTGATCGCCGTCGATGCTGACATGCGCGTGTTGCTGATGCAGGAAAAGCCGCAGGAACCGGTGAGCCACCTGGCCGTGCCGCCGTTCTATATCTACCGCAAGGAAGACCTGCCGCTGATCCGCAGCGCCATCGCCAACGGCTGCGGCGCTGACGCCCCCGGCAACCTGGCTCACTACCTGGTCGACCGCACTGTCATCCACGCCTGGATGATGCCTGCCGGCCGTTTCGACATCGGCAGCCTGGATACTTACGAAGAAGCTAAACGAAAATACGCACAGAGTGACGGTAGCGGTCCAAACTGTGGGACGTTACCTTCAAAAAAGGCTTAAAATGACGGTAGCGGTCCAAGAAATGGGACGTTACCCGCACTGAATATTCATGAAGACGATTTTAGTTACCGGCTCGGCCGGATTCATCGGCGCCAACCTGGTCCTGCGCTTATTGGAAGACAGCGGGATTCCCCGTCATTCCGGGCTTGACCATTCCCGTCATTCCGGGCTTGACTATTCCCGTCATTCCGGGCTTGACCCGGAATCTCTCCGCATCGTCGGGCTGGACAACCTGAACGACTACTACGACCCTTCGCTGAAAGAATACCGCCTGCGGCTCATCGAGGCCAAGGCAGGGGAGCATCCGGAGCACGACTATGTGTTCTTCAAGGGTGACATCGCCAACAAAGAACTGGTCGACAAGCTGTTTGCGCAGTATCCGTTCGACATCGTCGTGAACCTCGCGGCGCAGGCGGGCGTCCGCTACAGCATCGAAAACCCCGACGCCTATATCCAGAGCAACATGATGGGCTTCTACAACATCCTGGAAGCATGCCGGCATTCCAAAGACGTCATTCCGGGCTTGACCCGGAATCTCAATTACAAAGGCGTTGAGCATTTGATTTACGCTTCCTCTTCCAGCGTCTACGGTGGCAACAAGAAGATCCCCTTCAGCGTCGATGACCGCGTCGACAACCCCGTGAGTCTTTATGCGGCCACGAAGAAGAGCAACGAACTCTTTGCGCACTGCTACTCGAAACTCTACAACATCCCCACCACGGGCCTGCGCTTCTTTACGGTTTACGGCCCGGCCGGCCGCCCCGACATGGCGTACTTCGGCTTCACCAACAAGCTGCTGCGCGGCGAGACCATCCAGATCTTCAACTACGGCAACTGCCGCCGCGACTTTACCTACGTTGACGACATCATCGAAGGCATCGTCCGCGTCATGTGGAAAGCCCCGGATACCCGTCATTCCGGGCTTGACTCCACCCGTCATTCCGGGCTTGACCCGGCATCTCAGACCCCGGATCAAGTCCGGGGTGACGATGTGCCTTACGCTATCTACAACATCGGCGGGGGCCAGCCCGAAAACCTGCTGGACTTTGTCCAGATCCTGCAGGAGGAACTCGTAGCGGCGGGCGTGCTGCCACCCGACTACGACTTCGAGGCCCACAAGCAACTCGTCCCCATGCAGCCGGGCGACGTGCCCACCACCTATGCTGACGCCTCCGCCCTCGAACGGGACTTCGGCTTCACGCCCCGCATCACCCTGCGGGAAGGACTGCGAAAATTCGCGCAATGGTACAAGGAGTATTATGGATAATCCGTCATTCCGGGCTTGACTCCACCCGTCATTCCGGGCTTGACCCGGAATCTCAGACCCCGGATCAGGTCCGGGGTGACGAACCTAGTTGATACTATATATAAACGACAGATTCATAATTAAATATGAAAGGCATCGTCCTGGCCGGCGGCTCCGGCACCCGGCTCTTCCCGATCACCAAAGGCGTCAGCAAGCAGCTGCTGCCCATCTACGACAAGCCGATGGTCTATTATCCCATCAGCGTGCTGATGCTGGCCGGCATCCGGGAGATCCTCATCATCTCGACGCCGCACGACCTGCCGGGCTTCCGCCGCCTGCTGGGCGACGGCTCCGACTACGGCGTCCGCTTCGAATACGCCGAACAGCCGAGCCCCGACGGGCTGGCGCAGGCCTTCATTATCGGCGAAAAATTCATCGGCGAAGACAGTGCCTGCCTCGTGCTGGGCGACAACATCTTCTACGGCAGCGGCTTCGTCCCCATGCTCCAGCAAGCCGTGGAAGATGCAGAAGGTCGTACCGTCATTCCGGGCTCGACCCGGAATCCCAAAGCCACCGTCTTCGGCTACTGGGTCTCCGACCCCGAGCGTTACGGCGTGGCCGAGTTCGACAAGGAGGGCAACTGCCTCTCCATCGAAGAAAAGCCGGCCCAGCCGAAGAGCAACTACGCCGTCGTGGGCTTGTACTTCTACCCGAACAAGGTGGTGGATGTCGCCAAGCACATCAAGCCCAGCGCCCGTGGCGAGCTGGAAATCACCACCGTCAACCAGACCTTCCTGGCCGACGGTGAACTCAAGGTCCAAACACTCGGCCGCGGCTTCGCCTGGCTAGACACAGGCACCCACGACTCCCTCGCCGAAGCCTCGATCTTCGTTGAGACCCTCGAGAAACGCACCGGCCTGAAGATCGCCTGCCTCGAATCCATCGCCTTCCGCAGAGGCTGGATCACCGCGGAGAAACTCCGGGAACTCGCTGAACCCATGCGCAAGAACCAATACGGCCAGTATCTGCTGCGGCTGGCCGAAGAACAATAGCCAAGCTTATGTATCGCCATCTGTCACAAGAAGAAATCAGGACGCTGGAGGCCAACGGCTGCCTCTGCGAGAACTGGGACGATGTCCAGGTCTCGTGGGGTGATGCCTGCTATACCGACCGTATCGTCAACGTCACGTTCTCGGGGCGGATCCGGCTGGGCTCTTTCGAGGGCTATCATACTTTCCCGGGCGGTATCTCGTTGCGGAATGGCGTGCGCAACGCCTTTCTGCACAATGTGACGCTGGGGGACAGGGTACTGGTCCGCAAGACGGGCGAGTATATCGCCAATTATGATATCGGCGACGACAGCCTGGTGGACAATGTCGATGTGCTGGCGGTAGAAGGGGAGACGGCTTTCGGCAATGGCGTCGAAGTCTCCGTGCTCAACGAGACCGGCGGCCGCGAAGTGGTGATGACCGACAACCTCAGTGCCCATACGGCCTACATGATGGCGATGTATCGTCATCGGGGTAACCTTCACGGCAAGATCTCTGCCCTGGCGAAAGCCTATGCCGATGGCAAACGTTCGCGGACGGGCAAAGTCGGCCGCCATGTGCGCATCTGCAACTGCGGTGTCATCACCGATGTGGCTGTGGGAGACCATGCTGAGATCAACGGCGCGATGCGCCTACACGACGGTAGCATCAACTCCAACGCATACGACCCCGTGACCGTGGGCAGCGGCGTGCGTGCCGAGCACTTCATCTTCAGTTCCGGCAGCCAGATCGAAAGCAATGCGCTGCTGACCCGCTGCTTCGTGGGCCAGGCCTGCAAGCTCGGCCACGGCTACTCTGCCTCCGATTCGCTGTTCTTCAGCAACTGCCAGGGTGAGAACGGCGAGGCTTGTTCGATCTTTGCCGGCCCGTTCACGGTGACGCACCACAAATCGACGCTGCTCATCGCCGGCATGTTCTCGTTCATGAACGCCGGCAGTGGCTCGAACCAGAGCAACCACATGTACAAGCTAGGCCCGATTCATCAGGGCGTGCTGGAGCGCGGCGCTCGCACCGCCTCGGATTCCTACATCCTCTGGCCGGCCCGCGTCGGTCCGTTCTCACTGGTGATGGGCCGTCACGTGACGCATTCCGACACGACGAACCTGCCTTTCTCGTACCTGATTGAGAAGAACAATACGACTTTCCTGGCGCCCGGGGTGAACCTGCGCAGCGTAGGCACCATCCGGGACGCGCAGAAATGGCCCCGGCGCGACGCCCGCAAGGACCCCGACAAACTCGATTGCATCAACTACAACCTGCTGAGTCCCTTCACGATCCAGAAGATGTTCAAGGGCCTTAAGACGCTCGACAACCTGCGCTATGCTTCGGGCGAGCTGTCGGACCTCTATTCGTTCCACAGCACGAAGATCACGAACAGTGCGTTGACGAAAGGCATCGAATACTACAACATCGGTATCCGCAAGTTTCTGGGCAACTCGCTGATCAAGCGGCTGGAACTGCTGCCGGCCGGTGCCAGCGACGCCGAGATGCAAGCCATGCTCCGGCCCGACACCGAGATCGGACACGGCCCCTGGGTGGACATCGCGGGTCTCATCGCTCCGCGAAGCGAGGCCGCCCGTCTGATGGACGACATCGAGTCGGGGAAGGTGTCGGACACGGAGACCATCAATGCGCGTTTCCGTGCGATGCACGCGAATTACTATACTTATGAGTGGACCTGGGCCTATGACCGCATTGCCGAATATTTCGGTGTCGAGCCCGGGCTGATGACCAAGTCGCAGGCCATCGACATTGTGCTTCAGTGGAAGGAGGCTGTCGTCCGTCTCGACAAGATGGTCTATGAAGATGCCCGCAAGGAGTTTTCTCTCTCTGCGATGACCGGTTTCGGCGCCGACGGGGAGCGGCAGGACAAAGTCCATGACTTCCATCATGTCCGCGGCGACTTCGACAGCAATCCCTTCGTCCACGAAACCCTGGCGCACATCGAGCGCAAGACGAGGCTGGGGGAGGAGTTGATAGAAAGATTAAGCAAGTAAACTATGATATACGACCACATCCGCAACATCGGCCTGTACAAAGGCCTGAGTCCGGCGCTGGACCTGGCGCTCGATTACATCGCGTGTGTCCGGCCCGACATCGAGGACGGTACTACTTTGTTGGAGCTTGGCGTGAAAGCCGTTGTCAGCTCTTATGAGACCCGCCTCGTGAACGAAAAGGGCTATGAAGCCCATCGTCAGTACATCGACGTGCAGTATGTCGTTTCGGGCCAGGAGCTCGTCCGTTGCAAGCCCCTCGAGCAGGTCACGGAAACCATTCCGTACGACTCGGCCAAGGACGCCGCCCGCTACGCGGACTGCCCCGGCATCGACACCGTCATCGGCCACGGCTACTTCCTGGTCGTCTGGCCCGACGACGCCCACGAGCCCTGCCTCGCCGCCTCTGCCCACCCCGCCCCGGTGAAGAAGGTAGTCATGAAGGTGCCGGTGGGGGTGTGAGGCGTTGTGCGGCCTTTTGGGCCTTTGGGGACGGCCGCCAGCTAGCTAGTCCGTCAGTTAGGCGCAAACGAAACCCCTTCCCAGCGCGCTCTGACGGCATTGCCCTTGCGCCGACCCCCGATTTCGGCCCTAGCCGCAAAACGCCCCGCTTCCCAGGCCCCTGCCGGCCCGTTAGCGTTGCGGCACGTTGACGGAAATTGAAATGTAACCAACTGAGAAGAAAAGAACGGATCGTTTAGCAGGCAATGATCGCAATTCCATATATACAGCGTCATTTGTTCAGGATGCTCCACATCGACAATTTGGAGGGTGTTCTAAGAAATGGCATGTATGCACCCAATGCCCGATTTGATCCGACGTATGTGAATATTGGGGACGAGGTTTTGATTGCGCAAAGAGGTGAGTTCGATGTGCCGATAGCGCCTAAGGGCGTCCTCTCAGATTATGTGCCGTTTTATTTTGGAGGATGTTCGCCTATGCTGCTGAATATCAAGACGGGTTATAGGGGAATCAAGCAGAGAAGCCAGACAGAGATCATATATCTTTGTACACATATAGATACTGTCATAAAGGCCTGCCCGGAATGGTGTTTCACCGACGGTCACGCGAAAGACAGGTTGACAACCTATTATAATCAAGTGGACGGACTGGCCCAGATTGACTGGAAAACAGTAATAAGCAAGTACTGGAGCAGCACGCCGGAAGATCCCGACAAAATGCGCCGCAAGCAAGCCGAGTTCTTGGTCAAGACATACGTTCCCACAGATTGCCTTTCCGGTGTGATTGTCCACGACGAGGCCGCAGGCGATAAAGCTAAGCAGATAATGAGCAGTGTCGGCATCACCCTGCCAATACATATTGATAAGAACCATAATTACTACTACAATGATTGAGTTTACAACAGGCAACCTTATGGCGTCGCAGGATGCCGTATTGGTGAATACGGTCAATACTGTAGGAGTGATGGGAAAGGGAATCGCCCTGCAGTTCAAGGACGAGTTCCCGCACAATTTCGCGGTGTATGCCGATGCCTGCCGCAAAGGCGAGTTGTATCCAGGAAAGTTGCTCATAGTGAAAGACGACTCGCCCAGATATGGCGAGAAGACCATTGTTAACTTTCCCACAAAGGTGCATTGGAGCAACCCTTCTGAGTACGAGTATATAGAGAAAGGACTCGAGGCACTCAGGAAGTATCTGGATGATGAGAAAGTGGAAAGCATCTCCATCCCACCGTTGGGCTGTGGAAACGGAGGCTTGGACTGGGCCCTCGTTAAGCCGATGATCGCGGCTGCCTTGGATGGGCTCGATACTCGCATTCATGTTTACGAGCCCAGTGCCAAGGTCGTCAGCCTGCTCAAGGCTTCTGCCCGGCCTGTAGGCCAGGTGGAACTCACTCCTGCCAGGGCTATGATGCTCTATGCTCTGTTCTTCTACGAGACGCTGGGCGAGCCGTCCAGCCTGTTCGTGGCCAATAAGCTCGCATATTTCATGCAGCGTCTGGGCGAACCTGCGTTTGGCAAGCTCAAATTCACGGCAGCCGCTTTCGGCCCCTATTGCCAAAAGGTGGGAAAGGACCTGCATGAGCTGAACGGGAAGTACCTCTTGGGGCTGGAGCAATTGAACCTGCGGGCCTTCGATAAGTTCGAGCTTCAGTACAATACCCTGGACGAGGTGAAGAACTATGTTGAAACACAGCTTCCGGTCTCTTCCCGAAGGCGGCTGGAGCAACTGGTGAACTTGATCTCCGGCTTTCAGTCCACCTTCTCCCTGGAGGTCCTTGCCAGTGTTGACTATGTTATGAAAGACAATCCCGGCATCTCTCTGGAGGATACTGTGCAGAAAGTGTGGGAGTGGTCTGACCGCAAGAAGAACCTGTTCAAGGAACGCTACATCAAGATAGCATACGACCACCTGAATGCCCTCGAAGGAAGGTTAATGTAGCTCCGCCTCCGCCCGTCCCGCCCCAGTGAAGCAAGGTAGTCTTGAAGGTGCCTATGAGGTGTGAAACATGTTTTTGATTCCTTTTCGAGATTTAATCTTAATGGACAAGAAATATCAAGTATTTGTAAGTTCTACCTATGAGGATCTTCAGGAAGAGCGTCGTGCTGTCATGGAGGCCCTTCTCCAGATGAATTGCTTTCCGGTGGGGATGGAGTATTTCAATGCTTCGGACGAGAGCCAGTGGGAGGTGATCACGAAACTGATAAGTGAATGCGACTATTACGTACTTATTGTAGGAGGGCGATATGGCACTATAGATGAGGCATCTGGTAAGAGTTATACGCAAAAGGAGTATGAGTATGCCTTATCGGTGGGAGTTCCTGCCATCGCATTCTTACACAAAGATATTTCTTCGTTACCTAAAAGCAAGACGGAGTCAGATCCAGATATTGAACAGAAACTTAATGATTTTATTGGAAGCGTTAAACATCGCCTCTGTAAATTTTGGGTAAGCGGTGATGATCTTGCTTCAAAAGTGGTTTTGAGCCTTACCAATCTCATTATGACGAAGCCTCGCATTGGATGGGTTAAATCTGATCAGCCTGCGTCGTCTGAAGCAAATGCAGAAATCGTGAAGTTGCGCAAGGAAATAGATGACCTAAACAAAAAAGTTCGTCAATATGAACAAAGTGAACCGGAAGGGATTGCGGATCTGGCACAAGGAGAGGATGAAATCTCTGTATCCTTTTATTCTTTGAGGAGAGAAGTTCAAGACACCTCTTTTACATGGAACAGTCTCTTCTCATTATTGGCGCCATTAATGATTGTGGAGTGTGCTGAAGTCAATTTGAAGAATACTTTGGATGAGTACTTCAAAATCAATTGCATGAAAGGGATTGGGACGTGGTTGATTTTTGAAGATCATTTCCAGAGTATTAAAGTCCAATTTATGGCATTGGGACTGATTCGTGAAAGTTCAAGGACTCATTCTACTGCTGACACGAATATATATTGGTCTCTTACACCTTGGGGGAAGACTTTACTTATGCGATTGAAAGCGATTCGGAGAGATTCTTCCATTATTAATAATCCTTAGCATATGAATATTACTTATTTCATTGGTAATGGTTTTGATATTAACCTCGGCTTAAAGACTGGCTATCAGGATTTTTATGATTACTACATAGATCAAAAATCTGATATAGAAGCCGTAGTTAAGTTAAAAGCTCATTTGAATGAGTATCGCTATACAACTTGGGCAGATTTGGAAATAGGTTTAGGAGATTATACAAAGAATGTGAGTTCTTGGGAGGAGATGGAAATCATATGTCATGATTTCAGTGTCCATCTCCGAAGGTATCTCAATCAAATCGAAAAATCCTTTTCCGCTGTTGCAGAGAATAAGCAGAAAATGAATAAGTATTTGATCTATCCACAATTGGGCCTTACTGCTGGTAATCAAAGAGCTATTTCACTTTTCTTGGATAATGATAATATTAGAAATATTAATGTAATTAATTTCAATTACACACATACTTTTGAGAAATTATGTGGTTATCAAGGTGATGCTTTGTTTATACAAGATAAATGCTATCTTCGAACGATACGTCATATACATATGAGTTTGGACAGTGAGGATGTCGTGCTTGGAGTTAATGATGAGAGTCAAATTGCTCATAAAGAAATCATTTGTCCGGAGTTGTTGGATATTCTTGTAAAACCACACATTAATAGTCAACTGGGGACATTAATTGATAACGAGTGTGTAGATATGGTTAATCATGCCGATCTTATCTGTCTATTTGGTGTATCTTTGGGGCTAAGTGATAATTATTGGTGGGAACGCATCGGCAAGAAAATGAAAGATTCAAATTGCCGTCTGATATATTATGCATATGATAGTGATCATCCTCAGTTTTTTAATAAACTAATTGGTAAAAGACGATATTACATGAATTTGATTTCTGATAGATGCCGTATGAATATGGAAAATGAATCTGTTCGAAGTCGAGTTTTCATTGGGTACAAAACAGATTTCTTTAAATTTTAAGAAACCTAAAGAGGGTTATGAACGCAGTCACTGCATCCGGCGAAGTATTGAAGGTCTATCAGACTGGTGACAGGCCCATACTGGTTCTGTGCTCGGATGGCTATCATTACATTTGCAAGTATAAGCAACCTGGCTATTCAGCATATAAACTCGTTAACGAGTTAGTTGGTGGTATTTTTGCCAAGGCTTGGGGGATTGATACGCCAGTAACGTGCTTGGTAGAGAATGACCCGATTATTTGGGATGATGCGGGGATATCTCATGACATTGCCGCCCCTTTGCTTGGGAGCCGGAAGATGGAGGATGTCTTTGACCTTGGTGAGTTCAATTGTAATCAGGTTGAGGTTTCTGAAAGGACTTTGTTCCAACTGCTCAGAATCGCACTTTTTGATTTGTGGCTTGCCAACGAGGATCGTACATGCAATAATTATAATTTGCTTTATGACCTTAGGGGTGGGAATCTGGTGTCCATTGATTATGGCGGCATTTTCAATTCAGGCATTTGGAGCAATCCTATGTATCAGTTAAACGCGGATGATTCGATTGTTTCTTCTGAACTGTTTGGCCGACTAAACGCAGCCGGTTTGCAAGCCCTGTCAAGTATGCGCCAGGCATTCCGGAAGATGGTCGCTAAGTGTAGAAAATCTGTGCCAGCGGTTTTGAACTGTGTACCTGAGGAATGGATGATAGATCAGATCGCACTCCAAAACAAGTTGAACGAACTGTTTGAAATAATGTGGATGAACGATACGTGGGATAATTTTAGGGAATTGCTAGAAAGAGCATAATATGAATACACTTGAATATAGTATAGTTTACGCGATGATCCGTCCCGAGATTTCGGAGCGGGTAAGCGTGGGAATTATCTTCTGTCAAGGAGGGCAATTGGAGATGAAGTATTCTAACGCCAAATTGGATGTGGTTAAGAAACTCCTCTCAGAGGTGGAATACAATTATCTTCGCCGAGCTTTGACCACCCTTTCCGCGAAGAAGGCGCTGGAAACAGTATCGAGCATCGATTACCTGAATCGATATTCTAATAACATCTTGACAGTCTCAGGATTACGTCGTGTTAAAGTCGATTCTCCACACATTTCGAGGGACCGCCTTTACAAGATGTACGTTTACAAGGGTAATAATTCATAGCCTTTAGCGAGGCGTAGGTAGAACTGATGCTTATCGCCCTTGGTCTTGAGTCATAATGACCGAATGGTGAGCATGAGCCCGAAGGGCGAGAGGTTATTTATAGAGAGACTTTGGGATTGAACAATAGAACGATTTATATTACCAATGAAAAATAAATTATCTGCTAATAGCAATAGTGTCCTGAACGCCGGTCTTACCGATGATTACAAGAGAGCGATTGCTGAATACATTTGGAATGGTTTCGATGCAGGGGCCACCTGCGTAGAAATCCGTTACCACGCCAATGCGCTTGGTGGGGTGGATGATTTATGGATTCTTGATAACGGGAGTGGCATTCAGTATGACACACTTCCCATCACTTTCGGCGCTTTCCTC
>JAEEGF011707655.1_pt1 | contig 10849 bp, 10 predicted proteins | sample 9134171 | NCBI WGS metagenome assembly JAEEGF01 (sample SAMN16246542, study PRJNA631951) | gut metagenome | biome: gut microbiome; feature: rumen; material: AP-attached | host: Bos | place: Iran: Karaj | collected 2018-10 | reverse complement strand
GTTGCTTCCTAAGTTATTATGCAAGTATTTTGATGAAATTTTTCGTCAAAATGTGCGATATTGTTGAAATCGGCACAAAAGTCATCTGATTTGCCTCGTGAAGCGCTCGTCGGGGCTCTGCCCCTTGCCGCTTGGCGCTCCCCGATGTGTTTTTCATAGTATATGGGCTAACGCGTTCAAGCTGCTTTGCCATTTACCACGTGCCCTGATTGATAGTCCTGACCGTTTCTCACCAGAGCGTAAGCGATGTGGAGAAGTTTATTCTTGACATTGTTGATGGCCACGCCGTGCTGCTTCCCTTGTGCAATCTTCCGTTGATAGTATCGCTTCATGGCTTCATCATGCCGTATGGCTGTCCGTGCCGCCATGGTGAGCACCCCCTTGAGCCTAAGGTTGCTCAAGTTCCTCACGTCCTGTCTCGAGTCGAGTGTCGTTCCCGATCTGTTACGGAACGAGGCTACGCCGCAGTAAGTGGCCATCTTGTTGGCCGTCGGGATGGCCTGGAAGTTGCCCGAAAAGACAATTAAGGCGACAGTGACTACCAGGCCGACCCCCTTGATAGATTTCACATGCTCAAAGTTTGTCCGAAGTTGCTCATCAGAGCGTATTACCTCCATCATAGCGTTCTCACATTCGGCAATGCTGCGCTCAAGCCGCCTTATCTCGTTACTGGAGTCACGACGGATGAATTTGGCCGCCGGGCTGGCTGCGTCACCCTGGCTCTTCAGTGCTTTCTGACGGTTCTTGACACCCTTGAGCTTATCCACCAAGGTCTGGCGGTATAGGTACAGGTCTTTCAGCGCAGCCAGTGCCTTGCCTGGCACCTCGAACAGGTTGACCTTATCGGGATGTCGGCGGGCGTAGTCCGCTATGGCCATTGAGTCCGCTTTGTCGTTCTTGCCACGTCGGATGCCCATGCTCTGCCTGATCTGTAACGCGCTCTCGCGCCAGACGTGCATACCATGCTCGGTCAGCCAGTGACACATTTGGCGGTCATAGGCGCCGGTGGTCTCGCAGCAGAACAGCCACTGACCGCTGCTGGTGCCGCGCAGTGCCAGTCTCAGGTCACGGATTATCGAACGATAGCCTTTCTTTCCGTTAGGGTACTGTGCAAGATACTCCGGCTGCCGCTGGAAATCCGACTCAACAAAGCTCACGTCAACAGTTTCTTTAGAAACATCAATGCCGATAAAATACTTTTTCATAACTTTGCGGTGTTACTTTAATTTTTGATTGACCGCAATTAGTTGGGAGTTACTACCCTAAATAGGCTTAAAACCTAACTTCCTAATTGACTTTCAACTAATAAAATCCGGGGAGGCCAGTAGCAACGTATAGGGTTCATCCTGGTTTTTGTAATTGGTTATCTCCCCGGCGGTCAATCATTACCTTACTACAACAAAGGTAATAAAAGCCGTGCAGCGATGAAAGTTTATTCGGCAAACTCTCATCGCTGCAAAGTTAGGGTCTTTGTTGTATAAAACAAGTTGTCCCTGTTGTTTGAAAGAGGGGCGTAGTTAGATGACGACGGCGGTGCCACTGGTGGCGACCATGAGCATGGAGTTGCTCTCGCCGATAGTCTCGTAATCGATGTCGATGCCCACGATGGCGTTGGCACCCATTGCCTGTGCGCGTTCCATCATCTCCTGCATTGCAGTATCCTTGGCCTGTCGCAGTACTTTCTCGTAGCTGGCCGATCGGCCACCCACGATGTCGCGGATGCCTGCAAAGATGTCCTTCATGAAGTTGGCGCCGATGATGGTCTCGCCAGTCACAATACCCTTGTACGATCTAATCGTGTAACCCTGAATCTCGGGAGTTGTTGATAGTAACATTACCTTAAATCAAAAATTAATGGTTAATAATCTCTGATTATCATTCCTGCAAAAATAATGCCAAAAAAAAACGATAATCGGTGTAGTTTTTATATACCCTCTTGCGTCTAACCAGTAAAAACAATTAAAAACTTAGAGATTATGGAACAGAAAGAATTGATTAGCAACATGGCAGATCTGATGAATGTGATCAAAGAGGATTACAAAGCCAAAGCCTCCAACAAATGGCTTATCATTTCGTTGTTTCTCTTACTTGGGTTGTCACTGTTTACGGGAGTGAAGGATGCCACATCGTTCATGGATTTCCTGAGAAATAATGGTTCAACGGTTTTGTTGGCCATCATTCTCCTCATCTCATTATTGAAGAATCGCCACTTTTTTAGCAAGATTTGTGCGAGTGAAACTGCTACTGAGTTGCTGAAAGCGCATGATAGGCATAGGGAAACTGACAAATATCTTTTGGTTGCCTTAGTATTGATGTACTCACTGTATTTTTATATTGTGAAAGGATTCTCCTGGACTTGTTTTGTCAATATTGGTGTGCTGCTGGCTCTTTCAATACTATTGTTCATATTATTCAAAGATAAAAACATCGAACGCCTGCGTAATTTAGTGACAAAGCAAGAGGGAAAAAATGAAGTAGATTTGTAATTTTTGCCACCCGCTTGCGCCTAAAGGACAACAACATCTAAACATAACGATTATGGAAGAACAAGAAAAAAATTGGGTCGAGAAATTCAGCAAGGATGAACTGATTGAGGACATTCAGCGCGAGTTTGCCACCGATGCAAGGAACAACATCGGCTGTGGAGGCTTTCTCCTGATCCTTTTAGTGTACAATCTAATCGGCGCTTTTGAAACCGACGATTGGGTGTCTCAACTATGGTCTTTACCGGCTTATTTTCTACTTCTCTTTATTTATGATATTTGGTGGAAAAAGAAGATGAGCAAATGTGAAGACGCTCATAAGTTGGTGGACATGTACCAAAAGTATAATAAGACTAATAAAATCTTGAGCTACATAGTAGCATCAGCGCTGGTTTTGTACTTTTGTTATGACATCTACTCTGATTTCGGAGAAGTCAGTATGACAAAAACTATAGTGTTTTCAGCTTCTGTTATTATCATTATTGGTATTATCATTTGGAGTTTGTTTTACAAGAGAGACAAACCACCCGTTGAAAAAGAAATAGATCGCCTAAACGACCTGCTGTCAAAAGAATGATGGCAGAAGAATTAAAGATAGACATCATGCCGTCAGGGGCAATTTAAAAAATCCTGTTATCTGCTGCAACTTTTTGATGTACTTATCCGTCTATAAAGCAGTAAAAACAACTAAACCCAGTAATAGATTTATGTTACAGCACATTATTATCCGATTATTGAGCGTCATCATGCTCTCCTTGCTAAGCCTTACAGCTGTGGCACAGGACTTGAGCGGCGCATGGAAGGGCGACATCGTTGCAGGCCCCTACACCATCCCCATTGTATTGAACTTACAGCAGAATGGCGATGAGATTACCGCCACACTCGATTCACCCGAACAGAAGGCCTACGGTATCAAGGCCAAAGCGAGCATCAAGGACGGCAAACTTAACGTCGAGGTTCCCGAGATTGGCGCGAGCTATAAGGCGACCATCAACGACAACACGCTGGACGGCACCTATAGCCAGATGGGCTATTCCACGTCGCTGAAGCTCACCCGCGAGATGCCTGCTGCCGTCGCCAGTGACGATGACGATTGGGTCAACGACTCGCTATTGAGCGTGTTTGACAACATCCAGTTGAAGGATGTGACGGTCACTGCCCAGCGCCAGCTCATCAAGCAAGAGGTGGACCGCATCGGCTACAGTGTCGCAGACGATGCCGACAGCAAGACCAACAACGTGTTGACCATGCTACGCAAGGTGCCCATGGTCAGCGTGGATGCCAGCGACGAAATCCGTGTCAACGGCCAGCAGAATTTCAAGATTTTCCGCAACGGCCATCCCGATCCCTCGCTCTCACGCAACGCCAAGGACATTCTCAAGGCGATGCCTGCCAGCGCAGTTAAGCGCATCGAGGTCATCACCGAGCCAGGCGCAAAATATGATGCCGAGGGCACGACCATGATCCTGAACATCGTCATGGCCGACAACTCGACCATCAAGGGCGTCTCGGGCATGGCATCGGCTAGGACCGACCACAAGGGCGCTTTTGGTGGATCGGTGAACATGACTACCCAGCTCGATAAGGTGGTGCTGTCGGTGGATTATGGCATCCATCACGATGGCAACAATGGGCAGGGCTATCGCTCGTCAAGCCTCAATGAGTACACCCAAAGCGGAGCGCAGCTGTTAGGTAACACCAAATTTGATGCCGACAAGGTCACTGTTCACTTTGGCGATGTGAGCGCCAGTTGGGAGCCCGACTCGCTGAACCTGTTCTCGTGGTCATTGAGCGGCTTTGCCTACAATTATGCCGGCAACGGCGTGAACTCCAATCTGATGCAGAGCGCCACTGGGCAACCCCTCTACAGCTACGGCATGAACAACCAAACCAAGGCCGACAGCTATAACTTCGACACCCGTCTGGACTACCAGCACAACACCCGCCGCAAGGGCGAGGCCATCACTTTGAGCTACATGCTCTCGGCCTTCCGCAACAAGAACAAGGACAACTCGCGCTATACCGACCTGACGAATATGCCCGTTGATTACTACGGCATTGACCAGGACGGAAAAGAAAACTTCAACGAGCACACCATGCAGCTCGACTGGAAGCGTCCCCTGACCGAGAAACATACGCTGGAGACCGGTGCAAAGTACATCTACCGTCTGAACCGCAGCCACAACGTGCTGGACTACCTGGGCATCGACGATGACACCGATATGCGCTATAAGCACGTGACACAGGTGGGAGCCGCCTACTTGAGCTACACCTTCCACAGCGGTCCCTGGGATGCCCGTGCCGGACTGCGCTACGAGCACAGTTTCCTGCGCGCCACCTATCCCGGCGGCACCCAGCAGGCCTACGAGGCTCATCTCAACGACTTTGTGCCCAGCGCCAGCCTGCGTTACCAGTTCAACTTTGCCAACAGCCTGAAGCTGTCCTATGCCGCCAGCATCAACCGTCCGGGCATCAGCTACTTGAATCCGGCGGTAATCGAAACGCCGACGACTCGTTCCTTCGGTAATACCGACCTGGGTAGCGTGCACTATCACTCGGTGAGTCTGACTTACATGCGCGTGGGTCCCAAGCTGACCTTCAACATCACGCCGCAGTTCCAGTTCAGCAACAACGGCATCGGTGCCGTGAAGTGGGCCGACGGGCTGGTACAGGTATCAACCTATGCCAATACGCTCAAGACCTACTCGACGACCGTCTCGGCATTTGTCCAGTGGATGATGACTCAAAAGACCAATTTCATGCTCAACGGCTCTATCAGCTACAACTATTACAAGAGCAAGGAACTCGGTCTGAAGAATGACCGCGTGAGCGGCAACTTCTTTGCCAACGTCACCCAGTTCCTGCCCTGGAAACTGCAGTTGTCGGGCTTTGCCGGCATGTGGGGCGGTGGCATCTCCGACCTGTATGGGCGCATGGGTACTGTCTTCTTCCACGGCTTCAGCCTGCAGCGCTCGTTCCTCAAGGAGGACCGCCTGACCGTCCAGTTGCAGGCCATTGTGCCCTTCAGTGGCAAGTACATGACAATGAAGAGCTATGTGACCCAGGGCGACGTGACGGGTTGGACCCGCTATGAGCAGCAGTCCCGCAGGTTCGGCATCAACATCAGCTATCGCTTCGGCTCGCTCTCGACGCGTGTCAAGAAGGCCGACAAGTCAATCGAGAACGATGACCTCATCGGCAGTGGCAAGCAGTCGGGCAATTCAGGCAACAGCCCCACTGGTGGCATGGGTGGAGGAAATTAATAGCTAATTACTCTGGGCTCAAGCCTCGTACTGATAGCCCAGTTCCGTAATCTTATCGATGACGGCCTGGTCGGAGACTTCTCCTTCGACCAGCGCCGTTCCTTTTGCGAGGTCAACGGTCACCTTGGTCACGCCAGGCAGCGATGACAAACCTTTTTCGACATTTGCTTGGCAGTGCACACACATCATGCCTTTTACTTTGTACTCTTTCATTGCAGTGGTCTTATTTTGATTGATTTGGTGAGATTTCCAGTATTTCGCTCCTAGCGCCACAACAATCATGGCCAGCAGCGCCACGCTGCACGCGGTGTTGAGCCACGAAGCGCCATGCATACCGTGGTGCATCACATGGCAAGGCAGTGCATTCACAAACACTTCACGCAATCCAGGCCAGTAATCCACCAGCACGCCGAAGCCAATCGCTCCACCGATGATTGACAGCAGATAAACGATGGTCGCCTTGCGACCGAAGGCGCTATTCACGACAAACATCGACGCCATGTTGGCTGCAGGACCTGCCATGAGTAGCACGAGGGCACAGCCAGGCGACATGCCCTTGAGCATCAATGCGGCAGCAATGGGAATAGATCCTGTGGCACAAACATACATCGGCACAGCCACGGCCACGATGATGAACATATTCACCAACGGCCAGCGGGCATAGGTCGAGAAAAAGTCATCGGGCAGCAACACGGTAATGAGCGTGGCCACAACAAGACCTATCAGCAGCCAGCGGCCGATGCTCTGCATCATGTCAAAGAAGCCGTACTTGAAGGTCTCTACCACCTTGTTCCAGAAACCCTTGGGAAGTTCGCTGAACTCATAATTGGCCTTATCCTGCACATCGTCGAGAGCCCCTTTGCGCTCCCAGTGTCCGACGGCAAGTCCGCCAATCAGCGATGTCACCAATGCCGCCACGGGACGCAATATGGCGAATGGCAGCCCCATCATCGAATAGGTCGCCATGATGCTATCAACACCCGTCTGTGGAGTGGCAATGAGAAACGACGTGCTGGCCGCACGCGAGGCCCCGCTTCGCCGCAAAGCAACTGCTGTGGGCAGCACACCGCACGAACACAACGGCAAGGGGATACCAAAAGCGGCCGCGGTCGCCACCGAGCGCAGCCCCGTCCCCGCCAGATAGCGGCTATAAATCGCCGACGGCACGAACGCATGCAGCAGACCCGCTATCAGGAAACCTAACAACAGGTAGGGCGACATGCCGTTCAGCATCGACACGAAAGCATTCACATAGTCCATCATAACTGCAGGCAAAATTAGCAATAATTTTTCTTTTTATTCCTGCAATCTATGATTAAAAAGGACTTTGATCGAAAGTCGACGATGTTAGATCTTTAAGGTAAAGGAAATAACCAAGCCTCCAGAGGGGGCATTCTTGGCCGAGACCATACCGCCATGAAGCAAGACAGCATTCTTGACGATAGCCAGACCCAAGCCTGTGCCACCCAGAGATTTACTGCGCCCCTTATCAACGGTAAAGAACCGTTCAAAAATCCGCGAAATGAGATCTTCAGGCACGCCCTTCCCATTATCAGCGATATCTATGTCCCAGAAAGGAGTGTTCTTGCGAGCAGAGATTTCAATGGTCGTATCGTCACCGGCATAATTGATGGCATTGTCAATGATGTTACGGAACACGCTATACAGCAGAGCCGTGTTACCTGTCACAATCACATCTTGAGGCATACAGTTCCTGACAGTCATCCTGTGCGCATCAAATGAATGTTCACTCTCGCTGATGATATCTGCCACCAGCAGGGAGACGTTAACTCGACCCATTTCCAAATCCTGGGCAGCATATTCCATCTTGTTTAACAGCGATATGTCCTGTAATAGAGACGTCAGACGGGAAGCCTGCTCGTGGGTGCGGAGAATGAACTTGTGGGCAAGATCCGGCTCGATATCAGGGTTCTCGAGCAGCGTCTCACTATAACCGAGAATACTAGCCACCGGGGTCTTGAGCTCATGGGCAATGTTCTGGGTGAGTTCGCGTCTTAACTGACTGTTTTTCTGCTCTTGCTCGGTAGTGATTCTCTGGTCCATGCGCTTAGCGTATCGATACAGCAAGAAGCCCAGACCGGTCATGACAACGACCGAGAACAGGAGCAAGTGCCAGTCACTCACTTCATCAAAAACATTAAGCCTGCGTCGGTCAAAATCCTCAAAGATGATGAAAATCACTGCATATACAGCAAATACACCCATCACCGTGAGGAACATTCTACGTCCTTCAGTTATTTTTTTCATGTTCATTTTCATTGGTGAAATAATAACCGTAGCCGTGCCGAGTACAAAGGCATCGACTATACGGTTCGATTTTTTTTCTTATTCGTGTAATGTTAACATCTATCGTTCTCGCCGACACGACGACCCCCGACGGCCACGCTTCGCGCATCAACTCTTCACGGCTAAAAACGTGTCCGCGATGAGTCATAAGCAGCCACAGGATGTCGAATTCCAGACGAGACAATTCAACAAAAGCTCCGTTAACCACAACCGACTTATCCTCGTGGTTAACAATCATTTGATCGTGGGTAACAACTGCTACAGGATGCCCCTTGCCTGAACGAGAGAGCACCGCTTTGATGCGAGCTTCCAGCTCTTTGACCGAGAAGGGTTTAGACATATAATCATCGGCGCCGGCATCAAAGCCGTCAAGGATGTCGCGCTCGCTATCCAGAGCCGACAGGAAAATGATGGGGACAGCCTTTGCGTCCTCCCTGATGCGAATGCGCCGCGCTACCTCAGCCCCGCTCATTACAGGCATCATCACATCCAGCAGCACCAGGTCGATCTGGTCAAAGTCCTCTTTCAGTGCCTCAACACCTGAATGGGCGACAATAGTGTCATACCCAGCACTTTGGAGATTGTATGATAGTATCTCACACAAGTCAGGCTCATCGTCCACTATAAGAATCGTCTTGCTCATCGTTGCAAAGTTAGTCTTAATCTTCAACAGGAGCTAGAAAATCATTGATTAAACGAGCTTCCACAACATTTATCACATAATCACCGAGTTGCTCGCACTCCTCGACGATGTCGTTGAATAATGTACCGATTGAGTAGGTGGTCTTCTGCTCGTCCATTGCTTTAAGGTTCTTGGATTTCAGTGAGTTGCGTTGCTCATTAATCTGGTTCTCGATATATAATGAGTTTTTGCTGCTCACCTCGCCACGGCGGCTTTCTATCACAAGATTCATCTGTGTCAACGAACTCTCGACAAGATCCATCATCTGCTTGAGGTCATCGTGCTGGATTTCATTGAATTTCTCACCATTATCGTGAAGCCTCTTCATCTTGCGGGCCAGGCTGAAACAGGAGTCACCGATAGATTCAATCTCGTCTATTTGCCGATTCATCGAGCGGATTTTGTATTTGGTATCGGGACTCACATGCTCCTCACTCACATGGGCAAGGAATTGTGCTATGCCAAACTCAATCTTGTCCGATTTGTCTTCGTCGGCCTCAATTCCGTTAAACTCCTTCTCAAAGTCATTGGTATCAATGAGAGCCGTAAGCATCCTTACCCGGTTGAACATGTCCTGAACATGCTTGCCAAATTCTTTTACCTCTCGCTGGGCTTGAAGCACTGCGATTTCGGGGGTCTGAACAAGACCGGCCTTGATGTACTCGAACTGGTATTCTGACTCGTCCTTAACGTCTTCTTTATCCTTGAGCAACTTGCACACCAGCCATTCAATCTGCGGAATGAACCATATCAGCAGCAATGTGTTCAGCACGTTAAAGCACGTGTGGAATGTAGCCAGGGCAAATGACAATTTCATCGGGTTGGGATTTGCCGCGTCAGGAGACAGACCCACCAGATGGCATGCCATGTTCACAAAGGGGTAAAACACCGCAAGCACCCAAAGCACGCCCACCACATTGAAAACAAGATGAGCCAATGCGGCCCTGCGTGCTTGGATGTTTCCGGTAAGGGCAGCGAGATTGGCCGTTAGCGTGGTGCCGATGTTCTCTCCCATCACAAGGGCAATACCCAAATAGATGGGCAATGCTCCGCTCGTGCACAGTATCATCGTGATTGCCATCAGCGCCGCCGATGACTGCACAATGCAGGTGAGGATGGTACCAATGGCAAGAAAGATGATGATTGAGAGATAGCTCGAAGTATCGAAGCTAGAGAAAAAATTCACCAATGCCGCATTGTGCGCCAGGTCCATCTCCTTGCCTGTAGCCGAGAGGAGACCCAAGGAGAGAAACAGGAATGCTACGCCAAACAACAGATCTCCTGCAATCCTATGCTTCTTGTTGTAAATGAGGATGACACCAATGACAAAGACCGGCCAAACCAAGTCCACGACATTGAACGAGAAGCCCGCAGACATAATCCATGCCGTCAATGTTGTGCCGATATTGGCACCCATAATCACACTGATGGCCTGTCCGAGCGATAGCAGTTGTGCATTGACAAACGAAACAGTCATGACCGTCGTGGCCGATGAAGACTGGACGGCGACGGTAATGAGCATGCCGGTAAAAACTCCGGCAAATCGGTTACTTGTCATGGCCGACAACGTGTGGCGCAAATGTGGTCCACTCATCTTCTGCAATGATTCACTAATCATGATCATGCCGAATACCAGAATGGCAAGGGCGCCAATCATCTTCACCACGAGAAACCACATCGGGTAGTAGATAGACAATAATACCATATTTTTGAATATAAATGTTAAGCAATAAAAAGTATGACAAAATTACTTTGGCGAGCAGTAACGGCTGCTATAAAACCGGTTACAATTATGTTACGTTTGAACAACGTGCCCCAATACGGTGCATGGTTATTCAACCCCGAGGTAGTCGATGGTTTCGAGAACTATCCATGTACTTGAAAACTACCAATCATTGTGTACAGCAAGAGAGAAAAAAGCTTTATTGACGCTTTAATACAGATTTTTTTGGCACTATAAAAAAATATGTCTAATTTTACACGATTGGAACAAAACGATCGACATTATGGATATCAGACTACCAAAGAGGATGGACGGCCATCAGCCCGACGTGCTGATGGAGTCACGACAGATCACCATCATCGGAGCCAACGGTGCTGGCAAGAGCCGTTTC
>JAEEGF011220433.1_pt1 | contig 10851 bp, 10 predicted proteins | sample 9134171 | NCBI WGS metagenome assembly JAEEGF01 (sample SAMN16246542, study PRJNA631951) | gut metagenome | biome: gut microbiome; feature: rumen; material: AP-attached | host: Bos | place: Iran: Karaj | collected 2018-10 | reverse complement strand
GGCAGGCTATCTAGATTCCACGAAAACTCCCTTGGAGGAGTATCCAAAACTCTTTAAGAGCTTGATTGACAACAATGTAAATATCATCGCCTTTCCAGAGGGCACACGCTCCGGTTCGCGCAACATGAACAGTTTCCACAGTGGAGTCTTCCGACTCGCCATGGAGCTCGGCATCCCCGTCTATCCATGCTGCATCGCTGGAAATGAATGCTTTCCAGACCGTAGCTTCCATTTTCACAAGTCCAAGGGAATCATCGTGAAACGACTTCCGCCAATCATGCCGGAGACGTTCCGAAACTTCCCTTCCGCCTTCGTGTTTAAGAAAAGAGTCCATGACATGATCCAGCAGGAAAACCAACGGCTGGACGCGGAACTGGACAGCCGTTGAACCGCCCACAACCACACTACCATGTCAACATTCAATTTGGATTATGAACTTTCCTTCCAGCCGCCGGAAGTCATCCGTCGCGAGCAGGAACGCCTTCTCAACGAGCATGTGCAGCATTGCAAGCTCCATTCGCCGTTTTACCGTGAAAAACTGGCCCATCTGCCGAACCGCCCGTTGACGCTTGACGATCTGAAAGATCTCCCGCTGACATCCAAGCATGACGTCCATGAGCGCAACGAAGATTTCATCGCCGTCCCGCAACGCGATATCTCCGACATTGTTTTCACCAGCGGCACGACGGGCCGTCCGTGCAAGATCGTCTATACGTTCAATGACGTCCATCGCCTCGGTTACAACGACGCCGTTGGCTTCAAATCCACCGGCATGAACGCGGAAGACACCGCCCTCATCACCTGCACCCTCGACCGCTGTTTCATCGCGGGGCTCGCCTATTCCACTGGTGTCGTCCTGCTCGGCGGAGCCGTTATCCGCAACGGACTCAACACGTTGGAAAGTCATGCGGACATCATTCAGAACAATAAAGTCACAGCCATCGTCGGTGTTCCGTCGTTTCTTGCAAAACTCGGACAATTTTTGACGGACAATGCCATCGATCTGTCTGGCATCAAGCATATCCTCTGCATCGGTGAACCGTTGTACACCAAGGAGATGCAACGGACGCCGCTCGCACAGAAATTGGAGCAATTCTGGCCGGGCTGCGTCTATTCCACCTACGCTTCCTCCGAAATGGTCACGAGCTTCAATGAATGCAAGGAACGCCGCGGCGGCCATCCGCCGGCGGATCTCGGACTTGTGGAAATCGTTGATGAAGAAGGAAATCCGCTTCCGCCTGGCGAAGTCGGAGAAGTCGTCGTCACGCCGTTGCAAGTCCAAGGTATGCCGCTCATCCGCTTCAAGACAGGCGACTTGAGCTTCATCCTCCCCGAACCATGCCCATGCGGCCGCCACACGCCGCGCCTCGGCCCGATTTTCGCACGTAAGTCTCAGATGCTGAAGGTGAAAGGCACAACGCTCTATCCCGCCAGTTTCTTCAACGTTCTCGAACAAATCGATGCCGTCGATAACTTCTACATGGAAGTCTCCGGCACGGGCCTTTCCGATGAAATCGACCTCTATATCTCCTTCAAGGAAGGCGACATGGAGTCCAATCACATCCGAGAGAAACTCATCGCCAAAACGCGTGTCAATGTCAGACTGCACACCGTCACGCCACAAGAAGCCCACAAAAAGGTCTTCGGCTCGACGCGCAAGCCTCTCCGTTTTTATGATTTACGATAGTCCCTATGGATAACGTTCCGATTCCAGCCGCACAGTTTCTACCACACAAGCCGCCGATGGCCATGATCGATTCCATTCTGGAAATCAGGCCAAACGGTCGCGCCATGGCGCATATCCGTCCGGACAACCGTTTTCTGAACACCGACGGCGTTCTCGACCGCACAGTCGTTCCAGAACTCGTCGGCCAAGCCAACGCCGCCATCAACACATGCCGTAACAAAGGCGTTGTTGCCCAAGGCTTTCTGGCTCTTGCGAGGGACATCCAATTCTTCCATGATATCCATGTCAACGACGACATCGTCATCAACCTGAAAGAAGAATTTCCCGTCGAAAATTGGGTAGTCATCACATTCGATATCCATACCGCCAACAACATGCTCTGCGCAAAAGGAGAAATCAGCATATGTCTTTTATAATCATCATTTTAGCATTTTTGTTAATCACTCCCGCCATCGGTGCGCCTACGTTGGAGGAATTCGCTGAAAAGCTCAAACCGCTTGCGCAGAACAAATCCGTCCAGGCGGATTTTACCCAAACACGCCACCTGAACGATCTTGATTTTGACATGGTCATCAACGGCGAATTCGCACAGGAAGCCGGCAGCCGTCTCGTCTGGATCACGACGAAACCGCTCCATTCCATCTGTCTCATCACATCGCAGGGCATGAAATTCTGGGATGGCGAAACGAAAAAAACGACCTCTCTCGTGGCGGACAAATATCCGTGGATCCAGTTGATTTTCAAGCTTCAATCGCAATGGATGAACGGCGATTTGCTCGCGTTGAAGCAAGATTTCACCATCGAAATCGTCGATGATCATACCATCAAATTGACGCCGCTGGCCACCGCTATCCAGATGTTCTTTAAGGAAATCACCATCCATTTCAATGCAAAGTACGATGCTGTCGAAAACGTCGTCTTCAAAGAGAAAACCGACGATTTGATCACCCTTGAATTCGAAAACGTCATCAACAACCAGACGATTCCAGAAAAAACCTTCCAAATTCCTTAACCGCAACCATTAGTTCCATTAGTTCCATCGAATGAAGCCTGTATTTCGCTTTAAGCTTTAAGCTTTAAGCTTTTAACTCTGCGAAGCAGCCAACCACTGACCACTGACCACCAACCACTGAAAATGTCCGTCCGCCTTCTCATCTTCGCACTCAGACATCGCAGGCAACTTTGGATTGCCGTTGCCTTGCTCCTCTGTGCGTCGATTCTGACGGCCGTTTTCGTTGGGCATTACACAAACAATCTCGCCTACATGTTTCCAGAAGATTCCACATCGGGCAACATGTATCGCGTCATGCAGGAGAGTCGCCTAACGCAAACTATTCAATTGGAATTAGATACAGGCATTCCCAATGGCGTGCCGCCGCTTCTGCCCAAATTGGATGAATTGGCTGAAGCTCTTCGAAAACAACGTCATATCGAATCCGTCGATTTCCGCTTTATGCCAGAAAACACGGATGTTATGGCATCGCTCATCGCCGCACTTCCTTTGATTGCAGACGCTTCCATTCTTGACAACGTCTCGCCGGCGGAAGCCGTCATGACCATTCGAAAGGCGCTCGCCTTGCCGGGAACGCCCATTGCAGACCAACGGGCCGATCCATTTGGCTTCCGCCTTCCATACTACCGTCTGCTCGAACGTTTCCGTAGTCTCGGCGGCTACAACGCTTCGTCGCAATATCCATTTTTGACGGATGTAGACGCGCAGCGCGTTCTGATTCTCATCAACGCTGATTTTCCCGAAGCACCTTCATCGGGCGACATCGCCACGCTCTTCGTAATCATCGAATACATTGTCCACCAGCATCTTCCAGATGTCACGGCAACCATCGTCTCGCCCTTGAAGCACAATCTGGAAAACGAACGCGCCGTCAAGCGGGACATTCTCACCGTCTCACTCGTCTCCATCATCGCCTTGATCGCGTTGGTCACCATCTGGTTCTTCTTCACGGAACGACAATCCTCCCAATCCTTTGATTTCGTGGGAATTATCATCATTCCCCTCATGCCCGTCATCGCCTCGACCATTATCACAGGCGTTCTCGCATTGTGCTTCCATAGCTTATGTCTTTTTGTTTTAGGAATTTGCGGTGGTATCGCGGGACTCGCCGTCGATCAAGGCATCCATATCTACACGGCCTGCGCGGGCCGGATGCGCATCCGCCGTCTGGCCAGCATCGGCCTCCCGCTCGCATTAAGCGTCATCACCTCCGCCGCGTCATTTCTCGTCTTACTTGTGACGGGCATCGTCGCCTATCGTCAGCTCGGCCTGTTCGCCGCCCTCACGCTTATTCTTAATCTCTTCCTTTCCTTCTACTTACTGCCGACGTTTCTCAAGCCACGCAGCCCCGTTTCTATTCACATCGCAGACTTCCGCCCATCCCAACCGTTGGCTTCTGTCATCTGCATCATTTGGCTGGTCGTCACCATCGCCGCCGTCATCGCCATTCCCAAAACTCAATTCAATTTCACCCTGCAATCCATGGACGGCAGTTCTGCCGAAACGTTCCGTCAAGAAGAGGAACTTCAAAACCGTTGGCGTTCACAAGATGCTGGAACCATGATGGTTGTCACTGCGGACAGCCACGACGGTGTTCTTGATGCATGTGATGAAATCAAGGCCTCTATCCCGTCCAGTTGCGAAGGCGATTTCTTCCCATCCTTCATCTGGCCATCCACCGCCGCACGTCAACGCCATCTAAATACGTGGACAACGCCGCAAATGACGCAACGCCTTCAGGCTCTTCAACTTGAGATGCGCGACGAATGCCAGAAGGCCAAACTTCCACCAGCGTTTTTCGACGGATTCTTCAAATCCATCAACCAAACTATCGCCAATGGCATCCAGACGCCGCCGCCACCGCTCGTCCAAATGGTCCATCGCCATCTCATCCGCGACTATCCCAACGCCTCCACAGCCCTCCTTTTCTTCAGAAGATGCACAGACGCAGATACTTTTAAAATCGTCAACTACATCCTACCGAAGTTTCCAAATGCCGCTCTTCTCTCCGCTGACGCCTTCCAACTTGCCGTTGCGCAGGACATCCGCCCACGGCTACGCAAAGCCATCGTCATCATCGTTCCCGTCCTTCTCCTCTGCCTCATCACCGTCATTCGTTCGCCGCTACGGCTTCTTCTCGTCTTCATGCCTGGTGCCACAGCCATCCTGTGGGGCCTTGGCCTCGCCGCCGTTTGCGGCTTCAAGCTCAATCTCGTGAACCTCTTCAGCATCGTCATGCTAACGGGACTCGTCATTGACTACGGCATCTTCGCCCTCCACCATGCGCAGCAACCATCATCATCCATTCCGACCGCCATGCTGCTATCCGCTCTCACCACGATTCTTACGACAGGCGCCCTGCTCGCTTCCAAGCATCCTGTCATGTTCAGCACGGGCCTCGTCCTGTCGTTCGGCATTCTGATGACGGCCATCACCGCGCTTTTCGTCATTCCATCGCTTGCGCAAATTCTTCCATTCCTGAAACATAAGTCCGTCTGTCTCCTCCTTCCGCTCATCCTGCTATTCTCTTCCGGCTGCATGTCGCTCCAAACGGAAAAGTTCCCGCCGCGTAATTTGAGCGAAGCCGAACGCACACTGGAAATCAATGATTTCCAGAAACTTCTGAATGAGCCTCAAAAAAATCTGTATAAAATGACCATCCATGTCTTATGGTATGACATCCCAATGCTTCTCGCCGTCAAGACAGAAGCCGCGACGGGCTCCCTCCGCGCCGTCGCCACCGCCACCAACGGCGTCACACTTTTCTCCGTCTCCGGCAAGAACTTCCATGAAGAGAAGAAATACATCTCCGATGTTTTTCCCGATATCGCCAAACGACGTCTTTTCAATACGTTATTCGATGATCTCTGCCATATCTTCCTCCTGCCCGATCCGCTTGCCATGGGAAATCCAAATTCTGGTCCCGCATCGTCCTATCCACCGCGCATCCATTCGACTTATGGCGGCTCTCCGCTCCGTCTCACCCTGCTAAAAGACGGCAATTTTCCGCGACGTCGCTGGCAAACGGCCTATTACGGATGGCTTCAGGAAAAAGGAACCTTCAACTCCATCGTATATAAGAACTTCCAATCGCACTACCGCTTCACGTTTACCCTTGCCAATTGACTCTTCATGCCGTATTCCATCATCCAATCCGAACTCCTGAAACGTATAAGCGATTTCCAACGGCACGACGACGGTTCCTATTCCGCCGCCATCACGTTCGATCCCGCCTTCACAGGCTTTGACGGACATTTTCCAGGCAATCCAATCGTCCCTGCCGTCTGCCAACTATCTGCTGTGGAGATTCTTGCGCACATGGCACTAGGCCGTCAAGATTTGAAGCTTTCAACCATTTCTCTCATGAAATTCCGCACCCCGTTGCTACCCAACGACACCGCGACATTTGTCTTCACCGTCACCCAAAACGAAAATGACATCACAATAAAAGCGGATGTCTCCACGCCCAAACAAAAGAACACCGCCAAATTCAAATTGCTTTTCCAATATGCCTAAACGCCGTCAAAAGAAATACTTCACCTCCCTGCCAGACGATCCGCAGCCCATCGTCCATGAAGTGCGGCATCGCCTCGCCTTCAGCGAAGTGGACGCCCTCGCCATAGGCTGGCATGGACACTATCCCGAATTCTTCGAGATGGCCCACACGGAGCTCATGCGCAAGATCGGTCTTACCTATGACTTATATCGCGAAAACGGCATCGGTGCGCCAATCGTCCAACTGCATGCCGACTATTTCGTGCCATTGGTTCTCGATGAACTTTTCACGATTCGCGCGGAACTCGTCTGGAGCGACGGTGCACGCATCAACGTCAACTACGAAATCATCAAGGAGAACGGCCAACTAGCCGGAACAGGCTATACGGTCCAAATGCTTTTCGATGCCTACAACCACACGCCGTTCGTCACTACGCCGCCACTTGTCGAAGCCGTCTGGCAACGCTGGAAGAACGGTGATTTCAAGGGAATATGAATACTGGAAGTTCTGGAAGTTCTGGAAATCCAATGACTCCAGAATATCCAGAATATCCAGAATATCCAGAAAAATGAATTATACTGTCGTCATCCCAGTCTATGACAATGAGCGCACGGTCCTGCAGGTCGCGCTGGAAACGCGACGCCTGCATCCGCATGTGCTCGTCGTCGACGACGGTAGCACACGGCTCCCAGACGACTTCGACAACGTCCTTAAAACCAATGACATCCGACTTATCCGCCATCCACAGAACTGCGGCAAAGGTGTTGCCTTGCAGACGGCGTTGAAAGATCTCCATGAACGCCATGTCGATTACATGATCACGCTGGATGCAGATGGTCAGCATTCCCCTTCCGACATTCCGGCTTTCATCGACCTTCTAGAAAAAGAAGGCCAGAACCGTGATTTGCTCGTCATTGGCACCCGCGATTTCAACACGCCTAACGTGCCTGATTCCAGCAAGTTCGGACGCAAATTCTCCAATTTCTGGATAAAATTGGAAACTGGCGTCACCTGCGCAGACACGCAAAGCGGGTTCCGCGCCTATCCCGTCGAACCGCTTTCGAAACTGAAATTCCATTGTACACGCTATAACTTTGAAATCGAAGTTCTTACACGCGGACTATGGGGCGGATTGCAACTCCGCGAGCTGCCCATCCACGTCACCTACGAACCGCCTGAACAGCGCATTTCGCACTTCCATCCATGGAAAGATAATGTTCGTCTATCATTGCTTCACACGACGTTGGTAACACGTCGGTTACTTCTATTTCCGCACAAGCGGATCGTCCCTAAGCCAAAACTGCAACTGCCGTCCCTCTGGAAACATCCGAAGGATTTCTTCCTGTTTCTCTTGAAGGAAAACGCGACGCCCGAACTGCTCGCTATATCGGCCGCCGTCAGTTCGTTTCTGGCTGTTCTGCCGCTCGTATCGTGCCACATGCTGGTCATCCTCTATGTGTGCATCCGCCTTAACCTAAACAAAATCATGGCTTTGGCCATCCAAAACCTCTATATGCCGCCGTTCACGCCATTCCTCTGCATCGAGCTCGGCTATTTCATGCGGCATGGAACATTTCTGCGGGAAGCGTCGCTCCAGACGATCGTCCACGAACTGCCCTATCGCTTCTGGGAATGGCTGCTCGGCAGTCTCGTCATCGCGCCCATCGCGGCTATCCTTTCTGGATTAATCACTTACGTCACAGCGAAACGGCTTCAAAAGTCATAACAAACCATGCAGGAAAAAGCGAAAAATCTCAGCGACACACGCGGAAACCGATTCGGCATCGGTTTCTTCCTGCTCTGTCTGCGACTTTTCGGGCCGAAATTCTGCTGTGTTTTCGTCTGGTTCGTCGCGCCATTTTATGCGCTTTTTGACCAACAGGCCTTCGCCGCGGCCGCCCCCTATCTGTGCAGCCGTTTTCCAAACGCCTCGCCGCTGAAGTTCCGTTGGCATTTTTGCAAGATGTGCGTTTCGCAAGGCCAAGTCATGATTCTTGCCCATTGGATTCGTTCTGGTCATCATGTTAACGTGTTGGATATCAATGAACAAAATGGAAAAGCGTTAATCGACCACGCAGCTACAGGCTTCATCCTTCTGCTCAGCCACGCAGGCTGCTGGCAAGCCACCATCACACGTCTGGAAAATCTGGACCGCCCCGTCCATCTGCTCATTCAGGCAAACGCCAACGAAGCCGTCGCAAAGCTGTTCAAAGGAAGACAAATCAGCGTCATCAACAACGAAGCGGCCTTCGGAGGCCTTTTAGATTGCATGAACGCACTTGAAAATAATGAAATAGTCTGTATAATGGGAGATCGTATGCCACCAGACGCGGAAAACGCCCTCCAACTGGACCTCCACGGCAGGACGGTCTCCATCCCTGCGGCCCCATGGCTTTTGGCGGCCCGCTGCCACAAACCGATCTTTCCCGTCTTCACCATGATGACGGGCCTCGCCGGAGGAATCGACTACATCTTCGAACCGCCTATCCATCTCGACTATGACCTGCCTCGAAAGCCCAAACCTTCACAGCTCCAACCATTTATCAAACCATACGAAGATGCGCTGAATCGTCTGATCGACCAATATCCATACCAAATTTTCCACTACCAAATTCATTAATCATAAACCAAACGGAACTCCCATGGAAGACACCACCCAATTCCGCACCCTCCTGAAAACAAAACTCATCGAATGGCTTCAGCTCGAAGATCTTAAGCCAGAAGATATTGTCGATGACGAACCACTCTTCGGCGATGGCCAAGGCCTCGGCCTCGATTCGCTAGACGCCGTCGAAATCGTCATCGCCATGAAACGCGAATTCGGCATCCCGCAGAGCGAATTCGAAAACAAACGCGAAATCTTCCGCACGTTCGCCACGCTCGCGGATTTCGTTCAAGCCAATAAGCAAAAGTAACGACGGCGTCCCGCCGTCGATTCACGTTCATCCACTACACACAGTGCAATTCATGTCCTCTTCCATCATCGGCATCGGCATCATTTCGGCCCTCGGCAAAAATCTTTCTGAAACTAAGAAAAATCTTTTTGCCGACACTCCCGTATTGCCTCATCCGCCCACGAAAATCAAGACATCGCTTAATCTGCCTGTTTTTGAAATTCCTGATGTTCCGCCACTTCCAGATTATCCCGGCAATTATACCGGCCAGATTCTCAACATGGCTTTGGACGAAGCGCTCGCCCAGACAAATCTTTCATTGGACGATTTGAAAAAGCTCCGCGTCGGTGTCGCCATCGGCACGACGGTCGCTTGCCAGCTCAACAGCATCCCGTTCTATGCGACGCTTCGCAAAGGCGAAACGCCCGACATCAAACCGCTGTTGAGTTACATCAACGGTAATCCCGCCGAATACATCCGCCACCGTCTCGGCCTGCATGGTCCCGCCATAACCATCTCCAACGCATGCTCTTCTGGAGCAGACGCCATCGGCATCGGCCATCTATGGCTCAAACAAAACATCTGTGACATCGTCATCGCAGGCGGTTCAGACGAACTGAATCAAATCCCGCTGGACGGCTTCAACGCGCTCGGCGTCTGTTCCCCTGAGCCATGTCGTCCGTTTGACGCCAACCGCAAAGGCCTCAATCTCGGAGAAGCTGCAGGCGTTGTTATTATGACAAAACATCCCGAAGCGGATTCGCCGTTCTCCGTCAGCGGTTTCGGTAAACGGGCCGACGCTTTCCATATCACCCAGCCGAAACCAGAGGGTGAAGATTTGGAACGTGCCATCAAGCAAGCACTCGCAGAAGCGGAACTGCAACCAGAAGACATTGATTTCATCAACGCCCATGGCACGGGAACAGAAGCCAACGATGCCGTCGAATCGCATGTTTTCGCACGCGTTTTCGGCAAATCCATCCCGTTCATGTCTACCAAAGCCCTTACAGGCCATACACTTGGAGCGGCTGGAGCCATTGAAGCGATCTTCACGCTGCTCATGCTCGAACGGCAGCTCGCCGTCAAAAGCACACGTTTTGAAACGAAGCCTGACGACTTCCCAATCGCCCCGCTTCGCGAAAATCATCCGCTCCATGACGCGCATGACGCCCTCTCCACCTCCCTCGCCTTCGGCGGATCCAATACGGCTCTCGTCCTCCATTACCAACCATAACCATGCTTCTCGTCAAACAGCAGAACATCATCGACACCTTCGCGGAAGCGGATATCAAAGCCGTCAAATCCCAATGCGGCCTGCGCCGTGCGGATCATTTCACGGCTCTTGCCACGACGGCTGTCAAACTCACGTTCCCCGAACAGTTTCCGACGTTTCTTCCGTCGGACACAGGGCTCATCGTCACATCGTCCTTCGGCCCGCATCGAACCGTTTTCGCCATGCTTGACGACATTCTTGACTATCCAGAAGATCAAATACTGCCGACGAAATTCTCCCACTCCGTCCATAATGCCGTCGCCTCCTATCTCGGCACAATCCTCGGCATCAAAGGCCCCGCGTTCGCCATTTCGAACTTCGAATCACCGCTTGTCGAAGCTCTGAAATTGGCCGATACACTACTTGCCGCCAAGCTCTGTCCGCAGCTCTTACTCCTTGCGATTGAAGAACGTGCGCTTCTGACGCAGAGTCTTCCATCGCTCTATCCAGAACGCTTTCCATCGGAACCGAAAGAAGCCGCCGCCGTTT
>JAEEGF010308010.1_pt1 | contig 10851 bp, 3 predicted proteins | sample 9134171 | NCBI WGS metagenome assembly JAEEGF01 (sample SAMN16246542, study PRJNA631951) | gut metagenome | biome: gut microbiome; feature: rumen; material: AP-attached | host: Bos | place: Iran: Karaj | collected 2018-10 | reverse complement strand
GAAGTTGCAAAAGAGATGAATATGCCTGTTGAGCGTGTTCGCGAAATTCTCAAGATTTCCCAGGAGCCGGTTTCTCTCGAGACACCTATCGGTGAAGAGGAAGACAGCCATCTTGGTGATTTCATTCAGGACGACAATGTTCCCGTACCTGCAGATGCAGCTGCTTTCACACTCCTTAAGGAGCAGCTGGTGGAGGTTCTCGGAACTCTTACAGAGCGTGAGCAGAAGGTTCTTCGCCTGAGATTCGGTCTTGATGACGGAAGAGCAAGAACCCTTGAAGAGGTAGGAAAAGAATTTAACGTAACCCGTGAGCGTATCCGTCAGATTGAGGCAAAGGCTCTGCGTAAGCTCCGTCATCCAAGTCGCAGCCGCAAGCTCAAGGATTATCTTGATTGATATATGAGCGATAATTGTAAAAAAGTGATAAATACTCCGGGGAATTCGGAACAGGAAAATGTCAGATCTAAAATGTCACGGCGTCTCATAACAATCTGTGAGATGCTAAAGGACGCAGGCTCCATCGACACCGGCTCAGAGGGCGACTTCCCATTGGAATCGCCCTGTATAGGCACGGTGGCTGATATTGGCTGTGATCATGGCTATATCTCTATCTATCTTGTTCAGAACCGCATTGCCCATAGGGCCATAGCTATGGATGTTCGCAGAGGCCCTCTGGATGGTGCCCGGAGCAATATTGATTATTATGGTCAACAAGACTGTATCACCACCAGACTCTCCGATGGACTAAAAGCACTCTCACCGGATGAAGCTGACGCAGTAGTCATAGCCGGAATGGGCGGCAAGCTTATGATGAAAATCCTGGAGGAAGGCAATCCAACGGCTTTGGGAATTAAAAAAGGAATTATTCAGCCCCAGTCAGAGATTCCAGAATTCAGGAAGTACTTAAGAGATAAGGGATATTCTGTTTTGGATGAGAGAATTGTCCTTGAGGATGGAAAGTATTATTTCCCCATGAAAGTTAGCTTTGAGGAATCGATGACTTTGACGTCAGAGAAAGATGACACAAAAGCATTTGATACGACAGTTGTGTCAGAAAAGCTGGCAGACCAGGAAAAGCGCATCTTTGACCGCTTTGGGGAAAAAAATATCCTCAGAAGAGATCCTCTCCTTCGGGATTACTGTCTCCACGGACAGGAAGTGTGTACTTCCATTCTAAGCAGCCTTGATGAGAGAAGTCATCCTGAGCGCTACAGAGAGGTTTCGGAAGAACTTTCCGATATACGGCAGGTGCTGGAGCTGTTTGGGGACTTAATGTAACAACGGATAAGGAGTAATTCCTATGGCACAGATTACAATAAACGGAACAATTAAAGAATATAAAGAAGGTACAACATTTGAAGAAATAGCCAAAGAATACCAGCATGAATATGAGCACCGGATCGCAGCTGTTTATTTTAACGGCAAGATAAGAGAACTAATGAAGAAAGTAAAAAAATCCGGTGAGCTGAGTTTTATTACTGTAAAAGACAACATCGGCTTTAAGACCATGAGAAGAACTGCAGTCATGATGCTCATAAAGGCTGTCAGGGATGTGGGAGGCGCTGAAAAAGTTAAGACCCGAATCGAGTTTACCATCGGAACCGGGATTTACTGCACTATTATAGGAAATGTCCTGGTAGATGACACCTTTGCCGGGAAAGTATCTGATCGATTTACCGAAATGGTCAAAGAAGCTATTCCCATTACCAAGAAGGTATATCCCATAGATGATGCCATTGAAATCTTCAGAAAACAGGGAATGGATGACAAGGTAAAACTACTTAAATATAGAAGAAGTTCCGAAATTAACATTTACAGGCTTGATGATTTCTATGATTATTTCTATGGATATATGCTTCCGAATACTTCTTATATAGAGAATTTTCAGATAGACTGCTACCACGGCGGACTTCTTTTCACACTTCCCACCAGGGAAGAAACCCGCAAGATCACGGTATCCGAACCCAGGGAAAAGCTTTTTAAGACCATGATGCTCTCCAGCGATTGGGGCAGCATGATGGGAATAGACAACGTGGGTGATCTCAATAACATGATCTGTGAAGGCAGAATAAATGAGATGATGCTGGTGCAGGAAGCTCTTCAGGAGAGCAGAATTGCGGAGATTGCCAAGCATATCTTTAAGAGGATAGATGTAAAATTTGTCATGATAGCAGGCCCAAGCTCCTCCGGAAAGACCAGCTTCGCCAACAGGCTGTCCATACAGCTGAGGGCTCTGGGGCTTACGCCTCATCCCATAAGCCTTGATAATTACTTTGTGGACAGGGAAAAGACACCCCTTAACCCGGATGGCAGCTATAACTTTGAATGCCTTGAAGCTCTTGACGTCGAGCAGTTTAACAAGGATATGACACGTTTGCTTAATGGCGAGAGAGTTGAGATGCCGGAGTTTAATTTCATCAGCGGAAGAAGAGAGATGAACGGCGAATTTATGCAGCTTGGAAGCAATGACGTTCTTGTCATTGAGGGAATTCACGGGCTTAATGAGAAAATGAGCTATGCCCTTCCCGCAGAGTCCAAGTTCAAGATATATATAAGTGCACTGACAACCCTTAGCATTGATGACCACAACAGGATATCAACTACAGACGGAAGACTCCTTCGAAGAATAGTAAGAGATGCCAGGACAAGAGGCGCTTCAGCGAAGAGAACAATTAGTATGTGGGGCTCCGTAAGAGCCGGAGAAGAGGCAAATATCTTCCCTTTCCAGGAGGAAGCCGATGAAATGTTCAATTCAGCCCAGATCTATGAACTGGCTGTCATCAAGCCTTTTGCCGAGCCACTTCTTTTTTCTATAGGAAAAGATGAACCGGAGTACTACGAGGCAAAGCGATTGCTGAAATTCCTGGATTACTTCCTTAGCGTTGACAGCACCATGCTTCCTAAAAACTCCATATGCAGGGAATTTGTGGGAGGAAGTTGTTTTAAGGTCTAAGTGTCTGACAATTAACGCAAAAGCGTGATGGACGAACAATTAAATAATAAGAAAATATGAAATAAAGCAGGGAAAATGTGTCTTCCCTGCTTTATTTTTGCATTATAAAGTTTATAATTAATTCATAATATTTATCGTTATTTCATTAGAATTCACGATATGAAAGACGTTTATGATACGTTTTATGATTGCGTTTTGTGTATCCTTTATTCAAGCTATATTACATTAGGTCTTTTTCTCTATAAGTATTTTCAAAAGAAAAAGGAAAACACAAATGTACAGAGATAAAGGTGAGATAAATAACAAACACGGAACATTCATAGTGAAGGTTGACAGATGCCAAAATGAGACATGGCAGGGGCGAGTTGTCTGGGCCGATGAGGAACGGACCGAACATTTCAGAAGCACCCTGGAGCTCCTAAAACTCATGGATCAAGCGTTGAATGCTTCGCACAGGCAAGAAAGCGAAAGCATAGATTCAGCTTAGTATATAAAACAATCAACCAGGGACGGAATAACAAAAAGAAACTCAGTAACATAATAATTCTTATGAGGGAGGAATTTATATGTTGAGAAAAATCCACAGATTTATATCAATACTTCTTGCAGCAATCCTCGTGATCACAGCTTTTGGCAGCGATTATGCCACAGCAAAGGTTTACGCTGTAGACAGCGAGCTGGCTGAAGAGGTAACAAACGAAATAACAGGCGAAGACATCTTTGAACCTGTGGAGACAAATGAAGGTTCGGATGAGGGAATCCCTGAAGGCGAACCGGAAAACACAGATTCCGAAGACGGCGGATCTGAAGAAGCAGCACCTGAGGATGCCGGAGAAGAAAGCGGAAATCCCGAGGAAGGCGCACCGGAAGAGGAAGCTCCCGAAGATGGAAATCCTGAAGAAGGAAATCCTGAAGAAGGAAATCCTGAAGAGGTAATTCCTGAAGCACCCGAAGCACCTGAGAATACAGATGATGCATCTGAGGAAGCTTCAGAAGCAGCTGCAATCGAAAGTTCAGAAGAGGCATCTACAGAGTCTTCCGAAGACGCAGCAGAAGAATCTTCAACAGATGCTTCCGATGAAGCAGCTTCCACAGCATCATCAGAAGAAATTGAAGAAGAAACCGTTGCAGAAGAAAAGCTTGTAACTGTTCGTTATAAAGCTCAGCTGGGTGGATATGTTTCCACAAAGAAAGAAACAGTTAACATAGCAGACGAAGAGGCCAAGTTCGAAGGTTCAACTGCAACAGCAGCAAGATATTATGAATTTACCGGATGGGTCAATGAAGATAATGAGATGATCTGCAAAGATTCTACTTTCGTTCCGGAAGGAATCGAAGAGGACACAATCTTCACAGCAACCTTCATGAAACTCACCGACATGCCTGCACAGAGCTTCTCCGGAAGTGATGGCGGAATGGATGTAGCTGTAGAAGCAGAAGAAGGTATCTTCCCTGCAAACACCTATATGGTAGTAAGAGCCATCTCCGATGCAGAAGCAGTTGCAGCAGCATCTGATGCGCTGAACGGCGAAGTTAAGGCAGCTAAGGGTGTTGATATCACTTTCTATAATGAAGACAACGAAGAGATCGAGCCCGCCAATGCTAAATACGTACATGTATCAATTAACATTCACACTGAACTCGAAGGTGATAACTTCAGCGTTATCCACAAGGACGATGACAACAATGTAACAGTCATCAGCGATGAACAGGTTGGTACAGTAGACGGAAGCGGAGCAGAGTTTGATGCAAACGCATTCTCAATCTATATCGTAGCTAGTGAAGACACTCCTTCCGGTGATGATAATGATGAGGATGAGACCTACGCAATCCGTACCTATGAATTCTATAGAAGTAAAGTTGCAACTGAGCCTTTCAACGTTCAGATAGTAAGAGAAGGCGAGTACCTTCACGACCCCGGAATCCCATCTCTTACAACGGATCAGGAATTCCTTGGCTGGTATTACGAGTATGAAGGCGAAACACTTAAGCCTGATTTTGTAAATGCACAGGATGATATCAAGTCCCAGGAAACCATTAAGGTTTATGCCGACATTCAGACCACCTATTATGTAACCTTCAGAGGTCTCGGACCTGAGGGCGACGGCGTCAAGAGAGAAATAGTACAGGTTCTTAGAGTAGAGGGAAAAGAAGGCGACTCTACTATAGTATATAAAAGCCAGATGCCTACAGTTACTCCTAAGTATAAAGACCAGGCTTTCATCGGATGGTCACTTACAGATGGTGGTACAACTGCTGTTGAATATATTGATGCTTCCGATCCTGATCAGCAGGAACTTTATGCTATAGTTGCTACAGCTCACTGGATCACCTTTGATAAAAACGGTAGCGGAGCAACCTATACAGCACCTAGATTTGTAGAAGAGCATAAGAACACAGTAGAACCTGATGAACCCATCAGAAAGGGCTTTACCTTTGACGGATGGTATACCCAGGCTACAGGCGGAATCAAGTTCACATGGGGCAGAGAGCTTACAGAGAACATTACCCTCTATGCTCACTGGACAGAGAACACCACCGCAAATTATACAGTTATTATCTGGCAACAGAAGGTAACAGATCATAAGAACGCTACCGGTACAGCCAAGACTTATGACTATAAGGAGACAAAGACCGGAACCGCAGCCAGCGGCACGACTGTTTCCGAGAATACCTTTAGAAATCTTTTACCTACATATGCCGGATTCCATAGAAGTGAAGACAGAACTTATACAGTAGTTGACGGAAATGGCAATACCACCACAACTATAAGCAGTAAGGGCGATACGGTTATAAATGTATATTATGATCGTGACCTTATGACAATTAAGTTCTACTATTATAATTATCCAAATACTAAGTACCAGGATGATTATACGGGATTATATAATCAGCCGTTCTCAATGTATCCTGATGAGAACTATAGCATTGTTTCGGGTACAAATTATTCCTGGCGTATTGGTTACAACGGCCGTAGCAATATGACAATTCTGTCCGTGTTCCTGTTTGACGGATATGATGACGGATTGGAAGATGAAGGAAAAACGCTGAAACTGTATTACCAATCAGCAAATAGACAATACACAGCTACCTTCTATGCGCAGGATATAGATGATGAGAATAAATGGAATAAACTGACATCCTTCTCATTAGGCGGTGGAGATTATACACTTCACAACAAATACACTGGGTTTGAAGTATATCAGTACAGAAAGAAAGGCTTATACTCTTCAAGTTGGGGGAATTGGACCTATGCAACTGCTGGTTCGACAACTATTTCCGGTAATAGTTATTCAGAAGTAGAAGTACGTCTTAAGAGAAAAGTTAATAAGATCGAGTTCTACGATGGACAGACCAAGATAGATGCTGATGATGCATTCGAAAGCATTCCTTATGAGAAATACCTTTCTACCTATAAGAACAAAGCTCCGAAGCTTGTAGCAGATAAGCTCCATGAAGGTTTTGTATTTGACGGATGGTACGAGGATACCCACGGTCAGACACCTTTCAATTGGAACAGTGAGATGCCTGATGCCAACAAGATTCTATACGCTCACTGGAAGCCTCTTGTTTACACAGTTCACCTCTTTGTGGGAGCTGATGATGCTTACCTGGTACCACCTCAGGGTGATACATTTACACTTAAATATATAGAAGAAAGAAAAGAATTCGAAGAAGTTCAGCCAACCATCAACGACAATGTAAAGCGCGACGGTTGGGAACTGGTTGGATGGTTCGTGCTTGAGACTGATAAGCCTTATGGTTTCGGACAGCCCACCGGCGAAAACACAACTATTAACCTTATTGCAAAGTGGAGATATCCCGGAGTTGTAAGAATTGTTTACGACAAGGGTGATCACGGAACAGGGGCACCTGTTGACGAGTACAGCTATTCCACAAGTTCAACCGTAGTAGTTGGACCACCTGCTACACCGGAAGCAGAGTATACCTTCATCGGATGGCAGATAAACGGTACAGGTAAGGTTTACTATCCTAACAACAGTTTTGCTATTGATTCCAATGACATCAGAGAAACTTTAGTAGACGGAGAAACAGTAAATGCAGTTACACTGGTAGCAAAGTATGAACATACCGGCGGAGAAGACACATCCACAGAGCAGGTTAAGGTTTACTACGATCCTAACGGCGGAACCGGAACAAAACAGACATTTATTTATAAAAAGAATGAAGCCTTTGAGGCAGCTGATCCGGCATCATTCCCGTTCGAACGTGAGAACTTCGAATTCCTTGGCTGGTCAAGAGACAAGGATGCTACAGAACCCTGGATAACTAAGGGAACGCTTATTGCAGCCAATAACCTTCCTGATGCAACCAATACTCTTTACGCAATATGGAAGCAGAAGACAGCAACCTATGTTGTTGAGTATTACAAGGGAATCATTACTGATAGTACTGATGATCTTCACTGTATAGCAATATCTGATCCTATAGGACCTGTAAATGTTGGTTCTTACGTAAGCCTTGAAAACGGAACTACAGAAGGAAAACTTAATTTCGCTAAAGCTCGTGCAGGCGCAGGCTACAAGGATGGCGTACAGGTTCCTTCATCTCACAAGATCGTTGATGGCGAGAACGTAATTCAGGTTTTATACGAAGCTATTAAGATTACAGTAACCGTAAAGGGAAGCAAGACAGAACTTGTTTATGACGGCAATGAACATACAGTAACAGGATTTACCGTAACGGCAGTTGATGAAAATGGTCAGCCTGTATCCTGCAATCCTAGTGACTTCACATATGACGGCGATACAGATACAAAGACAACCATCACTGGAAAAGACGTTGCAGATTCAAAGGTTATAACCTTTGATGAAAACAAATTTGAAGGTGCTCCTTCAGGCTACGATCCTTCACAGGTTACCTTCAAAGTAGATTCGGCACAGCCCGGGAACGAACTTAAGATCACAAAGCGCACTCTTACCGTTAAGACAGAATCCGGTGAGAAGACCTATGACGGAAATCCTCTTACAAAGCCCGGATCCATCACAGGATTTGCAACTCCTACAGGCGGAGTAGAAGAGACAGCAAACTTTGAGGTAACAGGATCACAGACAGCAGTTGGTTCTTCCACAAATACCTATTCCCTTACCTGGGACGGAACAGCTACAGCTAAAGAAGACAACTACACTGTTTCAGAAACTCTTGGAACCCTTACAGTAAACGAATTTGCCGGAAAAGTAACAGTTATAACCACCGGCGGAGAATGGCAGTACGATGGTAAGGCTCACGGCGCAACAGTAGAAGTTACCGGACTTCCTACAGGCTACAGAGTAGATGAAGAAAAGACCTACTCAGACGCATCTGAAACCGATGTAACAAACGGCGCTGTAACAGCAACAGCTGACCATCTGGTAATCTTAAATGCAGCTGATGAGGATGTTACAGACAAACTTACTATCGAGCGCAAAGATGGTTCCATCACCATCACTCCTGCGGTCATCGACGTAACAACCGATCCCGGCAGCAAGGTTTATGATGGAACAGCTCTTAGAAAGGGCGGCAAAGTAGTTGCCAAGACCACAGATTTTGAGAAAGAAACAACAATTGACGAAAATCATGGCGGCGCAGCAACCACAGTTACTCTTGTAAACGGAGAGACAGTTAAGTTTACAATCACAGGAAGCCAGACAGTAGTTGGCGATTCACCTAACAACTATGAATTCGACTGGTCAGGAACAGCTAAAGAAAGTAACTACACCTTCGGAACAATCACAAAGGGCACTCTCGTAGTAACCCAGAATGCAGACGAAATCGTAGTTATAACCACAGGCGGTGAGTTCACCTACGATGGCAACGCTCACGGCGCAACAGTGGAAGTACCTTCAGTTCCTACAGGCTACACAGTAGTTACAGCAACATCCAGTGCCACAGCAACTCACGTCGCTGAATGCACCGAGACATTTACAGGAGCAGACGGCACAGTAGTAGCTAATGTAGTTAATGCAACCTGCGATACACTGGTAATCAAGAATAATGAAGGCGTTGATGTAACATCAGAACTTAATATCACAAAAGTTGACGGATTCATCAAGATCAATCCCGCAACTCTGACAATAGTTACCCAGGAGGGTGAGAAGACCTACGACGGAACACCTCTTACAGCAGCAGGAGAAATCTCCGGATTCGTAACTCCTGAAAACGGAGATACCGAGACAGCAACCTTTACAGTAACAGGATCCCAGACAGAGGTTGGATCATCACCTAACACCTACTCACTTACATGGGATGGAACAGCAACAGAATCCGATTACACAGTTTCCAAGACAATCGGACAGCTCAAAGTCAATGAGTATAGCGGCGTGATCACAGTTATAACCGAAGGCGGAACACATGTATATGATGGTAAGACCTACGGCGCAACAGTAACTGTATCGGAAATGCCTGAAGGCTACACTCTTGAAGCAGCAGAATCCAGTGCTACAGCAACTCACGTCGCTGACTGCACCGAGACATTTACAGGAAAAGACGGCACAGTAGTAGCAGATGTAGTTAATGCAACCTGCACCAAGCTGGTAATCAGAAATGCAGCAGGCGATGACGTAACCGGTAATCTTACAATCGACTACACAGACGGCTACATCAAGATAACACCTGCACCTGTAACCATTACACTTCCAGGTGATGAGAAGGTTTACGACGGAACTCCTCTTACCAAGCAGGGAACAATTGAGGGCATAGTTTCAGGCGAGACCTACTCCTTCGAAACTACAGGAACTCAGACAGAGGTTGGATCATCCCCTAATACCTACTCACTTGCATGGGATGGAACAGCAAAAGAATCTGATTATAAAGTAACAGTAGCGCAGCAGGGCAACCTGGTAGTTACAAAGGCAACCATCTATATTGAGACAGCAGATGATTCCAAGGAATACGACGGAACACCTCTTACTCACACAGAACTGGTAGCTTTCACAGGTGTAGCAAGTAAAGATTCTACACAGATCAAGGTTACAGTAACAGGAACCATCACAGAAGTTGGCGATACAGCTAATACCTACACCATCAACTGGGGCAGCGCTAACCAGAACAACTACACAGTTACTGACAAAATCGGAACACTTACAATTACAGTTAACCAGTCTACAGCCATCGAACTTACAGCAGCAACAGACAGTAAGACCTACGATGGACAGCCTCTTACAAATACTGCAGTAACTTCTTCGGGACTTCCTGCCGGATTTACAGTAGTGGCAGAAGCTGAGGCAGAGAAAGAGTTAATCGACGTCGGAACAGCCAAGAATAACGTAAAGGCAAATTACGTCATTAAAGATTCTGACGGTAAAGACAAGACAGCTAACTTTACCAACGTAACACTTACAAGCGGACAGCTTACAGTTACAGAAAGACCTCTTACAATCACAACTCAGAGTGCTTCTAAGAAGTATGACGGCTCAGCCCTTATAAAGAAGGACGGAGTTGTAAAGGAAGGACTTGTAGATGGCGAAGACGTAACAGTAGAAGTAACCGGAAGCCAGACAGAGGTTGGTTCTTCAGATAATACCTTCAATGTAAACTGGGACAATGCAAAAGAGGCAAACTATAAGCTTACAAAGGTAGAGGGAACACTTACAGTTACAACAAGTGATGCAGATGTAATCCTTAGAGCAGACAGTGCTAATAAGGAATATGACGGAACAAAGCTTGTAAAGAATAAGATCATTTACAGCGGACTTCCTGACGGCTTCGATGTTGTTGGACATGTAACCGGTGAACAGACAGACGTAGGCGAAAGCGCAAATACAATCGATGAAGGTTTCGAGATTGTAGATGCAGAAGGAAACAATCACAACGATGACTTTACTAACATCACCTTAATCACCGGCAAGCTAACAGTTATACCTGCTCCTCTTACAATCTCGACAGAGGGTGCAAGAAAA
>JAEEGF010036482.1_pt1 | contig 10851 bp, 6 predicted proteins | sample 9134171 | NCBI WGS metagenome assembly JAEEGF01 (sample SAMN16246542, study PRJNA631951) | gut metagenome | biome: gut microbiome; feature: rumen; material: AP-attached | host: Bos | place: Iran: Karaj | collected 2018-10 | reverse complement strand
CGACAGGATGCTCAAGGAGTATTCGGGCGACAGGATGCATTATTTTGTTGATCTGACGAGGTTGATGATGATGATAAACGACTACATCCTGGCTGATGAAGAAGACGCCAGAGAAAGGATCGGTGAAGTTATGGGCGGAAAAGTGCTGGAACTTGAGAGTGAGAAGCAGAGACGGTTGGGAAGAGAAGAAGGAAGAGAAGAAGGTGTAGACCTTGTTGCCAGCTTGTTTGCCAGGGTAAAACACGATAACAGGATCAAGGAATTTGAGGCGGCTTTGTGTGATAAGACGCTTATGGAGAAGCTGTTGAAGGAATATGGACTCGAGTGAAGATACGATTCCTGCGATATTTCTTGGTATAACAATACCCGAGTTCAAGCAGAAGCTCAAGGAGCTTGAAAAGGAAGCGGCGCTGGTTTAGCATTTTATGGCCGGGACGTTATGTCCTGGCTTTTTTATTTCAACAGACAAGGAACAGAGTGAGTCACCGGGAGTGTTTGCCGGTGACTCATTCTGTCTGCCAGTGAGGTATCGCTTGTGAGTTAAAGAGAAACGCCTCCGGTGACTCGTTATGTTGGCACGGAGAAAAACAGGTCGATTTATTGTGAAGATTTGACAATTTTTCAAGCGAAAAATTTGGTTAAAATGTCTGCTTTGTGTGTAAAAATATGGTGAATATTAACAAAAACAAGAATTTACAGTTGACAAAATCCCGTATGGAAGATATGCTCCTTGCAAAGCTTTGCCGGACTTTTTAACGGGGGGCGGCTTTAAAGCCGGCCTTTACATTGCCGACCTTTACAATGCCCGCCTTTCAGGCAAAAACACTTTACTTCCGGCAAACAGCAGGTTATAATCAAGGAGCAGTAACAATTGACAAACGAGGAAAAGATCGAACGTATTAAGCAATTAAGGCTCATAGATGACATGTTCTTCGAGGTTTTCGGGCATTGCAGGGAAGCTGTGGAGGAGCTTATAAGGGTAATCCTGCAGGACGAAAGGATAGTTGTACAGGATTCGCTTGTACAGAGCAGCCTGAGAAATCTGTATGGAAGATCTGTGAGGCTTGACACTTTGTGTATTTTCTCCGACGGAACACGATGCAATGTCGAGATCCAGCGCGATCCCGGCGAGGACCATGCCCGAAGAGCACGGTATAATGCGGCCATGATCACGGTGAAGGATTCGGAGCCGGGTGAGAGCTTTGAAGAAGTGAAGAATGTGATCGTGATCTATGTGTCGGAGAAGGATGTTTTCAAGGAAAACAAGACGATCTATCATGTGAAAAAAACGCTGGCGGAGACAGGCCGGGTTTTTAATGACGGACTTGAAGAGATATTCGTTAATGCTGCGGTTAATGATGGGTCGATAATAGCGGAGCTGATGGCGGGATTTATGGATCCGATGTTCAACAATCCGAAATTCCCAAGGATTTCAGCCGAGGTAAACAGGCTAAAGAACACAGAAGGAGGTATCGGAACTATGTGCGAATTCAGCAGGTTGTTGTTAGAGGAAGGCGAGGCGAAAGGGCTGGCGAAAGGCTTGGAAAAAGGTATGGCGAAAGGCATGGCGAAAGGGCAGTTACAAACAATCGCCGGATTGATAGAACAAGGAATTTTGTCGGAGAAGGAAGCTGCGAAATTTCTGGGTATCACAATACCCGAGTTCAAGCAGAGGCTCAAGGAGCTTGAAAAGGAAGCGGCGCTGGTTTAGCGTTTTATGGCCGGGACGATATGTCCCGGCTTTTTTATTTCAACAGACAAGGAACAGAGTGAGTCACCGGGGGTGTTTGCCGGTGACTCTTTGTTAACTCACCCCGTCTGCCACGAGATACCCCTTGCACTACGGCTCGTTTCCTGCTCGTTGCAAGCCGCTTTTTCGCTCCGCTTTCCTCGCTCTCGGGGCATGGCCCTCGTTCGCTTCGCGAACCGCTCGACGCGTCGCTGCGAGCTTGCAACTCCCGACGGAAGCCTCGCTCGTAGCCGTGCGGCGGGGCATTCCGGGCATCCGGAATGTGCCGTGGTGAAACACCCCGGGTGAAAAAAAGAGTCAGCGGGAAACAATCCCACTGACTCACTCTGCTGACTCATTTTAACATTTCGGCGACTTTATTGTAATCGAAGCAGTTGGCGGCTTCGATGGCGGTCTTGAGGCGGGCTTTCCGGTCGGGGTCGGTAGCTGCGGATTGCAGTGTTTTCAGGCCTTCTTTTACGGCGTCGATATCGAAGAGCCTGACGCGCTCAAGTGTGCGCTCCCAAAGTGAACGGAACATTTCGGGGTCCATGTCGATATGGGCCGTTTCATCGGCAAGGTCGAAGGATGCGTCATAGTCGCGGATGATCTGCGAAAGAAGCTCTCCTGCGCCATAGAGCTCCTCGGCGTAGTCGGCAAGCCCGCTAAGGGTAACAGATCCTTCGGCGTCTTTTACAAGCTGTTCATATTCCGCAGAAGACTTCGAAAGGGCATCAAGGCCGATGCTTGCGCAGATCCCCTTCATGCTGTGGACCGTGACGCGAAAATCCTTTGCGGAATCGGCGTCAGCCACCACGGCATCATTCGAGCGGCTGCAGAAATCATTTACGGAAGCTGCACCCGATTTCATGCTCTCGAGGGCTGCGCGGAGCACGTTCAGGTAGCTCTCTTCGCTGCCGGCGGAGTAGCGCAGGCCGGTGGCGTAGTCAAGCTCCGGGAAGCGCGAAAGATATTCTTCGAGCCTCGTCTTTTTTTCGGGCGCCGCCGGTATCTCCACAGCGTCGAGCTGTGAAAGATCGGCTATTACCCTGTCCTTTTCCACGAATTTTTCGTCAGGGAGATATTTTAAGAGCAGGCGGGTAAGCTCAATGTTATCCAGGGGTTTTACGAGAACGTCGGACACAGCCACATCCTTAAACTCCGCAAGGACAGATTCCGGATCGTTGGCGGTATATGCGACGATGGGCAGTCCCGTGCCTTTGAACGCGCGGATGCGCCTTGCCGTCTCGTGCCCGTCCATTTCGGGCATGATGCAGTCAAGGATCACAAGATCCGCGAAGAAATCGTCCGATGAAAGCTTGTCGATCGCTGCGGCCCCGCTCCCCGCCACGGAAACGTTGATCCCGTAGCTTTCAAGCGTAGATTTTGCGATCATGAGGTTGACGTCGTTGTCGTCAACCACCAGAACGTTTGTATTTATGGTCTTTGCGATTATTCTCTGCATTTTTCCCTCACGTTTATGTTGTTATGCCGGTTTCCCGGCGCCGTCCGCTGTTTCCTTCGCCAGTTTTTGCGGCCCCGTTTTTTGTGATAATCATAATATCCGAAATGTCTTTTGGCAAGAGTTTTTTTGCGCTTGTTTGCCTTTACTTTACACCTGTGCTATGGTAAAATCTTCATTGTAGTGCCGATTGCGGCTTTTCCCTGATAATCCGGTGTTTACGGCGGAAAAGTCCTGCAGGCCGGGGCAGGGCACTGCAAAACGTCTACCCGGTGAGAAAGGATCCAGATGGAGTTTATCAAAGAAAAGGGCGCGCTTGTCGCAAGGAGACAGGGCGAAACGCTTAAGATCGAGGCATACGGGCCCGATGCGCTTCGTGTCCGCGCAACCATGAATACCGGTTTTACCGGCAATCAGTGGGCTCTTACCGAAGAATGCGGGAAAACAGAACCCGAAGTTGAAGTGTTTGACAAGGTCATCACGCACTGGGACGGGACTTCACATACCGAGCCTGCGGCAAAGATCACAAACGGCCGTATCAGCGCCGAAGTCAACCATGCGGGTGTCATCACCTTCTTTAAGGACGGAAACAAGATCCTCCGCGAGTACTACAGGAGCTACGGCGGAACGATCTCCAAGAGCAGCAGCTGCCTAAAGATCGTGAACCGTGAATGGAAGGGCATAATCGGCGGGAGCGACTACTCGCTTTCCCTGAAATTCGAGAGCAACGACGGCGAAAAGATCTACGGAATGGGCCAGTACCAGCAGCCCTACATGAACCTTAAGGGTAGCATCCTCGAGCTTGCGCAGCGCAACTCCCAGATCACGGTGCCGTTCATGGTATCGTCGCTCGGTTATGGCCTCCTCTGGAACAATCCGGCTGTCGGGAGCGTGACCTTCGGACAGAACTACACGGAATGGATCTCAAGATCCGTTAAAGACATGGATTACTGGATCGTTGCGGGCGACGGCCCCAAAGACATCCTTTGCAAATATACAGCCGTTACGGGCCGCGCCCCGAAATTCCCCGAGGACCGCATGGGCCTGTGGCAGTGCAAACTCCGCTACCGCACACAGCAGGAAGTGCTTGAAGTGGCGCATGCCTACGAGAAAGAGGGCATCAAGATAGACCAGATCGTCATCGACTTCTTCCACTGGACCGTGCAGGGCGACTGGAAGTTCGACAAGACCTACTGGCCGGATCCGAAGGCTATGGTCGACGAGCTGCATTCGATGGGCATCAAGGTCATCGTTTCGGTATGGCCGTCGGTTGACCGCAGGAGCGAGAATTTCTATCCGATGATGGAAAAGGGCCTCCTTATCCGCACGGAGCGCGGCGCAGCACAGACCTACGATTACCAGGGCGACTGCGTGGAGATCGACCCGTTCAACCCCGAAGCACGCGAGTATGTCTGGGAAGTATGCAAGCGCAATTATTATGATCTTGGCATAGATGCCTTCTGGCTTGACAATTCCGAGCCGGACTACGGCGTTTATGATTTCGACCACTACAGATACCAGGCCGGTCCGGCTCTGCAGGTGAGCAATATGTATCCGCAGATGTACAGCCGTGTGTTCTTTGACAAGATGAAGGACAACGGCCCTGTTGTGAACCTCCTTCGCTGCGCATGGGCCGGAAGCCAGAAATACGGCAATGTGGTATGGTCGGGCGATATCAGGAGCACCTTCGAGAGCTTCCGCGACCAGCTTTCCGCCGGGCTTAACATGGGCCTTGCGGGCATTTCATGGTGGACAACCGACATCGGCGGCTTCATGACTGATGATGTGAACGATCCCGCGTTCCGCGAACTCCTGATCCGCTGGTACCAGTTCGCCGTGTATTCCGCGATACTCCGCATGCACGGAGACCGCGGCCCGTACAACATTCCGGCGCTTGACGACAGGGACTGGGGCGGCGGCTACCTGCACACAGGCCAGCCCAACGAGCTCTGGAGCTACGGCGAGGATAATTACAAGATAATGCGCCATTACTACGACATCCGCATTTCCATGCACGATTACATAAAGCAGCTGTTCGACGAGGCTTCCGAAAACGGTTCGCCGCTTATCCGCACGATGTTCTACGAATTCCCGGATGACGAAAAGTGCTGGGAGCTTGAGGATCAGTACATGTTCGGCGAAAAATACCTTGTTGCGCCCATATTTGCGCTCGGACAGCGCGAACGCAGTGTTTACCTGCCTTGCGGCAAGTGGAAGCTGACATCCGACGGTACGGAATATGAAGGCGGGCAGACAGTGACTGTTGCGGCTCCGCTCGAGTACATGCCGGTATTTGAGAAAATGTGAGGGCGGCGCGGCCGGCACAGCCCCGGAACACGCCGGGCACTGCGGCGCCGGCCGCACAGCCTGCAACACGCCCGGGGCACAGCGACAGCGGGTACAACCCGAACACAGCCCGGAACACGCCGGGGCACAGCGACGGAAAGTTCAAGGACATAGTGAAGTAACATAGCGAAGGGAGATCACCATGGATAACGAAAACATCAATGTACAAGACACCAAACCGCAGCTTTCCTACGGATTTGCGGTAGCAATGATCCTGTTTTTCCTGCTGCCGGTGGTAGGGCTTATCGTGAGCATCGTCATGATGCTCGCAAACGGGAAGAACAAATCTAAACGCAACCTTGCGGGCGCCTGCCTTACCTGGAGCGTTGTCGGGCTCATAGTCTTTGGTGTTGCCACCTATTTCATCATTGGCGAGATAAAGAAATACGACGGATATCTCCATGAGTATCTCGGCGATTACGGGAAAACAACGGATCTGGTGGCTGACATCATGAACGAGGATGTGGACGCGGTCATGAAGAAGGTAGACGTAGAGCGTCTTGCCGAGAAGATAGACCTTGAGGGCATCCTTAAGGATGTGGATCTTTCCGAACTCATCAGCAAGCTTAACCTTGGCGATGTCATGAAGGATGTCGACTGGAAGGAAATCCTTAAAGATGTTGACATGAACGATCTTCTTGCAGAGATCGACCTTAACGAACTGTTAAAGGAGGTCGACACCAAGGAACTGCTGGCGCAGATAGACTTGAACGAGCTCCTTAAGGATGTGGATACGAAGGAGCTGCTTGACGCAGTGGATCTTGACGCGATCCTGGCAGAAGTTGATATGAACGACTATATCGACAAGATCGATATCTCGAAGATCGATGCTTCTAAACTGGACATCTCCAAGATCGATGCTTCTAAACTGGACATTTCCAAGATAGATGCTTCAAAACTCGATCTTTCAAAGCTTGATCTGTCCAAGGCGGACCTGTCCGTTCTGGATTTCAAGAAGATCGACTGGTCCAAGTTTACGGATCAGGAGCTTAAAGACCTTTACAACAACATGCCGGTTAACAGGATCAAATGAGCAAAATCATAATATCCGGCATATATATCGTAATCCTGTACCTTCTTCTTTTTTCTGCAGGTAGTATAATCAAACGAGGCGGTAGGCATATCGCCTCGTTTTTGTTGTTTGCCCGCCATGGGCGGATGCCTTGGCTTAAGCTTGTTTGTACGTCAGGGACTGAGCGATCGGGCATCGAGTATTAACGAAGCAGAAAGGAAAACACATGAAAAAGAAAACTTTGAAGCAGCTGCTGGCTCTGTGCCTGTGTCTGTGCCTTCTTGCCGGGCTTGCTGCCTGTGGTAACAGGCCAGATGATGATAACGGCGGCAAGAAAAAGCCGACTTCCTCCGCAAACCCGACGGAACCCGGTGATGACCCGTTTAATCCCGGAAACCAGGACGACCCGTTTCAATGGGGCCATAACGATCCCGGGAACAATGACGATCCGGGACACGGCAGCGATCCCGGCGGACAGGATGATCCGGGCCATAACGATCCCGGTGGAAATGATGTTCCGGTTGGAAATGTCAAAGTGAACATATACAGGATCGGTGACGACAAGATCGCTGTCCTTGCAACAGGCAAGGAGATTGTGAAAAACACCAATGACGTGGCACTGCTCCTTGATATAGCGACACCGGACGCAATGCCCGATATTGAAAACGAAGTCATTGTCCAGATAGGCACTTACGGTGCTGTCAGTGTAGTAAAGAAGGAAAGCGAACATTCCTACAGCCAAGCTCCAATCATGGATCTTGGCGGCTTTCAGGGGACTACCTTCATCAGCTACGACGGATCCGCATACATGGAGCTTTCCAAACCCGGCCTTTGGAACGAGATCCCCCCGTTCAAAGAGGAATACAGACTTACTGACCAAAGCGGACAGCTGTACGCGACAGGCAAGACCGCGGATGTGTTTAAGACTCTTGATGAGGAAGGCTACGCATCCCTGAAGGAAGGCATCTATTCGTCTTACAAATCGGAGAAAGCAGCACATTCCGAATGGAATGGGGAATGGATGGGATCCGATTACAACACGGGAAAGGGTGTTTACATGAAGGCAGAAGTGCTTTCCGGGGGACTTATCCATGTCGAAGGCATTTCGGGCGGTTACACTTTTGATCTTTATCTCGAGGAGAGGGACTTCGAAAAGACTGACGGATATATATCGGGAAGTGCCGAACTCTGTAATGAACTTTATCCCGAGATGTATAATGAGGATATTTCCATAAGGTATTCGGGATCGGGAAAAGACGACGGCGGCAGATCTTACAAGAGTATCGATATTTCTTACAACCTCATGACCAAGGACCGTTCGCTCATATACTCTGTTTACGTAAGCGCAGAACCCTGGCATGGATGGCATACTGCCCCTGATGACTATGAAGACAAGGATCAGTTCGGAGCGATCGAGGGAAAGAAGGATGCGGGAGATGCCGAATTCTTCACACCTGCCACGGATGATTATCTGATCTGGTATTATCACACGCCGAACGCTAAAACGTACTATACGGACGATCCTGACAGGCAGTTTGGGTACAAAGACAGTGCGAGGCTTTATGCCTTCAATGTAAACGGAGTTATGGTCCGGGAGGTCGACAAATACATCTTTGAGACAGAAGACGATGCAAAGGCGGCCTGTGACGCAAAGAACAGGAACAAAGCTTCATATGATGTAAAAGTCTACACGTATAAGGGAAATTGTCTATACGTGACGTTTGACCCTGCGGACGATACCAACGGTTTTAATATCAACATCAGCAGATACGACAGGTTTATGACTTTCGGAGGATATCTTGGGAAACATTACTATGTGATGTCTGACTGGGAAGGGAGTTACGAATACGTTTATTTCAGCAAGCCTTATACGGAAAATGAGATAGAAGTTTCTCCGGAAGCGCTTCTTTTCTGGAAAGAAAAGAACTTTATCTGTGAAGCAAAGGATAATGATGTATATTATCTGAGAGCAAGTGTTGATGGTATTTACGCATATTTTGAGATCGAAACGCACAAGGATGATGATGGTCTTGAGGGATACAAACTGAAGCGCTGCTCACCGAGTGCGATACGTTTCCACGGAAACAGGGCAGAGGATATCGGCATCTGGCAGCCCTATGAATATGATGACAACGGGAAAAGGATAGGCGTTTACTGGATCGTTATCAACAATTACGAGTTCACCGATGACGAGGTGGTCCTTACACAGCATGCCTTTGCTTTTGATGATCCGCGAACTGAGGCGGTCACACTTGATAATTACCGCGAACTTACGGGATCGTCGGGCGAAAAACCGTACACGCAGTACGAAACGGGCACATATTCCTTTAAGATCACGAAAAAAGGGGAGGATCAGTGAGGCATAAAGAGGGTAATGATCAATTTCATGAAAAAAATTTCAATGTTAACAAATTGTTTAAAATTTCGACATGAGTTTTCAACATGTGAACAATATAATGAAGCCATAAAATGAAACACGAAAATCCAATATTGCTTACAAGATAATTTTTTTCATAAATAGGCCCGGTAGTTCCTCCCCCTCTACCGGGCTCTCCTCTTTTAAACGCCGGATCCGGCGTTTTTTTAATGAGCCGGCGGGGAGTCACCGGGGTCGTTTCTCCCTGACTCATTTTTCGATGGCCGGGGATGCCACTTGTGAGTCACCGGGAAACGACCCCGCTGACTCATTTTTGTTTCTATTGACACACAGCCCCCTTTTTGCTATATTTGAGAATTGAAGATGAACACTGAAATGTTCAGAAGAAAAGAGGGATAATCATGTCAAAAGTTGTTGTTATGGACCACCCGCTGATCCAGCACAAGATCGGTATCATGAGAAAAAAGACCACTTCAACCAAGGAATTCAGGGCACTTGTTTCAGAAGTTGCCGGCCTTATCTACTACGAGGCAAGCCGTAACCTGCCTCTTGCCGACAAGGTCGTTGAGACTCCGCTTACGACTACGACAGTCAAGGAAATAGCGGGCAAGAAGCTTTGCGTAGTTCCTATCTTACGTGCCGGAATGCAGATGGCAGACGGCATCCTTGGCCTTACACCAAACGCAAAGGTAGGCTTTATCGGCCTCTACCGCGATGAGACCACGCTCGAGCCCGTCGAGTACTTCTGCAAGCTCCCGAAGGATGCTTCGGAACGTCAGATCTTTGTAGTGGATCCGATGCTTGCAACAGGCGGTTCCGCATGCGCGGCCATCACGCTCCTTAAAAAGCGCGGCATCACGAAGCTCCGCTTCCTTTGCCTTATCGCCGCACCCGAGGGCGTTGAGCGCCTTAAGAAGGAGCATCCGGACATCGACATCTACATCGGTGCGCTTGATGAGAAACTGAATGAGAACGGCTATATCCTTCCCGGTCTCGGAGATGCCGGCGACAGGATCTACGGAACAAAATGATCCGGAAATAATGCTTGTTCACGGTACGATAAAAACCGTTACGGGGCGGAGAAATCCGCCCCTGTTTTATGCGATGGGCGAATGCTGTGTCGCGAACCGGCACGGTGCACATGTGCAGGCGGGGTATGCGGGGTGACATGGTGCACTCGCATGGGCTGTATACGCGAGATGACATGGCGCACACGCATGGACTGTGTATGCGAGATGATACGGTGTACCATGCTGGCTGCGTATGCGGGATGACATGGCGCACACGCATGGACTGTGTACGGGAGATGACACAACGCCCCCCGCATGGACTGTATACGCGAGATGATATGGTGCACTCGCGCAGGCTGTGTATGCGAGCAGACACCGTGCACCCGCGCAGGTGGCAGCCCGCAAGATATATTTGGGATTAATGGAGGAAAAAATGGAAGAAAACAGGCGAAAATTGATACAGTTTAAGAATATCGTCAAGGAATTCGACAAGCAGATCGTGCTCAAGGGCATCGATCTTGATATATATGAGAACGAGTTCGTAACCTTGCTTGGCCCGTCGGGCTGCGGAAAGACCACGCTTTTGAGGATCCTCGGCGGGTTCCTCGAGCCTACGAGCGGCCGCGTCATCTTTGACGGCGAGGACATCACGGACCTTCCCGCCTACAAGCGCAATCTGAACACTGTTTTCCAGCGTTATGCGCTTTTCCCCCATATGAACGTTTACGACAATGTGGCTTTCGGTCTTAAGATCAAGAAGGAGCCCAAGGATATCATAGCCCAAAAGGTCATGCGTATGCTCAAGCTTGTGGGTCTTGAGGAGTATTCGAAGCGCAACGTCACGGAGATGTCCGGCGGCCAGCAGCAGCGTGTTGCCATCGCCCGTGCGCTTGTAAACGAGCCCGGCGTGCTCCT
>JAEEGF012507704.1_pt1 | contig 10852 bp, 5 predicted proteins | sample 9134171 | NCBI WGS metagenome assembly JAEEGF01 (sample SAMN16246542, study PRJNA631951) | gut metagenome | biome: gut microbiome; feature: rumen; material: AP-attached | host: Bos | place: Iran: Karaj | collected 2018-10 | reverse complement strand
GTGGGAGTGATCATTGAAAGGGTGATAATTTATGGAACGGATGACTCCTACAGACGCAGTATCCAAGGGTAAGTTTTATTATCTGATGAAGAACAAGGCAATCTGCGGATTGCCTCAGCCCGGGGGCAAAAATATTCAATACCTTTATCAAAACGGAAGAATAGCAAATGCCTCCAGGATCATCGGAAATATAGAAGACGAAGAGATGTTAAAAATGGTGGAAACAGCCGATGGCTTTAAAAAGCTGATAGCCGGCATAGGAATATCGGCTGAGCTTTCGGAAGACACCAAAGCCTCTGCCGATAAGACTCTCTTTGCATTTCAGTTTTATGGACACAAGGATCCTTATGTAACGGGAACAACATTTACAAAAGAGGTACCTTTGACCGGTGTTGAAGAATATATAGATCTTTCAACGATCAATTGGTCAGAGGACGATGACGTTCCGGGACAGATACGTTTTGAATTCGAGGTTCCCGAGGTTTCCGCAAGTGTTACGGTAAAGCTCTATCTGCAGCCGGGATTTGATGCTCCGGAGGCTGTTCCCGACAGAAAGCCGGATCTTACTTCAGATGCATATAAGAACATCATATCCCGTTCGATAATGAATTACGGTAATCTTACCCGTATCCAAAAGGCTATGGAAGATGCAAGAAACGGAAAAGAAGTTACCCTGGCTTTTATCGGAGGTTCAATTACCCAGGGTGCCGGAGCCATACCTATCAATAACAGGTGCTATGCGTATCTTACTTACCTTAAATTCTGCGAGATCTGCGGCAAAAAGCCGGATGAGAACATAAAGTATGTTAAGGCCGGAGTTGGCGGCACTCCATCAGAGCTGGGCATTTTAAGATATGACAGGGATGTTACTCAAAACGGCAAAATAAAGCCGGATATTGTTATAGTTGAATTTGCCGTAAACGATACCGATGACGAGACTAAGGGAGTATGCTTTGAATCTCTTGTGAAGAAGATCATGAAGGGAGACAAGGCTCCGGCCGTAATGATACCTTTCATGGTATTTGCGGATGACTTTAACCTTCAGGACAGACTTTCAACTGTAGGATATAAATACAACCTTCCCATGGTCAGCCTTAAGAACGCTGTTTTGCCTGAGTTTTATCTTACGGATAAGGAAAAGGCTGTTATACACAAGAATGAGTATTTTTACGATCAGTTCCATCCTACAAATCTGGGACACAGGGTGGCTGCGGATTGCCTTGGCGAGATCTTTAAGGCCGCGGATATATATGCCAAAAAGAACCTGCCGGTCAAACTTGATGTGGCACCTGCCATCGGAGCGGATTTTGAAGATGTGAAGCTTTTTGATACAAAAGACAGTTTTGAAGGTGCTGAGATCAGTGTGGGCTCCTTCACGGAAACCGATAAGGAACTTCAGTCCGTGGAAATGAATTTTGATCTGACCCAGACTCCCGAGTTCCCGTACAACTGGCATCATGTTTCGGGTAAAGATGAGTTCGTTCTTAAGATAAACTGCTCGAAGCTGTTCATTATCTTTAAGGACAGTTCCTCTCCCGAGTACGGTACGGCGGAAGTACTTGACAATGATAAAATATCGGTTACAATGAATCCACGTAAGGTGGGCTGGACCCATTGCCATGCGATGCTTGTTTTTAATGAAAATTCTCCTTCCGACCACAAGGTGGTTGTGCGTATGCAGGAGGGAGACGAGGACAAGAAATTCACTATCCTTGGTTTTGGAGCCGTAAAATAATTCCCGCCTCGATGGAGAGAAGATGAGAACACTTTTTAATGGGAATTGGAAGTTTTTAAAGACCGGACTTGATGCCGAAAAGGCAGAAGTTTTGGCAAAGGAAGAAAAATTTAAGGCCGTGGAGATACCTCATGACTGGCTGGTGCATGATACCGCCAATCTTTATGAGGATTCTCTCGGCTGGTATATTAAGGACTTTGAAAAGCCCGAAATACCTGAGGGAGGCTATGCCTTCCTCTATTTTGACGGCGTTTACATGGACTCTGAGGTTTATGTGAATGATATTAAGATAGGGGAATGGAAATACGGTTATTCCTCCTTCTTTTTTGATATAACAACTGCTCTTAAAAACGGCACCAACAGAGTGCTGGTTTTGGCAAGGAATCAGAGCCCCAATACCAGATGGTATTCGGGAGCAGGCATATACAGAAACGTCTATATGATAGTAAAGGCCTGCGATCATCTGGAGATCGACGGTACATATGTCCACAGCGATACCGTAAGTCTCCGGGAGGACGAGGGAGATTTTGATATTACCGTAAGCAGTAGGTTAAGGACAGAGTCCGAGGACTTGATCTTAAGATGTTCGATCTTTGAAAAAGCTTCGGATAAAGAGGCTGTATTTGTGAAAGAAGTGAAGGTTTCGGGAGATGAGGCCGGCTTTAGGGAAAGAATAGAGAACCTTAAGCTCTGGGATCCGGCATCGCCCGTGCTTTACAGATTCAGGGCTGAGCTTTTGAAAAAAGGAGAGCTCGTCGACAGTGATGAATTCAATATCGGATTTAAAGATATCAAAATGGATCCGAACAAGGGACTGTTCATTAACGGCCGTCATTTTAAGATAAACGGTACCTGTGAACATCACGATCTGGGTATACTTGGTGCCGCTGTAAACAAGGAAGCCATAGCCAGAAGGCTAAGGAAACTTAAAAAGATCGGCGTGAATTCCATAAGGACCAGTCACAACATGCCCGCCAGAGAGCTGCTGGACCTTTGCGATGAAATGGGCTTTCCTGTAATGATCGAATCCTTCGACATGTGGGAAGGGGCAAAGACTAAGTATGACTATGCCAGATTCTTTAAGGAATGGAGTGCGAAGGACGTAAAGAGCTGGGTTTGCCGTGACAGAAACAGGGCCTGTCTTCTCATGTGGTCCATAGGTAATGAGATCGGAGATACCCATGCATCGGCGCATGGTCAGGAGATCACCAAGTACCTGATGGAGGAAGTTCGTAAACACGATCCCTTAAAAAACGGAGCTGTTACCATAGGATCCAATTACATGCCCTGGGAAAACGCCCAGAAATGCGCGGACATCCTTAAGGTAGCCGGATACAACTATGCCGAAAGATATTATGATGAGCACCACAAACAGCATCCCGACTGGGTGATCTACGGAAGTGAGACCGCTTCTCTGGTTTCCAGCCGCGGTGTTTATCGTTTCCCTTATGACAGAGTGGTAATGTCTGAAATAGACGAGCAATGTTCCTCCCTGGGCAATTCGAATACCAGCTGGGGAGCCAAGTCTGTGGAGGACTGCGTAAAAGCTGAGAGAGACCATGACTTCTCCATGGGACAATATCTCTGGACCGGTTTTGACTATATCGGAGAGCCTACTCCTTATCACACCAAGAACAGTTACTTCGGCCAGTTTGATACCGCAGGTTTTCCCAAGGACGGTGCCTTTGTTTTTGCGTCCGAATGGACAAGACCCGAAGACGGTATCGTTCTTCATCTGTTCCCCTACTGGGACTGGAACGAAGGGCAGCTGATCGATGTGAGATGCACCACCAATTGTTCGGCTGCAGAGCTTTTTGTTAACGGAAAGAGCATGGGCTGTAAAGAGATAGATCATGCCCACGGCGATGTTCTGGTTCCCACCTGGAAGGTTCCCTACCACCAGGGAGAGATAAGGGTTGCAGCCTATGACAGTGATCATAAAAAGGTGGCAGAAGCAGTGGAGCATTCTTTCTCAGATGCAGTCACTCCCCTCATTCAGGTCGAAGAGGCTGAAGGCATCAGAACGGCTTCGGAAGGTAGCGATAAGGAAACAGTTTCCTGCCTTATCCCTCAGGATGGCAGAAGCCTGTATTTCGTTGACATTTCAATGCTGGATAAGGATGGCTTTGAAGTGAAGAATGCCATGAACTATGTACAGGTCACGGTATCGGACAATGCCCGCCTTTTGGGCCTTGATAACGGTGATTCCACCGACTATGACCAATATGAGAGTAATGTTCGTAAGCTCTTTAACGGAAAACTTATGGCCATGGTTAAAAGCACGGGCGAAGGTGATATAAAGGTTACCGTTAAAATGCTTAAGGACAGGATCCCCGTAAGAAAGATAGAATTATGCACGGAAGGATCAAGCCTTGATCCGGAGCATAACGATATAAAGGTAAAGGCAAAGGTTTATCCCGAAAATGCAGTTTGTGACCTTCATTGGATCGCAGTAAACAGCGCAGGCATAGAGATAAGCTATGTGAAAGTGGAAGCAAAGGATAACGAAGCTGTTGTTTCCGCCATCGGAGACGGCGACTTTACTCTGAGGTGTTATTCAACGGAAGGGGACAAGATAACCATAATATCCCAGCTTGAAATGAAGGCTGAAGGCTTTGGAGAAGCATTTCTGGATCCATATAAGTTTGTATCCGCAGGGCTTTATTCCGATTCTGTGGGAAATGTGGGTTGCGGAAACGAAAAGGGTGTGGCTACGGCATCCGACGGAGAAAGCGGTTTTGTTCTGAGTAACCTTGATTTCGGAGATTACGGATCGGATGAGTTTACCATCTGGATCTTCAGTCTTTCGGGAGCAAATTTCCCTGTGGATGTTTATGACGGAAATCCCGAAAAAGGAGGAAGATTCCTTACCACCATCAACTATTGCAAGCCTTCTATCTGGAATGTTTACCAGGAAGAGACCTATAAGCTACCCGAGAAGCTTAAAGGGATACATGAGCTCTGTTTTATGACTACAAATAAGCTGCATTTCAAGGGATTTGTATTTAAGAAATACAATAAGGCTTATGAAGAGCTGGATTGTTCCTTCCTGGCATCCGTAACCGGAGATTCCTTTGACAGGACGCCAAATGCAGTGCTTAACATCGGAAACAACGTTACCCTTACCTTTAATGACATGGATCTTTCCGAAGGAGCCTCAAGCATACGTATTCTCGGCAGGACGGATCTTCCCAAGTGTTCTCTTCATCTCCATCTGGAAAGCGGTAATGAGACAAAGACCGCAATCCTGGAATTTACTGCAGGAGATAAGGGATATATGGATTTTGATCTTAAAGATATGCGTGGATCCGGAAAACTTGAATTCATTTTCCTTCCCGGAAGCAGATTTGATTTTTACGGCTTCAGGTTTTCAAAGTAAACAGCCTTTCTTATAGGTTATATTTGAAAATTTCATTTGCATAATCAGTGCATATAGGCTAAAATATTTCAATTGATGATATATTAGGCTTATATGCATTTTTTTGCGGAATGACTTACTTGGAGGTTTAATTTTATGGGAATGGGTAATATTTTTAATCCTGATAATGCTTTTTTTACTTTCATGGGGAAGGCGTTTGATATAATTGTACTTAATCTGGTATGGTTACTGTTGTATGTACCTTTCGGAGGATTTCTCTATTTATACGGATCTACACAAAATTTTATTTTTCTGGTATTGGCTGTAGCTTCTCTTGTGGTATTTATCCCTTCAATGATCGCCATGTATTATTCGGTGGTTAAATCGGTAAGACGTTCCAGAAGTTATGCTGTAAAGGAGTTTATAAGAAGCTTTAAGGCAAACTTCAGGCAGGGCGCTTTGACATCAGTGATCTTTTTTATTCTTGCATGGCTTTTATATATTGATTTTCAATATTCCTGGGCTCTTGTTAAGGAGCAGGATCCGAAGGGTGTTATTTTCCTCGGTGTATTCCTGATCATCACATTCTTTATATCCGGATTGTTCATTTATTTATGCCCTGTGATCTCAAGATTCAGCATGGATCTTAAGTCGGCCTTTAAGTTTTCCTTTGGTATTTCCGTCAAACATTTCTGGTGCACCATTCTTTCATTTCTCATGTGGGTTGCGGTGATCCTTCTCACTTATCTCACCATGGGCTTTGTACTCCTTTTCGGAGTGGCTCTCGGAACCCTTTTGGGCTCTTTCATGATGGAAAAGGTATTGAAGAAATATGTCCTTCAGACCATTGAAAACCAAAAGAAGGCTGCGGAAGAAGCAGGAAACGGAGAAGATGTGATCGGCGGAGCGGGTGCTCCCACGGGAATTGCAAAGCCTGAATACACGGAATCCTTTGAGGACGGAGGAGAGAACACCAAGAAGGATGAATGGTATCTTGAGTAAAGAGATCTAATGGGGAAGCACTTCTTTTAAATATCGGATTAGAGCTTATGATCGGGAGATTTATGAAGGAGAGAAGAGAATGGAGTTAAATCGTACTGATATTGAGGGAATAATCTACGGTTTTACAAAACATCCCTTTGATGTATTGGGTCCAAAGGTGATGGGAGACATGACCAGGATCTGCTGTTTTTATCCTGATGCCTGCGGGGCTGTTGTTAACCTGAAAGAAGACGGCAGCAAGTTTGAGATGCAGAGACTTGATGACAGAGGTTTTTACGGTGTTATGATACCGGGAACCGAAAATAAAGCCTATACACTTACTTTATACTATCCGGACGGTACAGATTACGAGACCGAGGATGCCTATGCCTTTGATCCGGCTCTTGATGAAGAGGCTCTGGACCTTTTTAACAAGGGTATCAACTATGAAATATATAAGACTCTGGGAGCAAAGGTGATGAAGCTCAACGGGGTAAAGGGCGTGCGTTTTGCCGTTTGGGCACCGAATGCGTCCTCTGCCGGCGTTGTGGGCGATTTTAACCTTTGGGACAGAAGAAGATCCCTTATGGAATTCGATGAAAAGCACGGTGTTTATTCCCTGTTTGTTCCGGGACTTGATAACGGTGCTCTCTATAAATTTGCGGTTACTACCAAGGGCGGCGCTACCATATTTAAGGCCGACCCATATGCCACCTGTTCACAAAAGAGGCCGGACAATGCCTCAGTGGTATTTGATATAGATAATTTCAAATGGAGTGACAGCTCATGGATCAAGAAGCGTGAGAAGGAAGACCCTCTTAAAGGACCCATGAACATTTATGAGGTCCATTTGGGAAGCTGGAAGAAGCCTTCCGAAGAAGACGGCAGCTTTTACAATTATCGGGAATTGGCGGTAATGATCTGTGAATATGTGAAGGAGATGGGCTATACCCACGTGGAACTTCTTCCCGTGATGGAACATCCCTTTGACGGTTCCTGGGGATATCAGGTTACCGGATACTATGCGCCCACCTCCAGATTCGGAACACCTTCCGATTTCATGTATTTTGTAAATTATATGCATAAGAACGGGATAGGAGTTATCCTTGACTGGGTTCCGGCTCATTTCCCCAAGGATGCCTTCGGTCTGGCAAAGTTTGACGGTACCTGTCTTTATGAGCATTTTGACAAGAGAAGGGGAGAACATCCGGACTGGGGAACTTTGATCTACAATCTGGAGCGCCCGGAAGTGTCCAACTTCCTGATCGCTAATGCCATGTACTGGGTTGAGGAGTTTCATGCCGACGGTATCAGAATGGATGCGGTAGCTTCCATGCTTTATCTGGATTACGGACGTAAGGACGGAGAATGGCTGCCCAATCCCTTCGGCGGCAGAGAAAACTATGATGCCATGGAATTCCTTAAACATCTGAATTCCATGATGAATAAGAGAAACAAGAATGTTCTCATGATAGCCGAAGAGTCCACCGCCTGGCCCAATGTTACCGGCGTGGTGGAGGAGAACAACAGCCTGGGCTTCACCTTAAAGTGGAACATGGGCTGGATGAACGATTTCCTTAAATATATGGAGCAGGATCCTTTGTTCAAAAAAGGAGTTCATGGCTGTCTTACATTCTCCATGATGTATGCTTACAGCGAGAAGTTTGTATTGGTGCTTTCTCATGATGAGGTGGTTCACGGCAAGGGTTCATTGGTTAATAAGATGCCGGGCCAATACGAAGAGAAATTTGCAAACCTTAGAGCAGCATACGGCTTTATGATAGGTCATCCCGGAAAGAAGCTCCTTTTCATGGGACAGGATTTTGCCCAGTTTTCCGAATGGAATGAGGGGAAGAGTCTTGACTGGTGGCTCATAGACAAATACGAGATGCACGGTAAGATGCATCTGTATTGTAAGGACCTCTTTAATCTGTATTGCAGCGATCCGGCTCTTTACGACATGGATTTCATCCCGGAAGGCTTTAAATGGATGAGCTGTCAGGATGCGGATCACAGCATAGTCTCCTTCATAAGAAGGGGAAAAGACGGCGGATGTCTCCTGTTTGTTTGCAATTTCACACCCATTGTGTACAAGGACTTTGTTCAGGCAGTTCCCGAAGCAGGAAAATATAAGGAGATACTTAATTCGGATAATGTGAAGTACGGCGGACAGGGTAATGTAAATCCCAGAGTTTTAAGATCCAAGGCTGTACCGAAAGATGGACAGGACAATTCCATCGTTATGGATCTGCCTCCTCTCGGAGTGGCAGTATTCAGAGAAGTTAAAGAACAATCCGTTAAATCGGATCGTAAATAAAATGACTCCGCTTCCCAAAGAAACGGGCGAAAGGAAAAAGAAATGTCAGATTTAATTCAGGAGATATTCGGCGTTGACGTTTTTAACGAGACCGTCATGAAGCAAAGCCTGCCGGAAAATGTATTCGCATCTCTTAAGAAAACCATGGAGAACGGCGATGAACTGGATCCGGCCATAGCCGATGTGGTGGCAAATGCCATGAAGGATTGGGCCATTAAGAAAGGTGCAACTCATTATACCCATTGGTTCCAACCTATGACCGGTATAACAGCCGAAAAGCATGATTCCTTCATTGCGCCCGGTGAAGCGGGTAAAGTTATAATGGAGTTTTCGGGCAAGGAGCTTATAAGAGGCGAGTCCGATGCTTCCTCTTTCCCTTCGGGAGGTTTGAGAGCGACATTTGAAGCCAGAGGCTATACGGCATGGGATTGCACTTCCCCTGCCTTTGTAAAGGAAGACGCTGCAGGCGTTACTCTTTGCATTCCCACAGCCTTTTGTTCTTATACGGGAGAAGCTTTGGACGAAAAGACACCTCTTCTTCGTTCCATGGATGCTTTAAGCCGTGAATCCGTGAGAGCACTTAAGCTTATAGGAAAAGAGGATGTTACTCACGTATCCGTTTCGGTAGGTCCCGAGCAGGAGTACTTCCTGGTGGATCATAAGAAATATATGCGCCGTGAAGATCTGATCTTCACCGGCAGAACCCTGTTCGGAGCACCCGCTCCCAAGGGACAGGAAATGGATGACCATTACTATGGCGCCATTAAGGAAAGAATAGCTTCCTACATGAAGGAACTGAATGCGGAACTCTGGAAGCTGGGAGTTCTTGCGAAGACCCAGCATAACGAAGTTGCACCTGCTCAGCATGAGCTGGCTTGTATATATACAACCGCAAATACTGCCTGCGATCACAACCAGATCGTTATGGACACTATGAAAAAGGTAGCAAAGCGTCACGGCCTTGAGTGTCTGTTAAATGAAAAGCCCTTTGCGGGAGTAAACGGATCCGGTAAGCATGACAACTGGTCTGTGGTTACCAACCTGGGTGAAAACCTTTTGAAGCCCGGTAAGGAGCCTCACAAGAACCTTGCTTTCCTGATCTTCTTAAGTGCGGTCATTGCTGCGGTGGACGATCATGCTTTGCTTCTTCGCTGCTCCGCATCAACCCCGGGAAACGATAATCGTCTGGGCGGAAGCGAAGCACCGCCGACAGTTATCTCCGTATTCTTGGGAGCACAACTGGATGATATCGTTCATCAGATCATAGAGACAGGTACAGCTCAGGATTGCAAGAAGAAGGAAACCATGCTCATGGGCGTTTCTTCACTTCCCAAGCTCAGAAAGGATGTTACGGACAGAAACCGTACTTCACCCTTTGCTTTTACCGGAAACAAATTCGAATTCCGTTCCGTGGGAAGCTCCGACTCCATCGGAAGCCCCAACACGGTGCTTAATACCATCGTCGCCGAAAGCTTCTGCGAGGCAGCGGATATCCTTGAAAAAGCAGACGATCTTAACGTTGCGGTCCACGATCTTATCAAGAAATATCTGACCGAGCATCAAAGGATCATCTTTAACGGTGACGGTTATTCCGAAAAATGGGTTGAAGAGGCCGCCCGCCGCGGACTTCCCAATCTTAAGTCCATGGTCGACGCGGTGGATACCCTTAAGCAGGAAAAGACCGTAAGACTTTTTGAAAAATTCGGTATTTTCACTCGGACAGAGCTTGAATCCAGAGCAGAAGTCCTTTACGAAAACTACGCGCGTACCGTTAACATTGAAGCTCACGCCATGACTTCCATGGCATCAAAGCAGATCATTCCTGCTGTCATGGCTTATGCGGGCAGTCTTGCTGACACCGTAAATTCCATGAAGGCAGCGGGTGTGGAACCCACGGTTCCCGCGAAACTCCTTAAGCAGATAAATGCGGATCTTACCGAAATGCAGGAAGCCCTTGAAAACATGAAGAACCACCGTAAGACAGGTATCGCCCTTTCTTCCCAGAAAGAACGCGCTTTCTACTTCAAAGATCACGTGGTTCCCGCAATGGAAGCTTTGCGTGCTCCCGCCGACCGCCTTGAAAAGGTGGTGGATAAAGAGTTCTGGCCCTTGCCAACATACGCCGAGTTGATGTTTGAAGTTTAGGCGTTATGTTTGGCCGGCGTATGTTGGCAGGCGGAGCGCCGCCGGAGCGGGTACGGCACCTTAATCATTTAGTTATTTAATATGCACCAGCATGTTATATATAAACCAAATAAAAATTCAAAGGAGGACAAAATATGTCTTTAGTTACCACAAAAGAAATGTTTAAGAAGGCATACAACGGCGGATACGCTGTAGGTGCTTTCAACGTAAACAACATGGAAATCGTTCAGGGTATTACCGAAGCAGCAGGCGAACTTAAGAGCCCTGTTATTCTTCAGGTTTCCAAGGGCGCGCGTGCATACGCTAACCACACCTA
>JAEEGF012156654.1_pt1 | contig 10852 bp, 8 predicted proteins | sample 9134171 | NCBI WGS metagenome assembly JAEEGF01 (sample SAMN16246542, study PRJNA631951) | gut metagenome | biome: gut microbiome; feature: rumen; material: AP-attached | host: Bos | place: Iran: Karaj | collected 2018-10 | reverse complement strand
GCATGGGGGGACGTGTTTTTGTAAGCCCGGGACTAAATCCGCTGCATTATCCAAAGTACAGGCGCTTTGTGGCAGAGCTGCTTCATGAAAGCCCTGAGATTAAGATCGTCCACGCACACAACGAGGCCATGGGCTATTATGCCCTTCAGAGCGCCAAGGACGCGGGGATACGGGTCCGTATAGCTCATGCCCATAATACGCAGATAATAAAGGACTACAAGTATCCGCTTAAGATGGTCTGCAAGCAGCTTCTTCCGGGCGCTGCCACAGACTACTGGAGCTGCGGAAGGGATGCGGGTATCTATTACTACGGAGAAAAGCGGTGGAAGGAATCCGGCTTTATCCTAAGGAACGCCATAGATCTGCCGCGATTTGCATTTAAGGCCGAGGCCCGGGAACGCATCCGGAAGGCCAATGGGCTGGATGGCTGCTTTGTGATGGGTCACGTGGGACGCTTCAACCTGCAGAAAAACCACAGCCGCCTGCTGGATATTTTCGCGGAGCTGGCAAAGGCTGTCCCTGAAGCCCGTCTTGCCCTTATAGGCGTAGGCGAGCTGGAGCAGTCTGTTAAGGAAAAGGCCGCAGCTCTGGGGCTTCAGGACAGGATACTCTTTCTTGGGCAGATGTCCGATGTGAGCGAATGGTATCAGGCGATGGACTGCTTTGTGCTTCCTTCGCTGTTCGAGGGGCTTCCCGTGGTGGGCATCGAGGCTCAGGCAGCGGGACTGCCGTGCTTTTTCTCTGACAGGGTCACAGACGAGATAGTGCTTTCTCCTTCGGCCCACAGGATATCCCTTGAGGCGGATGACGCTGAATGGGTCAGGGAGATAATGGCTGCCAGGCAGCCGGAAGCCCTCCGGGGGCAGGGGATAGACATAGTCCGGCAGGCTGGTTATGATATTCACGAGGAAGCAAAAAAGCTGCAGGAGATCTATCTTAAGATGGCGGAGCGGGCGTAATGAAAGAAATGCAGAAGAAAGCAAAAAAGATCGCGATGATCGGACATAAATTCATTCCCTCCAGAGACGGCGGGGTAGAAGTGGTCGTAAGCAACCTGGCGCCCCATCTTGCGGAGGCCGGATATGATGTCACCTGTTATAACAGGACGAACAGCCAGTTCAAGCAGCTCCGTAAAAAGGGAGAACTTCCCCGGGAATACCGCGGTGTCCGCCTGATCTGGGCTCCCACCATCGACCGCCGGGGACTGGCAGCCATGAGCTCCTCGGTTTTCGCGAGCATCATGGCGGCCTTCAGCCGCCTGGATCTTGTGCACTACCACACCGAGGGCCCCTGCGTTCTCTGCTGGCTTCCGAGGCTGCTGGGCAAAAAGGTGGTGGTGACAGTCCACGGGCTGGATCACATGAGGCAGAAATGGGGCAGGTTTGCCTCTGCCTATATCATGCTGGGCGAAAAGTCCGCTGTCCGCCATGCCAACAGCATCATCGTGCTGAGCAAGGGCGTGAAGGATTATTTTCTTGAGAAATACGGGCGGGAGACTGTCCTTATCCCCAACGGCATAGATCCGGCTGAGCCCCGGCCTGCCAAAGAGATCACAGAAAAGTTCGGCCTTGAGCCCCGGGAATACATCATGTTTCTGGGCCGTCTGGTGCCGGAAAAGGGTATACATTACCTGATAGAGGCATATAAACAGCTGCATACTGACAAAAAGCTGGTCATAGTCGGAGGTACCTCGGATACGGATGACTATGTGCGGAAGCTTTACGATATGGCAGGGGATGATCCCTCCATCATTTTCACAGGCTTTCAGCAGGGGAGCATTCAGGAGGAGCTGTACAGCAATGCGTATCTTTATGTGCTGCCCAGCGATCTTGAAGGAATGCCTCTTACTCTGCTGGAAGCCATGAACTATGGCTGCTGCTGCGTCACATCCGATATAGGAGAGTGCGCGGACGTTATGGACGGCAGCGGCTTCACCTTCCCCAAGGGAAACGTGGAGGCTCTTCGCGAGACCCTGCAGGAACTATGCGATGATCCTGCAAAGGCCGAAGCAGCCCGCAGTGAAGCAAAAAAAGTGGTTTCATCCAAATACACCTGGCAGGAAATAACCATGCAGACTGGCAGGCTGTACAGCAGGCTGCTGGAGAACTGAGCCTGCGCATCCGGTGAAAAGCCCTTAGGGGAAGAACCGTAAAAGCAGGACCGGGAAAGGAATGAAGCAAGCCTTATGAAGCTTGAGCGAACCAAAAACGCGGCAAGAAATATTGTGTTTGACGGGACGATGGAGATAGTAAACATGCTATTTCCTTTTGTCATACGTTCAGTCATGCTCCACTACCTCGGCACCGAGTATCTGGGGCTGAACGGCCTGTTCAAGTCTCTGCTGTCCTTCCTGAATCTGGCGGAGCTGGGCGTGGGCAGCGCCATGGTCTTCAGCATGTACAAGCCCATAGCAGAGGAGGATACTCCCGCCATTTGCGCGCTTCTGCGCCTCTACAGGACCCTTTACAGGATAATAGGTCTGATCGTCGCCGTTCTTGGGTTGGCTCTGATGCCATTCCTTCGGAGCCTCATCAAAAGCGACATCCCCCAGGACATGAACCTTTACATTCTGTTTCTGATGAATCTTGGAAACACGGTCATGACCTACTGGCTTTTTGCATACAAGAGCAGTCTGCTGAAGGCCCATCAGCGCCGGGATGTCATAAGCAAGGTCAGTCTGACAGTAAGGGTGACGGAATATACCCTGAAGATCTTTATCCTTATCTACCTCAGAAACTATTATCTTTATCTTGCAGTCCAGCTGGTGAGCCAGCTGGCAATAAATCTTCTGACGGCGGTGTGCGCGCAGAAAATGTATCCAAGGTATGTGCCTGAGGGTAAGCTTCCAAAGGAAAAGACTCTGGACATCTTCCGCAGGGTGCGGGACCTTTTCACCGCCAAGCTTTCTGCCACGGTCTTCGATGCTGCCGATACTGTGGTCATCTCTGCCTTCATGGGGCTTACCGTTCTTGCCCTTTATCAGAATTATTATTTCATAATCACAGCCCTTCGCATGATGCTTGTGGTGTTCCTGAACGCCTGCATGGCCGGGGTAGGCAACAAGCTGGTCATGGAGAGCAGGGAAGCAAATTACAGGGACCTTGAAAAGATCAGCCTTCTTTTCCTGTGGGTGCTGGGCGTAAGCAGCTCCATGCTCCTCTGTCTTTATCAGCCCTTTATCCATGTGTGGATGGGAGAGGAGAACATGCTGGCCGTGGGGCTGGTATTCTGCTTCGTGGTCTATTACTATTCCATGGGCGCCAACAAGCTGATAAACATGTTCAAGGATGCGGCCGGCATATGGAGGATTGACCGCTGGAGACCTCTTACCGCGGCTCTTGCGAATCTCAGCCTGAACCTTCTGACTGTCCGCTGGATAGGGCTTTACGGAGTGCTGCTTTCGTCGGTGGTCTCGATAGTATTTATCCAGATCCCCTGGCTGTTCCGAAACCTGTTCCGGGAAGTGTACCCCAGGGAGCGCATGGGAAAATATATAGGGCTCTTCGGCGGAATGACGGCCCTTGCTGTGATCTCCTGCACAGCCTCCTGGTTTGCCTGCGGGCTGTTTTCAATGAATGTGTGGGCTTCGCTTTTTGTCAATGCTGCCCTTAGCTTTATCATACCGAACATCTTGTTCCTTGCCTTATACGGCCGGAATCCGGTGTTCAGGGAAAGCCTTTCCCAGCTTAAGCGTACGCTCCTGTCCAGAGGCGGAGGCGGAAAAAAAGCGTAAATAACAAGTATCGCCGGCTTCCCGGGATGCCCCCCGGCAGCGGCGAACCGTAAATATATAAAGAGGGATAGAAAATGATCAGCGTTATCGTACCTGTTTACAATGTTGAAAAATACCTGAGGCACTGTGTGGACAGCATACTTGCACAGACCTACGGGGATTTTGAGCTGCTGCTCATCGACGATGGGTCGCCTGACGGCTGTCCGAAGATCTGCGATGAATATGCTGCTCAGGACCCCCGGGTGAAGGTGATCCATAAGCCCAACGGCGGGCTCATCTCTGCAAGAAATGAAGGGATAAGGGCAGCAAAAGGGGACTATGTCTGCATCCTGGATGGAGATGACTGGGCCGATGAAAACATGCTTAAGTTCATCCACGATACCGTTGAAAGGTCGGCGGAGCCCCTGGACATGGTGCTCTTCGCAGCCTACAACGTGTACGAGGACCATCTGGAGGAGACCCTCAACAATGTTCCCGAGGGCTTTTACAACAGGGAACGTCTGGAGAAAGCGGTGTTCCCTTATCTGCTCACCGATACCCGCAGAGGTCTTCAGGTTGGAGTGATACAGGCCCACACCTGGGATAAGGCCTTTAAGAGGGAGCTTATTCAGGAGCACTACACCAGGGAGGAGCGGATCCGCGTCTTTACCGATGTGCCCATGACCTACGAATGCCTTCTGCACTCGAGGAATGTGTATATATGCAACGAGCATCTGTACATGTATAATAAAACCAACGAGGGGTCCATCAGGGCAAAAAGCAAGGAAAATCTTCTTACAAAAAGCTTTATGTACCTGGTCAGTTATATGCGGGAGCATATGAAAGGCCTGGGGGAGGATATAGACCGACAGCTCAACGAATATGCTGCCATGCTCATAATCCGCACAGGCAAATGGCGGGCAGCAACAGAGCCTTCCCTAAAGGAGGCGGCGCAGCATATGAAGGAGGGGCTGAAGGAATCCGAGATGCTGTCATTCGTAAATGTGAAGGGTCTTCCCCCAAAGGTGGGCGCTGTTATCTCCCTTCTGAAGCTGCGGCTCTATCTGCCGGCCATGCTGCTTTGCGCAGCCAGGGTCAGACAGGACGAAAAGCAGGTGAAACAGTCCTAAGGCCATCTGATGCCATCGGGATCATATACAGAACATCAAAGCAATAAGGCAGGTGTGAAAAATGTATAAACGAAAACTGCGCGGCTGGTCTCAGCATGTGGATTTCATGCTTCTGGACAATCTCTGCGTTTTTCTCAGTCTTCTGGCAGGCTTCTTCATAGTTGAAAGAGAAGGGGTGTTTACCTCCCGTTTCTTCTGGAGCATAGTTTTAGAGGCCCTGCTGATAAATCTGGTGGTGATGATAGTCCTGGATACCTATCACAGCGTGCTGCATCACTCCCCCTGGGACGAGATGATAAGGCTGCTGAGCCAGACTGGCCATGTTATCCTGATACTTCTGGTCTTCCGCATGCTCAGTCAGAACTCGGGGACGGATCTGTCGAAGGTGGCGCTTTATGCCATTCCTTTGTACATCCTGAGCTGCTACGTTGTGAGGCAGGCATATAAGAGCTTCCTTAAGAAAAAGCATCACATACTCAACCGCCATTCCCTTCTGATAGCCCTTGAGACCTCGCAGATACCAACCGTGATACCCCGTATCCTGCGTTCCAATTACGGTACCTACCGTTTCAGCGGCATAGCCATCATGGGCGCAGACCCTTCGATAGAGGCTGCTCAGGAAGAGCTGCGCAAGCTCCTCGAGCTGTATCCTGAGGTCGGGACCATACCCGTGGTCACCACAGGCGATGAGCTGGAGCATTATCTTACGAATCACTGGGTGGACGAGGTGTATCTGGATGTTCCGCCCAAAGCCAATCTTCCTGTGGACCTGATAAACAGCCTCATGGGCATGGGTATAACCATCCATACAGCTCTTTCGAATCTGGACGATCTGGAATCAAGGCATAAGAACGTGGAATGGATCTGCGGTCACCTGACCATCACCACCTCCCTTGGATATATCACAGGCCGTGATGTTCTGCTGAAGAGGCTCATGGACATCGCCGGCGGACTGGTGGGCTCTCTTATAACCATAATACTCACCATCCCCGTGGGCCTTGCCATCTGGATCTCGGATCCCGGTCCCATCTTTTTCTCCCAGACCCGTATCGGAGAAAACGGCAAAAAGTTCAAGATGTACAAGTTCCGCAGCATGTATATGGACGCTGAATCCCGAAAGAAGCAGATAGCCGAGTCCACGGGTCAGGAGGACCAGCTCATGTTCAAGCTGGAGCATGACCCGCGCATAATAGGGCAGAAGCAGCTGAGCAACGGAAAGTGGAAGAAGGGCGTGGGCGGCTGGATCCGCGACCTTTCCATAGATGAATTCCCTCAGTTTTTCAATGTACTTAAGGGTGACATGTCCCTGGTGGGGACCCGTCCTCCTACGGTGGATGAATGGGAGCGCTACGAGCCCTTCCACCGTTCAAGAATGTCCACCAGGCCCGGTATAACAGGACTCTGGCAGGTCAGCGGACGCAGCAAGATCCGCGACTTCGACACGGTGGTCCGTCTGGACAGGGAATATATCGAAAACTGGTCCCTCAGACAGGATGTACACATTCTGTTCAAGACGGTGTGGGTGGTGCTCACCCGCAAAGGGGCCATGTAGTTAAAAGCAGTTTATTGTTCAAGGACCGGAGAGGATCACAGTCATGAAGAACCTTTTCCTCTATCTGATGATATATGCCGGCAGCGCGCTGATGGCTTACAACATATACGGGTATATATGCTTCTCCAGAGATGTCCGAAAGCATGGAAACTGGGATAGTGAACGGAAACTTTTTTATGTTCCCATCTGGCTTCTGGTCATGTTTTTCGTCGGTTATCTTGTTGTAGATATCTTCGGAAAGCCGGATCTCGTAATGGCCGGCATCCTTTTTGGCGGAAGCATTTTCGTGTTCGTCATGCTCCTTCTCATCCGCCGCACCTTTGACCGGATCAGGGAAAACGAGGAGCTGGAGGTAAGGCTGGCCGCCGCTGAGGAAGCAAGTAAGGCCAAGACCTTTTTCCTGTCCAACATGTCCCATGACATCCGGACGCCGCTTAATGCCATCATAGGCTATACCACGCTGGCAAACCGTGACGGCGTTTCCTATGAGGAAAAAAGCGGATATATAGGAAAGATTGACATAGCCGGCCGTCAGCTTCTTGAGATCGTAAACGATGTGCTGGACATGAGCCGCATCGAGAGCGGAAAGCTCAGCCTGGAGCCGGCCTGTGTGGATCTGGAGGACTGCATAAGGGAGGCCAGCGACCTTGTAAGAGTTCAGCTGGAGGCTAAAAATATAGAATTATCAGTATCCAACTCTGTTACCCATAAATGGGTGCTGTGCGATAAGGTCATGCTGGACAGGGCTCTTATGAACCTTCTGTGCAATGCTGGAAAATTCACAGAGGAAAAGGGCAGCGTGTCCCTGAAGCTGACTGAGCTTGAAGGCAGCGGTGAGACAGGCCGATATGAGATCCGCGTCAAGGATACCGGCATAGGCATGAGCCCGGAATTCGCGGACCGTCTGTTTATTCCCTTTGAGCGTGAACGCACCTCTACGGTAAGCAGGATACAGGGGACAGGTCTGGGGCTTGCGATCACTAAAAGCATCATCGACATGATGGGCGGGCGCATAGAGGTGCAGACCGAAAAGGGCAAGGGCACGGAGTTTACAATAACGATGGATCTCCCGCTGGCTGACCCGCCGGAAGTGAAGCGTGCCGATGAGGGAGAGGATATCTCCTTTGCGGGGATGCGTGCTCTGCTGGTGGAAGACAATATGGTCAACATGGAGATCGCCCAGATGCTGCTTCAGGAGGCAGGCTTTGTGATCGAAACGGCGGAAAACGGAAAGCTCGCACTGGAGATGACCGCCGCCTCCGAACCGGGCTACTACGATGTTATCCTGATGGATGTACAGATGCCTGTTATGGATGGATATATGGCGACCCAGGCCATACGCAGCCTTCCGGATCCGGCGCTTGCCGGCATTCCCATCATCGCCATGACGGCGAATGCCTTCCAGGAGGATATAAAGAAAGCCGAGGAGCTGGGCATGAACGGTCACATCGCTAAGCCTTTGGATGTGCCGGGCATGATGGCCACACTAAGGAATGTACTTAAGAACACATCAAGATGATCCCCCTTACAGAGGGATCATCTCTGTCAATGGAAATATAATAGCTTTACAGCCCAAGGGCACAGGGCTGCACAAAAGGGCCTGCGGTGTGGTAAAATATCAAAACGATTTATTTACAGGGAGCTTATGCCATGAACATGACAAGTGATAATCCGATCAGACTGAACTGCCCAAGGTGTTCAGCGCCCATAAAATACGATATGGCAGGCAGGGTCTACCGCTGCCCAAGCTGCGGTACGGAAACGCCTCCTGCAGAAGAATACAAGCGCATAGAGGGCTGGAGAAGCCTGAAAAAAGAGCAGATCAAAAGCGAATACAAAAGCGCAGGGAAAGCCGTATATAAGTGCTCCGGCTGCGGCGCCAGAATAGTCATACCCGAGGGCGAGGCCGTGGGGCAGTGCTCCTTTTGCGGCTCTGGTCTTGCAAGAATGGAGTTTTCGGAGAAGGACAGCTTCCCCGAGCTTATAGTGCCCTTTGAGATAAGCAAAGAGCAGGCAGAGGAGGCCCTTCAGAGCTGGGCAAAGGCTAAGGGCACTGGAGCTGAAAAGGCTGCAGTCGACAAGTACATAGGCAGCCTTAAGGGCTATTACCTGCCTTATCAGTTCGTTCGCGGACCCATAGAATGCAGGGTGTTCAGGGATACCAGCAGCAGGCAGTATCAATGCGGAGGATATGTGGATGAGATAGCCGTAAACACCAGCGGCCAGCTGGTGAACCAGGTGCTGGATGCTGTAGAGCCCTTCGACTGGGATAAGGTCAGAGAATTTAATTTTGGCTATATCTCAGGAAACCGCGTAAAGATGCAGGACATAAACAACAACGCCGTTCAGGCCAGAGTCAACCAGGAGGTCACAGACGATTATCTTCCTGTGGTGGAAAAGACCCTTCAGACAAAGGGCCTTGGCATCTACGCTGAGAACAGCGATCTTGAGCAGCTCCCGGTGCTGCTTCCCATGTATATAATCTCCAACAAGAGCTTCATGGCTGCTGTGAACGGCCAGACAGGCGCCGTTGCCGTCACCCTTCACAAGCAGGTGGATGTGGGCCGCTTCTGGTGGATAGAGCCCACACTCACAACGGCAGCCATAGCCCTTATAACCCAGTATTTCGGAAAGAGCCTTGAGCTTACCGGCATGATGAGCCTGGTGGCCGGATTGGTGGCCTTCGTGGCCTTCGGACAGGACAGGATGAAGCACATGCAGCTCATAGTCCATTCGTCGAACAAAAAGCCCGACAAGGGCAGCAAGCAGGCTGTGCCTCTGTTCAGGGAGCTGGTGGACGGCAGGGAGATGAATGTGGACATACGCTTCTTCCCGCCCTCAAGGATAATCAAAAACCTGCTGGGAACTCTGCTGTTCAACCTGATGCCTCTGCTGATAGTGCTCCTGCTTGTGGGAGGCAGTCCCTCTGCTAAGACTGATCTTTCATACATCGGCCTCTGGTGGGTCATCTCCATACCCTTCACCTTTATCTACTGGCTGGCCTATCTCAGGCGGGATGTGTACGACAATCCCGTGCTCAGGGAGATAATGCCCGATGGCCGGCTGAGACCCATAAAGATAAAGAGGGAGAAGGGTTCAAGGCCGGAGTATCAGACAAGCAGCAGAAGCGCGGCGCTCTTCGCGCTCATAGACCACATCAGGACCGAAGGCTTTAAGGATCTTGGCATCTTCTGGATCCTGATAATCCTGCCTGTACTGATGTTTGTCATGTCCATCGTTCTGATGCTTGGTGCTTAGGTGAGGCCATGACGGAAAACGGCGAAAAGCTATACGATCTTATGCTCCGCATCGGTTATCCCGATAATTTTTCCAGAATCATTGCAGAGCAGATGCAGACTGAGTATACTTCTCAGAGAATGTGCGCGTGGCTTGGCAGGGCCGGCCTTCTTCCCGCCGAGGAGGTGGCAGATGAGATGCTTTCCATACTGGCGGAGAGGGACAGGCTGGTGCAGAAGCACATTGCCATGCACGCCCAGAAAAAGATAAACCAGCTTTACATGGAAGGGCTGGATCCAGACGATGAAGAGGCCGGGGAGGACGATTCCTGCGATGAGTCAGAAGAAGATGAATGACAGCGAGCTGAAATGGGCTGTGGAGGGCAGCAGGACCCTGCTTAAGACCAGAGTTTTTGATGTCCTTGGCCAGACCGAACGCTCCGGCACCGGGCTCGAGGGAGATTTCATAGCAGTTGAGGCACCCGAATGGGTTATGGTCATACCAGAGCTTGAAGGCAGATTCGCCCTGGTAAGGCAGTGGCGCCACGGAGCCGAGGCCATGAGCATAGAATTTCCTGGAGGCGTGCTGGATGAGGGCGAGGACCCAGAGACAGCCGCAAGAAGGGAGCTTTTGGAGGAGACGGGCTTCAGGGCAGGAAAGCTGACGCTTCTTGGGGTCACCAATCCCAATGCGGCTCTCTTTAAAAATCATTTCCACGTCTATCTTGCAGAAGAGCTTCAGCAGACCGGGACCCAGAGCCTGGATGAGGACGAGTTCCTGAACTTTTTCATGATGCCAGTGGATGAGGTCATAGCTTCCTTCGGCAGGGGAGAGTTCATCCATGCCATGATGGGTACGGCTCTGGCCTTCTATCTGAGACACAGGAAATACTGTTTTAAATAACTTTGAACAGAAATATCGATTCATTGTACTTAAGAAGGGAAAAATTATGAGCGATTTTTTAAAGAAAAAGGATATTGAGGTCTCGGCAAAGAGATACCTGATAGACGCCATGAGTGCCATGGCCCAGGGGCTTTTTGCCAGCCTTCTGATAGGCACCATACTGGATACCATAGGAAGCCAGTTCGGCATACAGCTGCTCAGCCAGGCCGGAGCCTTCGCTAAAGGCGTGGCAGGGCCTGCAATGGCTGTGGGTATAGGCTATGCGCTTCATGCGCCTTCGCTTGTGCTGTTTTCTCTATTGGCTGTAGGCGCCGCAAG
>JAEEGF011088073.1_pt1 | contig 10852 bp, 9 predicted proteins | sample 9134171 | NCBI WGS metagenome assembly JAEEGF01 (sample SAMN16246542, study PRJNA631951) | gut metagenome | biome: gut microbiome; feature: rumen; material: AP-attached | host: Bos | place: Iran: Karaj | collected 2018-10 | reverse complement strand
TAAGATGGACAGCCGGATGGATCTGCTATCGCGGTGGCAACAGCAGTGGATGAACTGATTCCGGAAGTAAGCTTTACTTATCAGGCAGTAGAATGGTCCTCCATCTTTGCAGGACTGGAGGCAGACAGATATGACCTGATCGTAAGCCAGGCAGCAAAGACTCCGGAAAGAGAAGAAAAATATCTTTTTGGTGAAACCGCTTATTCCTGGGATTTGGGTGCAATCGCATACGCTGCAGGTCGAGATGATATCAAGAGCTTAGAGGACTTAAAGGGTAAAACCGTAACTGTAGGTGTAGGTAGCTCCAATGCCAGCTTCATCGAAGGTTGGAATGCAGAAAACGGTAACGAAATCAACGTAGTATACGGTGATGGGGATATCACAAAAGCGCTTCTGGATGTACAGGAAGGCCGTGTGGACGCTACATTGGTAAGCCCTGTTACAGCAAACAAAATCGTAACAGAGCAGGGCCTGCAGGTAGAATTTGCGCTGCGTAATGATGAAGAGCCTCAGCCGGTATTCTGGTTATATGCAAATACTCCTGAGAATGAAGAATTGAAAGTCCTGGTGGATGAAGCACTGCAGAAATTGGTAGAAAGTGGTAAGTTAGGTGAAATCAGCAAGGAGTACTTAGGTGCAGACTACGCGTCCAAAGAAGCAGTAGAATCCAGAGTAAGCCAGTAAGCTAGACTTCACACGAGGGCAACATGGGAAAAATATTTGATTTGGAATATATGGTTTCCACCATTCCGGAAATCATCCAGTACCTGCCGGTGACCTTGGAGATTGCACTGATATCAGGAATCATTGCCTTGATATTGGGATTTGCAGTAGCTATGGTACGAGTATTTCGTATCAAAGTACTATCTCAAATTTGTGTCATCTACATATCCTTCATCCGAGGAACACCGGCTATGGTACAGCTACTGGTGGCATACTACGGTATCCCCATTTTTCTAAAAGGCATCAATGAAAGCATAGGCACGAACTTCAATGTCATGGGTATATCCGCCAATGTGTTTGCAGTAGCGGCTCTATCACTAAACAGTGGCGCCTTTATGTCGGAGACCATTCGAAGTGCGATCCTCTCCGTAGAGGCTGGTCAACTGGAAGCTTGCTACAGCGTAAACATGACTACCATGCAAGCCATGCGTAGAGTGGTGCTTCCTCAGGCATTTGCTGTGGCGTTACCTCCCTTGGGAAATTCCTTGATTTCTCTGCTGAAAGAGACCAGCCTGATTTTCAATATCTCCGTCATTGAGATGATGGCAGCAGCCAAAATCGTAGGCGCCAGATCCTTCCGATTCTTTGAAGTGTATATCGTAGTAGCCTTAATCTACTGGGTATGTTGCTTCATTTTGGAGCGAATCCTCATCCTCATGGAGAAACACGTCAGAGTATATGAAAGAAGAACAGTAAAATGATAGAGATAAAGGGACTTAAGAAAACATACGACGAGACGCCGGTGCTTACAGGGGTAGATTTCTCTGTAAAAAAGGGAGAGATCGTAACCTTAATTGGCCCATCAGGAGCTGGCAAAACAACGCTGCTTCGCACGTTAAACTGGCTGGATGCGCCACAGGAAGGCACCATACGGATTGATGATGCTGTCATCGATGCAGCCACTGCTACAAAAAAGGATATTCAAAGATTACGAAATAAGACCGCTATGGTTTTCCAGCATTATAACCTTTTCGCCAATAAAACGGCGCTACAAAACGTAACGGAAAGTCTTATCATCGTGAAAAAAATGAAGAAAAAAGAGGCTGAGGAAAGAGGAAGAGAACTGCTTGATAGAGTAGGCCTCTTAGACAAAGCAGACGTCTATCCTGCTTTTCTTTCCGGTGGACAGCAACAGCGAATCGGAATCGCCAGAGCACTGGCGGTGGATCCCAGCGTGATTTTATTCGATGAACCTACCAGTGCGTTAGACCCGGAGTGGGTTGGAGAAGTCTTAGGGGTTATGAACGAAATTGCGCAGGAGGGCATGACCATGATTGTGGTCAGTCACGAGATGCGATTTGTAAAAAGTGTGGCTACAAAGGTGGCATTTCTGGATGGAGGAAGCATCCTGGAAGAAGGAACACCGGATCAGATATTTGGGGCACCCAAATTAGAAAGAACAAAACAGTTCCTGAAGACGGCAAATATGCTGGATATACAGGACTATGTCATATAATGCAGAGGAAACAAAAATGGCTAAAATTTTTTACCCGGATTTTTTTAATGATGTGTTTGGTCCTATCATGCAGCCCGGCTCCAGCGGAAGCTTTGCCGGTACCAGCAGGGTGGGGAGAATGGCGAGATATACACTAAAAAGTAAACCAAAGAGAGTGCGAATCTCTTTTAATCCATCTGCAGAACACCTGAAGTCATTGGGAAACATGATGGATGATAGAGCCTACTTAGGCGGACTGTTGGACTTTGCAACTGATGATATCAGATTATTTCGTGGCCATGAAGAGGCCAGGGCGGCAGGCCTATCTTATGAGTTTACAGAGAACGAAGAGGATAACCCCTATCCGGGAAGTACCACCTTTGAGCTGACAGGAGAAGCTGGTGACACGGCAAAACTTGTGGCTGCCTCCATAGGTGGCGGTATGGTACGCACCTATGAAATCAATGGCTTTCCGCTAGAGTGGCAAGCAGATACCTGGGCGGTTCTTTTGTATGGGAATGAAAATGCTGTCTATGAAGCAGAGCAAAGGATAAAGGAAAACTATCAGGAAGTGGTATATGAGCAGCATACGCAAAAAGACGGAGCGATAGCAGCTCTGATTGAGTACGCTGAAAAGCCGGAACTACCAGAGGAAAGTGGAAAAGGGGTGGAAATCAGGATTCTTCCGGCACTTCTTCCTGTAGTATCCAGAAAGGACAGAAAGCCACAGCTTTTCTCTACGGTAGAAGAGTGGCGAAAAGTCGCAGAAGAAAAGGGTATCTCCTTCGTTCAAGCGGCCATCGAGTATGAGAAAGGCTTCTCCGGATGGACGGATGAAGAAATCTGGAATTATTTCGAGAAGATAAATGCAATCTTATATAATCAGGTACATTCCCTAGAAAAAGTGGGATATGAGAATGCTGTAGATACGCCAAATCTGCCTATCTATGGAAAATTCTGGAATCGGTACCTGACCTCAGGGGGTGGGGTTACAGATAGCCTGACGCAGGCCATTATTACGAGGGCAATGTCTACCAATGCAAAGCTGCCGGGGACATTAATCGTGCCGGGTCCAATGGGCACCGGGGGAGGATATTTATATAGCGCGTTAGACGCAGTGAGAGAGAGATACGATTATCCCCATGAAAAGGTGATAGAAAGCCTCATTGTAGCAGCCGGTATCGGAGCCATTGCCTTTACTCATGCACAGGCCAGTGGAAATTCAGGATGTGTAGGAGAATCCGGCGTCTGTTGCGCCATGGCCAGTGCGGCGGTGACCCATCTGGCAGGTGGAGATGGCCTCCAAGTAGAACGGGCTGCCTCCATGGCATTACAAGCAAACCTGGGAATTCCCTGCGATCCTATACCGGGAGGAAAGGAATTCCCTTGTATCACTAGAACGGTGCGAGCTGCAGTAACAGCACCTCTGTATGCAGATCTGGCTTTGTCAGGGATTGACCCATTGATTCCTTATCATGAAGTACTCTTCGCCATTGAAGAACATAGAAAATCCTCCACACAAAAAGAATTACATGAAGGAATCAACGTATCTCCTTGTGCGAAGTGCTTGCAAAAGTGCTTTGCCACAGAGCAAATGGGAGACAAACTGAAATACGAAGCAGGAGCATAGTGAAAAAGGAGACCGAAAGGTCTCTTTTTTATTGTCATGGAATGAAAATAAGACACCTTCCTAAAAGATTGGGACTTGTATTCTTTCCCTAGATAAGATACATCTATAAGTATACGGATGGAAACTGCAATTGAAAATGGCGGGTGAAACCAGAAGATACAAAGGCAGTATGAAAACCAAGGGAAGTATAGGGGAATGAGAAAAAGCGTCGAAACAGGAGAGAGGAATACGAAACGTCTGCCTGCCTTGCAGCATGTGCTGGTAGGTCTATTCGTGGTGGCCTGGTCCATCCCCATCCTTCTATTTTCCATCTATGTCCATTCTTATCAAAATGCCTATATCGAACGATCTAACCATCTGGTGGAGAATGCCATCAGTATCTCCCAGGTCATGATTCAAAACGACCTGACTTCAGCAGTAGAAAAATCCCGAAAACCTATAAAAGAGACGAAATGGGAGAGTTGGCGAAAAGAAAAAGAGCGTGGAAGCATCACCTATAATGAGCTGATTCATAAGATTAGAGCTTATATGATATCCAATTACTACATGGATCAGCAGTTCAGCAGATGTGCCTACTATGCCCCGGGCTCTGCCAAACCCACCTGCTATGCGGGAAAGAATGGATATGCCTATGAAGCCTATATGAAATATGCCAATCCCGTGGTGCAGGCAAAGAATACGTGGAAAAAGAAAGATGTAGTCATTAAAGTCGTGGATAACCAGCTCTATGTGATGAGGCAGCTATACACCTCTAAGGATAAAACCTTCTTAGGAACGGTGGTGCTGGGAATCGATACCGGAAAGCTGGTGGAGGACTTTCCGTTAGATACCGTAGAGAACCTTCGAGTTCAAATCGGGGAAGATACATTACGCATATCTACTACCTCAGATGAGAAGATGGGGGCTATGTATGCAAGACTATCCACCTATGCAGGAGATGAGAAGGTCACCATCAATGGAAATAATGGACCTGCCACAAGCTACGTGGGCTTTCGGTCTGCGAAGACCCAGAAACCGGTGGAGCTAAGCCTTCTGTATCTGGCAGAGAATAAGCAGGTGTATGCGGGGGTGAACCGCATGAATCAACTTCTGGTACTGGTTCTGGCAGGCATGGTACCTATCATTGTCTTTAGTTACTACTATCTGCGTAAGCAGATTCAAAAGCCTTTGAATGAACTGACGGAGGTATCCGGAGAGATTGAAGCGGGACGCTTCGGTACCACCGTGGAGATGGAGCATATGCCAAACAGGGAATTCTCCGGGCTGGCTCATTCCTTGAACGACATGTCTAATCAGGTGCAGTACCTATTCCAGACGGTATACCAGGAAAAGGTGGCCAGAAGGGATGCCCAGATAGCAGCGCTGCAGGCCCAGATCAATCCGCACTTTCTGAACAATACGCTGGAGATGATGAACTGGCAGGCCAGAATGAATGGAGACCTGGATACCTGCAAGATGATAGAAGCCCTAAGTACCGTGTTGGATTCCAGTATGAATCGTAGCGATGACCAGCTGGTAAGACTAGCGGATGAGATTCACTCCGCGGATTCGTTCCTCTATATCATGTCCATGCGATTTGGTAAAAGACTGACGGTGGTCAAAGAAATCGACGAGACTCTATTGCAGGTCATGGTGCCGGGCCTCATTTTGCAGCCCCTCATCGAAAATGCCATCCGTCACGGAATCGAAAGAGTCAGTGCCGGTACCGTATGGCTCCGGATTTATAGGCAGGAAAATGAAGATACCGTAGATGAGCTGATTATCGATGTGATCAATAGCGGCAAGACCCTGACCTATCAGGAAGAACATCACATCGAAGACATCATCAGCGGCAAAGAAAAGCTGAAGAAACACGAGCCGGGAAGTCACACCTCCATCGGCATTTACAATGTAAACAAGCGCATCCAATTAATCTTTGGGGAAGAATACGGATTAAAGGTAACCGCGCTGGGAGAAGATAGAGTGCAGTCCAGAATACGCATACCGCTAGAGTACTAAAGGACGCCAAGGGGAGACTATGTATAAAGTGATGATTATCGACGATGAGCCTATCATCGTGGAAGGACTCAGTAAAAGCATTGATTGGGGAAAGTACAACTGTCAGGTAGTAGCTACAGCCCACAACGGACGAGAAGGGAAAAAGCTGATTGAGGAGAAGCGGCCGGATATGGTTTTCCTGGATATCTGCATGCCGGAAATGGATGGCCTTACCATGGTGGCAGCTTTGCAGTCAGAATACAAAGACATGTTGGTCACGGTGCTGACCGGCTTTCGTGACTTCGAATATGCCCAGAGAGCGCTACACCTGGGGGTGTGTCGTTTTCTCTTAAAGCCTTCCAATATGACGGAATTGGAAGAAGCCATAAGCTATATGGTAGGAAGATTGGATGCCAGAGACTCCTACGGAAAAATGGACGCCCATGGGGCCACAGGAGAGAAGGCGGAAGCCAAAGGAGAGACGCCTGAAGATACAGGGAATGCCCAGGAGGCCGCCGGGAACTTCATCGTGCGAAACGCCATTGCTTACATGGAAGCGCACTACGCAGAGAAAATCTATCTAAACGACGTGGCGGAGCAAATCTATGTGTCCCAGTGGCACCTAAGTAAGCTTTTAAATAAGGAGCTGGGGCAGAACTTCTCGGAAGTGCTGAATGGAATCCGCATCAAGAAAGCGGAAGAGCTGCTAAAGGACCCCTCTCTTCGCATTGGAGACATTGCAGAGGAGGTAGGCTTTTTGGATGTGGCTCACTTCTCCAGAATCTTCAAAAAGATTACCGGAGTGTCCGCCAACGAATATCGAAATAGGGCCAATTAAAGGGATTTGTCTGATTTTGACAAACCAAACAAAGATAGACAAAAAATAGCAAGACCGTGCCGTGACTCTCTTCCTCATAGTTTCTAGAATAGAAGTATAGACAGGGATTTTAGAAACGAGGGAGAGACATGGAGCGTATCCAATCTAAAAAACAAAAAGCCAGCAGAGTAAAAACGATGCTGCTCACATCTATGGTACTGCCGGGGGCAATTTGGTTTTTCTTTTTACGTTATCTGCCCATGGGTGGTATCATCTTAGCCTTCAAGAATTATAAGGTCTATACCAAGAAGCCAACCTTCTGGAACAACTTGATTCACAGCAAATGGGTTGGATTCAAAAACTTCAAATTCCTGTTTGCCACAACAGACTCTTGGACTTACATCCGAAACACATTAGCATACAACATCCTTTGGATTTTCCTGGGACTGGTGATTGCGGTAGCTTTTGCCATTATGCTCAACGAGCTGACCACAAAGTTTATCGCCAAGACTTACCAGACCTTGATGTTCTTCCCATACTTTTTAAGTTGGGTTGTAGCCAGCTACTTTGTACTGGCTTTCCTGGATCCTACCAGAGGACTTTTGGACCACTACTTGGTAGAACATGGCATGAACGCCATCGACTGGTACAACGAACCAAAGTATTGGCCACTAATCCTTACCATCTGTAATCTGTGGAAGAATATCGGGTACTCTACCATCCTGTATCTAGCAGCCATCACCGGCATCGATACCTCACAGTACGAAGCCGCAGCTATAGATGGGGCCACAAAATGGCAGCAGATTCGCTATGTCACCCTTCCGAATCTGCGCCCGATGATTTGTATTTTGCTCATTATGAACGTGGGTAAAATCTTTAATTCAGACTTCGGTCTGTTCTATACAGTACCACTGAACTCCGGTTCCCTGTTCTCCGTGACACAGGTAATCGACACCTACATCTACCGCACCATGACCGCCACCAACAACATCGGCATGAGTACCGCAGGTGGTCTACTGCAGAACGCAGTAGGATTCGTATTCATCATGGCAGCGAACTATGTAGTGAAAAAAATCGATGAGGACAGTTCATTGTTCTAGAAAGGAGGCATTATGTCAGCAAAAGCAAAAAAAAGACGCGCAATCAATTCCATAAACCTCCCAACAGAGCTACTGTTTCAGCTAATCCTGTTACTGTTTTGCCTGGCCTGCATCATACCTTTTATATTCGTTATCATCATATCCTTCACGGCCCAGGAAAGTATCAGAGCCATCGGCTTTTCCTTTACACCGACGGCGACTTCACTGGAAGCATATCGATATGTCATTAAGCTAGGAGACCAGCTGTGGAGATCCTATTTCAACAGCTTTTTCATCACCATTGTAGGTACCTTCCTCAGCATGCTGGTGACCATATTGTACTCCTACGCACTGTACAGAAAGGACTTTAAGTATCGTACCTTCTTCACTTTCTTCTGCTTCTTTACCATGCTTTTTGGTGGAGGTCTGGCACCTACCTACGTAGTGTGTAAGACGGTACTGCACTTAAGTGACAGCTATGCGGCTATCATCGTACCTATGCTGCTGAATCCTTTCAACATCATCGTCATGAGGACCTTCTTCCAAAGCTCTGTGCCGGGAGAACTTATCGACGCAGCGGCTATCGATGGAAGTGGAGAGTATACCACACTGTTCCGTATCATCATCCCGATATCCAAGCCGGGTATCGCCACGGTAAGCTTACTGACGGCGCTGGCGTACTGGAATGAATGGTTCATCCCTATGCTTTACGTAAGAGATGCCCAGCATATTCCACTACAGTATTTGCTGATGCAGATGCAGACCAAGGTGGACTTCTTAGTAAAGAACAGCTCCATGATTGGAGCGGAGGCAGCCAATATCGTCAGCAACCTGCCTTCTGATTCCTTGCGTATGGCATTAGTCGTACTGATCGTAGTGCCTATCGCATTTGCCTATCCATTCTTCCAGAGATACATCATCTCCGGACTGACCATAGGCTCTGTAAAAGGATAATGGTAACAACGGCTACGGCCGATGTAGATATTTATGATAGGAAAGCCTATCATGTAAAAAGGAGGATTTCTATGAAAAAGAAACTTATGGCAAGTATTCTGGCAGCTACCACAGCTCTTAGTCTTGCAGCTTGTGGAAGCGCAGCAGAAACAGCAGCACCTGCAGATACTGCAGCTCCGGCAGCTGAGGAAGCAGCAGAAGATGGGGCAGAAGCTGCACCGGCCGCAGAGGCAGAAGTGGATGCCAGCTCTTTAGAGCCGGTTACACTGAAGATGTATTTCCACGGTAGCAATGTCACAGATGACACTGCAGTTATGGAAGAAGTAAACAAATACCTGGGCGAAAAACTCAATGTAACCCTTGAGCCAATCTGGGGAACCTGGGGTGATTTCGATCAGAACGCTGTCCTGGCTTTGCAGGGTGGTGACGACATCGACATCTACTTCACCTGCTCTTGGAGTGCTGATGAGTACAACAAATTCGCAAGAGATGGTTACTGGGTAAGATTAGACGATCCAAGCAACAACCTCATCGAGCAGTATGCATCTGACCTGTGGAAGACCCTCCCGGGCGTGCTGACCAGCGGTGCAACCATCAACGGTTCTGATGGATATGGCGTATATGCTGTACCTGGTTACAAAGATATCGCAACCCAGAACTGCTGGGACGTAAACGTAGACCTGTTAGAGAAATACGGCTACACCTTAGACGATATCAAGAATGCTGATTACTACAGCTTCGGCGATATCCTGCAGACGGTAAAGGATGGGGAAGGCAAAGACTTCTATCCACTTCTTGTAGAAGGTGCTGTATTAGAGCGTATGGTAGATAACGTATCCATCGTAACAGGCGATAGCGCTACCGGTAACTTCATGAGCTACTATCTGAACCCTTCAGATTTGTCCAAAGACGGCGCTCATGGCAATGCAATCGTAAACAAATTCGCTACAGAAGAATTCAAGAAATTCGCTGAGCAGACCAGAAAATACTATGAAGCAGGCTTTATCGATCCGGCTATGGGTAATGCAAACCAGGCAAATGAAGTCAGAACACAGAAACAGCTTTCCGGCGAATACCTGATCGGTACCCAGTCCTATGCACTGGGCTATGAATTGCAGGCTTCTCAGGAAAGAGGTATCCACGTAGAAATGGTACCTTGCACAGATGCTTATGTAGATACCACATCCTCTCAGGGTGCGATGATGGCTATCTCCACAGCTTCCAAGAATCCTGACAGAGCGATGATGTTCTTAAATCTTCTGAACACAGATCCTACCTTGATGACTTTGTTGAACTACGGTGTAGAAGGTGTACACTATGACAAGAACTCTGATGGAACCATCACTTTCACAGACAAACGTGCTGACTATCAGCCTTGGACCAATGGTGTAGGTAACGTAACCATCCTGCCTCCTACAGATGCACAGGGTGCAGACTTCTGGAACAGCTTCAAAGCATACTATGGCGCAGCAAAAGAAACTCCTATCTTAGGCTTTGCATATGACGGATCCGAGATGGAGACCCAGATGGGTGCAGTAGCAAACGTAGTAGCAGAATACATGCTTCCACTTTGCACCGGTACAGTAGATCCAGCAGAGAAACTGCCGGAATTCTTACAGAAACTGGAAGACAATGGTATCAATGACATCATTGACGATGCAAATGCACAGCTTGAAGCATTCAACGCAGCAAAAGGGGAATAACGTAACTCCAAACTAAAAATATAGAGGGCGCCACCGATTACAGGTGGCGTCCTTTATTAAGCCTTAAAGTTTATAAAGAAAGTTTAGAAAGTTCAAAACAAATTGTAACGAGACGGCTCTAGTATTGCTTTCTAAACTGTGTTATATAAAGAGTATAGACAGAAAAATAAAGCAATAAAAGAATGAAATAGACAAGTCGCAAAGCGACAGAACGGAGCAAAGAATGAAAATTATCAAAGCAAATGATTATCAGAGCATGAGCAGAATGGCAGCCAACATCATCTCTGCACAGATTATTATGAAACCGGATTGCGTACTGGGTCTGGCTACCGGATCCTCCCCAATCGGTACTTATGACCAGTTAGTAGAGTGGTATAAAAAGGGTGACTTGGATTTCAGCCAGGTAAGCTCTATCAACCTGGATGAGTATGTAGGACTTTCTGCAGACAACGACCAGAGCTATCGTTATTTCATGAATACACACCTTTTCGACAGAGTGAACATCGACAAGACTCGTACCTTTGTACCAAATGG
>JAEEGF010360807.1_pt1 | contig 10852 bp, 9 predicted proteins | sample 9134171 | NCBI WGS metagenome assembly JAEEGF01 (sample SAMN16246542, study PRJNA631951) | gut metagenome | biome: gut microbiome; feature: rumen; material: AP-attached | host: Bos | place: Iran: Karaj | collected 2018-10 | reverse complement strand
GTTCCTTAAAAGGCGGAGATCTCAGGTATAATCCCTCGCCCCGAATATAGCCGTTCCGACGCGGATCATGGTCGCGCCTTCCTCGACGGCGCCCTCGAAGTCGCGGGTCATACCCATCGAGAGGACCGGGCAGTGAAAATCGGGGTCGCCCGAAACGATAAGACCCTCGGCCTTAAGCTCCTGGGCGAGGCTGTTGAGATCGCGGAAATAGAGCCTGTTGGACTCGGGCTCGTCGGTCAAAGGCGCCGAGGTCATGAGCCCGAGGACCCTGACGTGGGGGAGCTTTGAGATCTCCCGCGCGGCTTCCATTGCCTCCTCCGGCGCGAAGCCCCATTTGCTCTCCTCTCGGGCTATGTTCACCTCGAGAAGTATACGGACGGCCGAGTCTTTTTTCGCGGCCTCCTTTTCGATCTGTTCGGCGAGGTCCACAGAGTCCACGGAGTGGATCAGGGCGGTGCTGCCGATCAGGTATTTCACCTTGTTCTTCTGGAGGTGGCCTATCATGTGCCAGCGGATGGGCAGAGCTTCGGGAAGGCTCCCGTTCTCTTCGAACTTCTGTCTGAGCTCCTGGACGTAGTTCTCCCCGAGATCGAACGCGCCGGCGGAACAGGCCTCCTCTATGTCAGAGAATGGCTTGGTCTTGCTTACCGCGACGAGGGTGACCTCTTTCGGATCCCGGCCCGATCTTTCGCAGGCTGCCGCTATCCTGCGGCGGACCTTTTCGATGTTTTCAGCAATATCGACCGCCGGGGCTTTTTCGTTATCCATAGTCCGTTACGCTCCTTTTCCGAAGCTCTGCGCTCCGTTCGTTCGCTTACACGCGAGGCTGGGGGATGGGTACGTCGTCCGGGATCGGACAGCTGTATACCTCGCCGTCGAGATCCTTCTTGAAGGTCTCCCAGGCCTTGTCCACGAGGCTGTTGTCGCGGAAGATCCTGGCCGCGGCCAGCGCCATCCATATGCCGCCCCTTAACATCCCCTGGTAGCCGATCCCGTTGCCGGCGCAGCAGGTGGTCTGCCAGGCGTGGTTTACTCCGAGATAGATCATACTCGCGGTCCCTACGAGGATACCGGGAACGATATGCTCTACGTCGCCTACGTCGCTGGAGCCCGGCGTGATGACGTACTTGTCCGGCTCATAGATGAAGCCGGTGTGGATGGGCTCTTCGGGGGGCTTCTTCGGGTCGTATTCGGGCCTGGTCTTATTGAGCTCCTCTGCGATCTTAAGCTCCTCGTCGGTGTAGACGGCGGCGGGGACCTCAGGATAGACCTCGGCGAAGACGTCCGCGAGGACCTTGTTCGACATGGTGTTGTAGCATCCTCCCTGGAACTCGATATCCACCGTGGTCCCGGTCATGAGCGCGGCGCCTCTCGCGATATCGCAGAGCCTTCCGTAGAGCTCGTCTATCTCCCAGCGGTGCTGAGATCTTACGTAATACCAGACGGAGGCCGTGTCGGGAACGATGTTCGGGGCGACTCCGGCTTCCTTGTAGACGTAGTGGACCCTTGAGTTCGGGGTCATATGCTCTCTGAGGTAGTTGGCTCCCACGCTCATGAGCTCTGCGGCGTCGAGGGCGGACCTTCCGCTCCAGGCGCCGGAGGCGTGGGCGGTCCTTCCCTTGAAGTGGAAGATCGCGGAGTTGAGACCTCCTCCCTGACCAAGCTCTATGATGTTCCTGTTGTTCCCGTGCCAGGCGAAGGCTAGGTCGAGCTCTCTGAAGGCTCCCTCTCTCGCCATAAAGGATTTTCCGGTAAGGACCTCCTCCGCGGGGCAGCCGTAGAAGACCACCGTCCCCGGAAGGCCGCTCTTTTCGAGGTCAGCCTTCATTCCTATCGCCGCGGCCAGGGTGGCCGTTCCGAGCAGGTTGTGTCCGCAGCCCTGACCGGCTCCGCCTTCGACCGCGGGGTCCTTGTATGTATTCTGTGTCTGGGAGAGCCCGGGAAGGGCGTCGTATTCGGCCAGAAGTCCTATTACCGGGTGGCCGCTGCCCCATTCGGCGCGTATCGCCGTGGGCATACCGTAGGGTCCCTTTTCGACCTTGAAACCGTATTTTTCAAGGGCCTCGCACATCCAGGCGCAGGCCTTGACCTCGTTGTAGGCGAGCTCGGGCTCCTCGTACATCTTTCGCGCGAGCTCCTCGAGATAAGCCTTCTCGTTCATTACCGAATCGATGATATGTCTGTATTCCATGGTCTCTCCTTTTCGCGTAAAGCGCGTACTGCGGCTCGTTATCAATAATGTGATATCACAAAATGGGCCGTGTGATAAGTAGAATAATATGATCGACCGATCTGTTTTTGGATACCGGAGCCCGCAAATCATTAATATCAAAGGCTACGCGGACACTCTTTTCGTGCTATACTACTGTAACAGGACACATCGAAGAGACCTTGATATGAGCGCGAACAAGAAACATCTGAAAAAAGGACGGAACCCGAGATCCTGGCTTATCGCAGGGCTCGCTTTCCTCGCCGTCTATGCGACGCTGAGCTACATATACTGGCGGGCGGAGGGGGGACCTTCGACGTCGAAGTCCTTTATGGACATACTGCTCTGGAACAATATCAACATAATCTTCAGCCGCGGTTATACGGATTACATCCCGAAGACCTGGCCGGGGAGGGCGCTGCTGATGCTGTTCGTTCTCTTCAGTATGCTCTTCCTGTCGACGATGATCGGCTACGTCTCGTCGAGGATAACGGCTTACAGCAACAGTCCGGCAAGGAGGATAAAGAAGGTGCAGGCGCTTTCAAATCACATCGTAATATTCGGATGGAAGAACGACATAAAGACCCTGATCGGCGATATTCTCCGAAAGTCCGGGTCGCTTACGACGGGCGATATCGTCCTCGTGAACAACGTCCCGGAGCTCAAGATGCAGTCTCTGCTCATGGACGGGGACCTCAAGGGGATACAGTACATTCGCGGAGATTTCACGGAGGAACAGACCCTCCTCAACGCGAACATAAAGAACGCCTCGACCGCCCTGGTCCTCGGGGAGGCCCACGAGAGCCTCGACGCCGAGCTCGTCGATTCGCGTATCTTCGTCTGTACGCTGATGATAAAGACCCTGAACCCGCGCTGCCACGTCTGCGCGATAGTACAGACCGAGCGCTACAGGAACTACCTCGAGGCGCAGAACTGCGACGAGATAATCTACACCGAGGAATACAGCCGCTACATACTCTCGACCGCGACCAACTACACAGGTATGGCGAACGTTATGAGGGCGATGCTCGACAACGGCAACGGGATAAGCATACAGATCCTCCCGGTGGAGGACGAGTGGCGCGGAAAGCGCTACGCCGACCTCGCCCTGTATTACAAGAGCGAGAGGGGGATACTCGCCCTGGGCGTTCTGGAGAACATGGGCGCCGAGAAGACGATAAAGCATTCGATACTCGCCGACGCGATGAAATCGAGCAATTACGGCGAGGTCATACAGAGACTTAAGACAGTCAAGGACGCGGAGCGCAATCACCCGCTCCTCAATCCTTCCGACGACTATATCCTCGGGCCTAATATGGGCGTTATCGTACTTGCGGAGGAGATCTGACGATGGGACAGAATCAGGAAACTATACAGGGACTCAAGACCTTCCCGCTTCTGAGCAGGCTGTCTGAGGACAAGCTGGCCGCCCTCGCCGAGGTGATGAAGGAGAAGACCTTCCCGGCCGGCGAGCTCATACTTAAAGAAGGGGAGAGCGGCGACGAGATGTTCCTCCTCCTCTCGGGCAGCGTCGACGTCCTCAAGACTACACCTTACGGCGATTCATACGTGGCGGCCTCGCTCGAGGCTTCGTACCACTGCACCTTCGGCGAGATGGCGCTGATAGACAGCGGGAAGCGTTCGGCCACGGTCCGCGCGAAGGAGGAATGCCGTACGCTCTCCTTGAGCGCCGAGGCCTTCAGGAATTTCTGCCGCGAGGACCCGCAGACCGGGCTCGAGCTCATGATGTCTATATCCGCGACCCTCGTAAGGAATCTCCGTATGGAGAACGAGAACCTGAGGATCGTTTACGAGGCTCTTATCGAAGAGATCGAAGAGAATTAGGGCCGCGTCCGGCTTGACGTGATAAGTACATTAATATGATGAACTGATCTGTCTTTCGGCAGCCAGCCTGAAGCCCTGCAATACCCCGTCCAGAAGCTCCCTTACGTACGGGTCGCTCATACGGTTCTTGCTGCAAAGACAGATCAGAGAGTACTCTCCGCAGGGCGTGGGCAGCGCCGTAATGTTATAGTGTTCCAGGATCTCCTCAGGAAGAGGAGGTCCTATTTGATATCCGACCCCTTCTGAGACCAGCTTGAGCCTCGGCTCGAGCCTTACGACTCTGATCATGCGGTCCCAGGAGATCGCCTCCGTAAGCTCAGGCGTCGAGAACATTGCCATCTCGGAAGGGTCGACGTCGTAAATGCATATATAGTTGCGTAGCTCTTCCTTATCAAAGCCCGTTTTCGCGAGCGGATGGCCCTTGGAGACAAAAAGCATAAGGGGCAGTGAGACAAGAATGGCGGAGAAGATCCCGCGCATATCCAGCTTGCGCTCCATTGCGCCGTAGACTGCCGGGGTGCTGTGCGCGATCGCTATATCGCACTCGCCGGCCAGTATCTCCTTTTCTGCTTCTTCGACCCGGTAGAAGCGGTTCGACTGCGTAAGGTGGATGTAGTCTGAGTCCCTGTGTTTCTTGCAGAATTCGACGAAGCAGTCGTTGAGTATGGATATGTTCGGCCCGTGAAGAGATACGCTGCACTTCTTGTGTTTGTCGCCTATACTCTCCATCAGCTCGGCGTTGCGCACGATACTTCGCGCGTAGGCCGTGAAGATCTCTCCGTCGTCCGTAAGCTCTATCCCGCGGTTGCTCCTTCGGAATATCTTTATACCAAGCTCCTTTTCGACGCTTCCAATACTCTCACTTACCGAGGGCTGAGAAAGGAACATCGCTTCCGCGGTTTTGGAAATAGAGCCTGTTTCAACGGCCTTCAGGATGATCTCGAGCTTTCTGGTGTTCATAAAGCGCTCCCTCTCGAACGGCTTATATAAGGATTTTCCTATACCTACTTTTAAATATACTATTTCCGCCGCGAACGGGCAAGGGCTATATTCGAATTGGAAAAAAGTATTCAGATATCCTACAAAGGAGGTCGGAATGAATAAACTCAAATTCTCTGAGATGCAGTATGTTCGTCCGGATATGGATAAGATGCGGGCGGAGCTCGGCGAGATCGTCGCTTCTCTGGCCGGCGCGAAGGATTACGAAACGGCGCGCGGCGCGTTCTTCCGCTACGAGTCCCTTAACGCCTCGTTCGCCACGATGATGAATCTGGCGAAGCTTCGCTACGAGCACAACACGAACGACCCGTTCTACGCGGGCGAGATGCAGTTCTTCGCGAAGGAAGGCCCGAGCCTGATGAGCTACATGCAGCAGTGGAAGCTCGCTCTGTATAAAAGCCCTTTCCGCAAGGAGTTTGAGGCCGAGTTCGGGCAGATGATGTTCAACAATCTCGAAGATCTTCTGCACAGCTTTTCGCCTAAGAACGTCCCGCTCATGCAGCAGGAAGGCGCTCTTAAGCAGCAGTACACGGGGCTCATGGCCAACGCGGCCGTGGAACAGGACGGCAAAAAGCTTGGCCCCGCCGGGATCGCGGAGCTCAAGCTGTCGACGGACGCTGCTGTCCGCGAAAAGATCTACGCTGCCGAAGGAGGAGTCTATGACGCTTTCGCGCCAAAGCTCGACGAGATCTACGACGGGCTCGTACATACAAGAACAGAGATGGCTATGAACATAGGCTATCCAAACTACATCCCGATGGGATATTACCGTATGGGAAGAGCTTACGGTCCGCAGGACGTCGCGTCCTTCAGGAACGCCGTGGCTGAGCACGTAGTCCCTCTTCTTGCGCGCGAGTATGAACGCAAGGCGAAAAGGCTTGGCGTTCCCTATCCGTACGCCTTCTCGGACCAGCCCGTTACCTTCCCGGACGGGAACGCAAAGCCGGTAGGCGATACCGCGCAGATACTTGAGAACGGAAGGACCTTCTTCCACAGTCTGTCTTCCGAGGCCGGAGAATTCTATGACATGATGCTCGAGCGGGAGCTTCTCGACGTCGAGGGAGGTCCCGGAAGGGCTCCCGGAGCGCATACGGAGAGTCTGCCTGATTTCGAAGCGCCCTTTGTCTTCGCGGACTTCAGCGGTAATTACGGCGACGTACAGGTCCTCGTCCACGAGATGGGCCACGCCTTCGCAGGCTGGGTGAACCGCGAAAGACGGCCCCTCGAATACATTATCCCGACCATGGACGCGGCCGAGATACACTCCTTCGGAATGGAGTTCATGGCGGATGAAAAGGCGGAGCTATTCTTCGGAAAGGACGCCGCGAAATACGTTTACGGCCATCTGCTCAACGCTTTGGAACGCATAGCGTACGGCTGCGCCGTCGACGAGTTCCAGCATATCGTCTACGCGGAGCCTGATATGGCGCCGGCGGCGAGGCTCGAGGTCTGGAAACGCCTGCTCGGGGCCTATATGCCGTGGATCGATACGGACCGCCCGATACCGTTTTACAAGGACGGACGCAGCTGGCAGCTGCAGCGCCACATCTACGCTTCCCCGTTCTACTACATCGATTACTGCCTTGCCCAGATCTGCGCCCTGCAGCTCTGGTCGCAGATAAGGACCGATCGAAAGGGCGCCTGGGAGCGTTACCTTAAGTTCGCGAAGCTCGGCGGAACGATGCGTTTTACCGACCTGATAACTACCGCGGGCTTCGACAGCCCGTTTGAAGAAGCTACGATAGAAAAGATCTGCGCGGAAGCAGACGAATGGATCGCGTCCTCCGGCGCGGATCTGTAATGATCAAAGAGAAAGGAGAGTACCATGGAAAAGAAGATAGGAATAGCGGAAAAACTGGGCTATACCCTTATCGGGATCGCGGACAATATCAGGACGTCATTTACCGGAACGCTGCTGATGTTCTTCTGCACCAACGTCCTGCTGATCTCGCCGGGGCTTGCCGGAACGCTCACCAGCGTCACCGTAGTCTGGGACGCGATCAACGACCTTCTTATCGCCAACTATGCGGATAACCATCCGTTCAAAAACGGCGAACGCGTGCGTAAATACCTGATCTACGCGTCGATCCCGCTCGCGATACTGCTTACGCTGATGTTCACGAAATTCACCGACAATGTCACGGTCTCGGTGGTGATCCTTTTGGTCTGCTTCCTGACCTACACGGTGGCGACGACCTTCCACAGGCTGCCTTATTTCACGATGTCAAACCTCGTCTCGCCGAACGAAAAGGACAGGATCATGATAAACACCTGGCTCTCCATGGGAGGCATAATCGGGGTCGCTTCCGGAACGATGATAATGTGGCCCATAGTCCGCGCGTTCGCGGGAACTGACGAGAACGGAGATATGATAAACGCTCCCAAAGGTTTCTTCTGCGGCGCTTTGATAATCGGCCTTGTCGTAGTTCTGTTCTCGATCTTCAACTACGCGACGACGAGAGAAAGAGTCAGGGTCCCGGCGGAAGAGAAGTTCTCTATCAAAGAATCCTTGACCACGCTCATGAAATACAAGAGCTTCCGCTGGAATCTCTTCTGGCAGTTCTCGCGCTCGGCGATCTCGGCCGGTACCATAAGCTACGCGGTCTATTACGTGACCTACATCCTGAAGAAACCGGGACTTCTCACGGTGGTCTACGCCTGCTATATGACCGCGGGACTTCTGGTCCTTCCGTTCATGAAGAAGCTCGTGGCGAAGCTCGGCAGGACCAAGTCGATACTCGTCTGCGCTCTCGTGTATCTTGCAGGCGCCGTGGTGTTCATAATCATGCCCACCAATCTCGCCGCGGGGCTCTTCTTCTGCATGACCATCGGGGCCGCGGATCAACTCTCGCTTATCGTTATCAAGATCAACAGAGCGAATATCTCGGATACCATCGAGATACAGCAGCACAAGCGTATGGACAATATGATAAGCAACGCGAGCAGCTTTATGATCCGCTGCGCAGGTGCGCTTCTTGCGCTGGTCTTCGGCTGGATCCTCGAATTCTCCGGATATAACGCCGAGCTCTCGGTACAGCCGCATTCCGCCGAGGTCGGACTGATCGCGATCATGGGCGGTTCGGCGCTTCTGTTCGCGGGCATGCTCCTCCTTTCGACCTTCCGCATGAAGATCGACAAGGAACTCGAGAGTGTCGAAAAGCCGGAATAAGACGCCAGACCCCGTATTTGGGATCACAGGGAAGAGGACAGTTCCTCTTCCCTTTTTTAACGGCAGGACATCGCCGGACGGGCCGTTCGTGGTATAATTAAACTCAGGAGAGGACCGCCCGAAGACCAATTGCGGCCCGATTTGGAAAACTTGAACAAGACCATAACAAAGACAATAGTCCTGCTGATCGCGCTGTCGCTTGCGCTGGTGCTGTTTCTCGCGGCGTGCGGCGCAGCCCCCGCGGAGGAAGCTCCGGGTGAGACTTCGGATCCCGCTGTTTCTGAGGATCCGGCCGCGGAAGATCCCGGAAACGCCGCCGAAGCGGAGCCTCCCGCTCCGAAAAAGATAGTGATCCCCAGGGAAGAAAAGCCCGCGACCGCCGTCCGCATAGGCAGGGTCCTCGTTCCCTTTGACGCCGAGGAGACCGACCTCAGCGGGATCGATCTTAAAACGCTTCCCGAGGGAGCTCTTGAAGATGCGCTCGCTAAATGTACGTCGCTGAAGAAGCTGACGCTGATCGACTGCGGACTCGATAACGAGGGCTACGCCGCGCTGCAGGACGCCCACCCGAATATACGCATGATCTGGGAGATACAGATGTCCCACTGGACGATAAGGACGGACACTATCGCCTTTTCCAGTATGAAGACCTGTTCCCAGAACTTCTTCATGACCAACGACGAGGCCTACTATTTCCGCTACTGTACGGATATGGAGGCCCTCGATCTCGGCCATAACTGGGTCTCGGACCTGAGCTTCCTGAGGTATATGCCCAAGCTCAAGATCCTTATCCTGGTCGACAACGTGAAGTACAAGGAAGAGAACGGAAAGCTCCGCCACCTCACCGACGTTTCGGAAATTCAATACTGCCCCGAGCTCGTATATCTCGAGCTCTTCGCGAACAACATCTCGGACTTCAGCTTCCTCGAATACACGCCTAAGCTCCGGGACCTCAACATAAGCTACAACCCGATATGGAACACCACTCCGATCTATGGTCTGAAGCACCTTCAGCGCCTGTGGATCGAGCATACGAATATCTCGGAGAACGGAGTCAGCGCACTGCGCAGATCCTTCCCGTACACGACGATAGTCTCAGAGGGCGAGGGGTCCATAGATCAGGGCTGGCGCGGAGTCGCGAAGTACTACGCTCTGCGGGACTGCTTCAAGAACAATTACATCAACCCGATGTTCATCGTGGATCAGTAGATTCTGACTGTTATTCCAGGCCTTCGAGCGCCGCGTCTATGAGCTCCTCATAGTCGTCGGCGCTTCTTGCTCCTATGAGCGCCTCGCCGACGATATGGCCCTTCGAGTCGACGAAATAGGTCGTCGGGATGAACTGGGCGGGGAAGTCGCCAAAGGTGTTCGCCCAGGGCAGGAGATTGAGATAGGAGACGCCGGTCTCTTCGAGTATCTCCTTCGCAGTTTCTATCATGGCTGTATCCGAAGGACCCGCAACGTCGCAGACTATCCCGACTATCTCGCAGTTCTTGTCCTTCAGCCTTTCGCTGAGCTTCGCGAGATCGGGCATCTCCCTTATGCAGGGTCCGCAGTAGGTCCCCCAGATGTTTATTATCGTGAGCTCGTTTTCGGCGAAGATGTCCGCGGAGCTGACGCTGTTGCCGTCGATGTCGAAGGTCTCGAAGCTGATCACCGGCCTGTCGTCCTCAGCGGGAGTCTCTTCCTCCGGCTCCTTCTCCTCGGCGGACGCGGGATCGTCCGTTTCCTGTTCCTGTCCGGCCGGCTCTTCGGCGGGCTGTTCGCCGCTCTTCGGGGGTTCCGCGCCTTCGGACCTGCTCCCGCAGGCGGCGAGCGCGAGTATCAGCGCGGATATCAGTAAAACGCTAAGCAGCTTCTTCATTCTTTTTGTCCTCCTTCTTCGCGGCGCGGAGCTTCCTCCCCGCCACGGTAAACGACAGAGCACCCGCGGGACATCCGTCCACGCATTCCCCGCAGCGTATGCACTCGGCGCTGTCGGGCTTCCTGCTCGGATCGACGCCCATACCGCAGGCCCTCGCGCAGGCTCCGCAGTTCACGCAGGCCTTCGCGTCGACGCTGATCCTTACTATGCTGACCCTGCTGAAGAGCGAATAGAAGGCCCCCAGCGGGCATATATACTTACAGAACGGTCTGTATATGAAGACGCAGGAAACGAGGCAGAGCGCGAGCAGGACCAGCTTCCAGCGGAAGAGCCAGCCGAGCGCGGGCCTCAGAACGCTGTTTCCCAGAACGAGCGGAACGCCTCCTTCGAGGGTGCCGACAGGGCAGAGGAATTTGCAGAAGAAGGGCTCTCCGACGCCGGTATCGCTCCTGTACAAAAGCGGAAGGCCTATGACCAGGACCGCGAGTACGGCGTATTTCAGATATCTCAGGACGCGGTCGGGCTTTTCCGGGATCTCGAGCTTAGGCGTGGGTATCTTGTAGAGAAGCTCCTGTATAAGTCCGAAGAGGCAGAGCCATCCGCAGATAAAGCGCCCGGCCAGCAGACCGACAGCCAGCAGATAGCCAAGAACGTAGAACGGGAACCTCCTGTTCCTCGCCGTAAGCGCCGACTGCAGAGCCCCTATGGGACAGGCTCCGAGAGCGCCTGGGCAGGAATAGCAGTTCATCCCGGGGACGCAGAAGCG
>JAEEGF010603144.1_pt1 | contig 10853 bp, 10 predicted proteins | sample 9134171 | NCBI WGS metagenome assembly JAEEGF01 (sample SAMN16246542, study PRJNA631951) | gut metagenome | biome: gut microbiome; feature: rumen; material: AP-attached | host: Bos | place: Iran: Karaj | collected 2018-10 | reverse complement strand
CAAATTACAACAGGAGCAGAATAAACTGGAACGGAAATGCAAAAGCCGCGAACAAAAGGAAGCTGAGAATCAACGTTTGTTTGAACTAAAACAGGAAAAGAAAAGAGAAAAGCATAAAGGGCATTGAATTTCATTAACTGGAAAAGAAAGGAAAAGTATGAGTAAAATTCATGAAGATAAGGCGGTAGAATACTATTCGCATAATTTCAACTGTTCGCAGGCAGTGTTTACAACTTACGCTACAGAGCGTGGAATAGATGAGAAATTGGCACTGAGGATAGCCACTAATTTCGGAGGCGGAGCAAGAAAGGGTGAAATGTGTGGTGCTGTATCCGGAGCGTTAATGGTGCTGGGGCTGTTGTATGGACATTCGGAAAGCACTGACGTGGATACCAAGACAAGGTCATACAGGATGGCTGAAGAGTATATGAACAGATTCATTGAAAGTAACGGCAGTGTTGTATGTAGAGAGCTGCTAGGGTATGATCTTTCCAAATCTCATGAACGCGAAGAGATTGTCAAGAAAAATCTATTTAGAACCCTTTGTCCTGAAATGATCAGAAGTGCTGTCAGTATATTGGATGAGTTAATCGAGGATAAACACATTTAAAAATCAGTGTAAAAAGACTCCATATAAGTGCAAGGAGTCTTTTTTATTTTGCAAAGTGTATAGTTACTAAACAGTATAGCCGCTATACAAAAGGAGGAAAAAATGAATAGCAAAATAGATTTTATCAATGGTGAAACAAATAAGTCACTTATCAAGATGTTTGCTCCACTTATGGTGGGGATGATCATGCTAATAATCTATAACATGGTGGATGGGTTATGGGTCGGAAACCTGCTTGGAGAGCAGGGTATGTCGGCGCTCACCGCTGGAACAGCGATTGTTTTGTTTTTAAATTCCATTTCAATGGGTGTTGGTAACGGTATTTCCGTTATGATAGCTAATCTTGTAGGAGCAGATGACAGGAAACATATTCCAGGGGCAGTAGCGACCGTTATCGCAATATCTACCATTTTTTCAGTTGTACTTCTCATCTTAGGCGAGATACTTGTTGATCCGATACTGGCTCTTATGGGAACACCGGAAATTATTTTCTATGATGCTGCAACATATTTAAAAATCTATTTGTTGGGAAATGCAGCGTTATTTATTTACATGGTGTTTACATCAATCTTTAGAGCATTTGGGGATCCAATGTTTCAGATGAAAGGTATGATGCTCACAGCAGTGTTTAATGCAGTTGCTGATCCTTTTGCAATAAAAGGTTATGGATTAGCCGGTGCAGCAATTGTCACAGTGGCTTCTGAAGTTCTATGCCTGGTTTACGCCATTATTTATCACAAAAAGAAAAAGATGTTTTCTATGGATTTTAAAAAGATCAATATGAATGATGCCATAACCATGGTCCGTTTATCTGTGCCAACTACAGTACAGTCAATCATGCCGCCACTTAGTTCTGTTTTTATGATTTCTTTTATCTCATCATTTGGAATGAACACTATAGCAGGCTTTGGAGTCGCCAGAAATCTTGAGCTTATAATGTTTATGCCTACTACAGGAATGTGTATGGCAGTGACATCCATAGTGGGACAATGTGTTGGAGCAAAAAGGCATGACAGGGCGATGGATTATTTGAAATCAAGCATGATCATAGGAGGCTCTCTCATTGCAATTACAAGCGTGCTAGTGATTCTTTTTTCAGGTCAGCTCACAGCAGTTTTTGGACAGGGGGCTGAAGTCGCACAGGTAGTATCAAGGTTCTTTTCAATAATCAGTATTGGCTATGTTCTGTACATGCTCACAAGTTGTATGCAGGGATATATTACGGGAATTGGTAAGCCGGGAATGGCGATGGTTCTTTTGGTTCTTTATTACATTGTGTTCAGAATTCCAACTGCCTATGTTTTTAAACAGGTCTTTGGCTTAAATGGAGTATGGTTTGCGTTTCTGATAAGCCATATTTTATCTGTGATAGTGGCTTTTGTAATGGTATCCTGTATACAAAAGACATATTCAGCAGAGTATAGTATTTGTCACAAATTAGGAGCGTAAGATATGAACAACTACAAGGAACTTGCCTGGTTAATGGAGCGAATCATCCATAAATACATTCAGTATGAAAAAAAGCCTCAGGTTTACTGCAAGGATATAATCCTTACTCAGCCTGAGATCCATACAATAGCCATAGTTGGTGATAGTGAGGGGATCAACATCACACAGCTTGCCAAGGTGCGCGGAATTACTAAGGGCGCTGTATCACAGATGGTCAACAAGCTCGTGGACAGGGATCTTATGGAGAAGAGAGTGTCTCCCGATTCAGATGCTGCGATTTGCCTGTATCTTACAAAAAAAGGTAAAGCGGCAAGGAATGATCACCGTAAGATGCATGAAAACATGGGAACCATGTATGAAGCTATGCTCGACCAGATACCTGAAAGTACTTTGGATAGCATGAGGCAGTTCCTTGAAGCTTTTGACAAGGCGCTTGATGATATGGATAAATCAGTGTAAAAAGCAAAATAATCAGTGTAATCCATGTTTTCTTTTCTCCAAAGGGTATAGTTACTATACAGTTTATGTTTTACACATTTGGAGGATATTGAATGAAAACCTTGTATTTCAGCTCAACTGGAAATTGCTTGTATGTGGCCAAGTGCTTGGGAGGAGAGTGTTTATCTATTCCCAAGCTGATCAAACAGGGAACCTATGAGATAAAAGATGATGTTGTGGGTATAGTATTTCCGGTTTACGGGCTTTGTATACCACCATATATTGAGGAGTTTTTGCAGAAACTGAAGGTGGAGTGCAACTATCTCTTCGCCATAGCAACTTACGGATGTTTTGCCGGATCTGTTTGCAACGAGGTAAACAAGATCACTCTGGCAAATGGAAGAAAGTTCGACTATATTAATTCAGTTTTAATGGCCGAGAACTGCATTACTTTTGCTGACATGAAAAAACAGGAAGGCGATAGCAAAAAGCAGCAGGACGCAATTGACCGGATAGTGAGCGATATAGTTGAAAAGAAAAAGTATGTAAAGAGGAATTCGTTTTTAAGCAAACTTATTACAAGCAGCCACAAGAAAAAGTATGAGTTTCCTATAGGAATTGGTATTACAGAAGAAGTTACCGTGAACGATGCGTGTACGGGATGTGGCACATGTTCAAGACTTTGTCCAATGGGAAATATACATATTGAAAATGGTCGTCCACTCTTTTCAAAGAGTTGTATAAGCTGCGGAGCATGTATCCAGAACTGCCCTAATAATGCTATCCACCATAATAGAGAGAAAAGTTCTGCCAGATATAGGAATCCACATATAGAAATTGGTGAGCTTTTAATTTCTTAACGATGAAAAATGGAGAAAAAATATGAGTAATTACACAATTAGATTAGAAGAAAAGAAAGATTATAGAGAAGTTGAAAATTTAGTAAGGGAATCATTTTGGAACGTTTATCGTCCTGGATGCAGTGAGCACTATGTAATTCATGTGCTCAGAGATGATCCAGCATTTATTCCTGAACTCGATTTTGTTATGGAGCAGGATGGAAAGCTGATCGGACAGAACATGTTCATGAAAACTTTCATTGAGGCTGATGATGGAAGGACTATTGATGTGCTTACCATGGGCCCCATTGGAATTACACCTGAACTTAAGAGAAAAGGCTATGGAAAGGCTATCTTAGATTATTCCATTGAAAAGGCTGCAGAAATGGGATTTGGAGCAGTTCTTTTTGAAGGAAATATCGGATTTTACAGTCACTGCGGATTTGACTATGCAAGCAAGTTTGGGATCAGATACCATGATCTTCCAGAGGGCGCAGATGCTTCATTTTTCCTGTGCAGAGAGCTGATCCCGGGATATCTTGATGGCATCACAGGGGTATATCAGACCCCTAAGGGATACTATGTCGAAGATGCAGATGTTGAGGAGTTTGATAAGAACTTTCCGCCAAAAGAGAAACAAAAACTTCCAGGACAAATCTTTGAGTAACGTAAGTGTAAAACAGATCTGGATCAGTGCATCAGTGATACAGGGTGTTATATGGTTTTATGTTATTCTGTCGGCAGTTTATATTGCGATAATTGCGCTGATATGTTGGAAAAATAAGAAACGAGAGCAATCAGAAAAATAATAAGAAAGAAAAGATAAAAAAAGCTTGTAATCTTGATGTTACTTTGCTAATATAAGCGGGTATTTTATCGATATAGGTCAAATGATATGGATTTGATGTTTCTACCCGGTTACCGTAAATTACCGGACTATCGAGTGTTTGATGTATATACAACAGTTTTATACTTTTAATTGTTAATGATATCAAATCAGATAGGCGTAGAAACTCGGGTTCTACGCCTTTTTATTTTGCTTCAAAGAAAAGCATAGAAAATCCATCCCTACAAATGACCTGTGATCGGTTAAAAAATGGGAGGAAGACATGAAAAAATTCAAAAAAGTGTTGTCAGCAGTTCTTGCTGCAACAATGGTAATGGCATTATCTGCCTGCGGAAGCGCAACTGAAACAGAAACAGCATCAGCATCAGAGGTTACTGGCACAGAGGCTGCACAGACAGCTTCATCAGATGTAAAGGTTGGATTTATATTTTTACACGATGAGAATTCAACATATGATCTGAACTTCATCAATGGTGCCACACAGGCATGCGAGGCTGCCGGTGTTGAGTACATGCTCAAGACAAATATTCCTGAAGGACAGGAATGCTATGAGGCGGCTTGCGAACTTGCAGATGCAGGTTGTGATATCGTATTCGCAGATTCATTTGGTCATGAAGATTACATGATTGAGGCAGCTAAAGAATACCCTGAAGTTCAGTTCTGTCATGCAACAGGTACAAAGGCACATACAGAGGGCCTTTCCAATTACCACAACGCTTTCGCTACAATTTATGAGGGACGTTATCTTGCAGGTATTGCTGCAGGAATGAAGCTCAATGAGATGATTGCAAATGGAGAAATTACTGAAGACCAGGCCAAGATTGGTTATGTTGGTGCATATACATATGCAGAAGTTATCTCAGGTTACACATCATTCTTCCTTGGTGCCCGCTCTGTATGCCCTTCAACTACAATGGAAGTAACTTTTACAGGTTCCTGGTATGATGAGACAGCTGAAAAAGAAGGCGCTAACAAGCTTATCGAAGATGGCTGTGTTCTTCTTTCCCAGCATGCTGATTCAATGGGTGCTCCTACAGCATGTGAAAAGGCTGGTGTACCTGACGTGTCTTATAACGGAAGCACAGCATCCGCTTGCCCTAACACATTTATTGTTTCTTCAAGAATTGATTGGACACCATATTTCGCATATATCATCGACGCTGTAGCAAATGGAACAGAGATTGCTACTGACTGGGTTGGAACACTTGAGACAGGTTCTGTTGTTCTTACAGACCTTGGAAATGCTGCAGCAGAGGGAACTGCTGAGGCAATAGCAGAGGCTGAAAAAGCTATGAATGCAGGAACACTTCATGTATTTGATACAACTACATTTACTGTTAACGGTGAGACACTTACATCCTACATGGCTGATGTAGATACAGATGCTGAGTATACTGCTGATACTGAAGTTATCACAGATGGTTATTTTGCAGAATCAGGTTCTGAATTCCGTGCAGCTCCTTACTTTGACTTACAGATTGATGGAATTTCACTTCTTGATACAGCATATTGATCATAACATAATGTGATCTTAGGAAATCTTTGTGAGCACAGGACTTACTGTGCTGTAACAAAGATTTCCTATTTTTAATCTATTTTGTATTTTTGAAAGGTGATAATCGTGGAAAACAAAGAAGTAGCCATATCGCTTCGTGGCATTACAAAGACTTTTGGTGATGTAACGGCAAATAGCAATGTCAATCTCGATGTTTATAAGGGTGAAATATTATCTCTTCTTGGTGAGAATGGAAGTGGAAAAACAACTCTTATGAATATGCTTGCAGGAATCTATTACCCGGATGCCGGTCAGATAATCATAAACGGCAAGGAGGCTGTTATTCGTTCTCCCAGGGATGCGTTTGATCTGGGAATAGGCATGGTTCATCAGCATTTTAAGCTTATTGATGTGTTTAATGCGACAGAGAATATAATTCTTGGTCTTGAAGGAAGGCTTAATATAAAAGAGGCTGAAAAAAGAATCAGGGAAATCTGCGACAAATACGGATTTGAGATCAATACAAATAAGAAAATTTATGATATGTCCGTCTCTGAAAAGCAAACAGTTGAGATTGTTAAGGTGCTTTATAGGGGCGCTGATATTTTAATACTTGATGAACCAACAGCCGTACTGACTCCTCAGGAAACCGAGAAGCTTTTTAATGTCATGCGCAATATGAAAAAAGATGGAAAATCCATAGTTATTATTACTCACAAGTTAAACGAGGTGCAGAGCATATCCGATAGAGTTGCTGTTCTGCGCCATGGAGAATTCATCGATGATATGAAGACAAGCAAGACCAATGCTCAGGAAATGACAGATATGATGGTGGGACATTCAGTATCTCTTAATATTGACAGACCAGAGCCTGTGGATCCCAAGCCGCGCATTGTGGTGGAAAATCTCACTGTTGTTGATGAAGAGGGAATTGTTAAGCTTGATGATGTGTCTTTTACCGCCAATACGGGAGAAATACTGGGAATTGCCGGAATATCCGGCTGTGGACAGAAGGAACTGCTTAGGGCAATTGCGGGTCTCGAAAATATTAAAGATGGAAAGATCACATATGTTCACCAGGATGGAAGAACGGAGGACCTTCTTGGTAAATCTCCGAGAGAAATCTCTGATCTTGGCGTAAAGCTGTCATTTGTCCCTGAAGACAGACTTGGAATGGGACTTGTAGGCAATATGAATCTTGCCGACAATATGATGCTCAGATCCTATAGAAGTGGCAAGTCGAGATTTTTCACAGAGAAAAAAGAGCCTAGAAAGCTTGCGGAGAGAGTTGTAAATAAATTGCAGGTGGCAACTCCAAGTATCGACACTCCTGTACGCCTGCTTTCCGGTGGAAATGTACAAAAGATTCTTGTTGGAAGAGAGATATCCTCAAGGCCTAAGGTTTTGCTGACTGCATATGCGGTAAGAGGTCTTGATATCAGTTCTTCCTATCAGATATACGATCTTATCAACCAGCAAAAGGAACGAGGAGCTGCTGTGCTTTTTGTGGGCGAAGATCTGGATGTTCTTGTTGAGCTCTGCGACAGAATTCTTGTTCTTTGCGGTGGCAAAGTTACTGGAATTGTAGATGGCAGGAATACCGATAAATATACCTTGGGATCAATGATGACACAGAAAGGAGAGGCTTCATAATGGAACAGAAGATAAAAGAGCCTCGTTTTCATATAGTAAAAAGGGCAGACATACGCAGCAGGAAAGCGTGGACTATTAGAATAATCGCGATTTTGGCGGCTTTGGCATTATGTGCCCTAATTACTATGATCTGCACAGGTGACAATCCAATATCCATATTTGCAACTATTTTTAAAGGTGCATTTGGCACTCAGAGAAAAACCTGGATAACGCTGCAGTATGTTGCCATTCTTCTTATTATTTCTCTGGCATTGACACCTGCATTTAAAATGCAGTTTTGGAATGTCGGTGGTGAAGGACAGGTATTGATAGGTGGTCTTGCAGCGGCAGCATGTATGATAACACTATCAGACAAGCTTCCGAATGGTGTCATAATTATTCTTATGATAGTTTCTTCTTTATTGGCGGGGGCTGTCTGGGGAGTAATTCCGGCATTGTTTAAAGCCTTGTGGAACACCAATGAAACACTTTCAACACTGATGATGAACTATATTGCTACGCAGCTTGTGGCGTATTTTACTATAGTCTGGGAGGTTCCTAAGGGATCAGGCAAAATTGGTATTATCAACCAAAATACAAATATAGGCTGGCTTCCGAGCATTGGCAATAAATATCTTTTAAGTATTATTGCTGCTACTGTTGTTACTATTGGAATGTTTATTTATCTGAAATATACCAAGCACGGATATGAGATAGAAGTAGTTGGTGAAAGTCAGAACACTGCCAGATATGTAGGAATCAGTGTTGAGAAGGTCATAATAAGAACCATGTTATTGTCCGGCGCAATTTGTGGATTGGCGGGTCTTCTTTTAGTGGGAGGTATCAATCACACAATAACAACAACAATTTCTGATGGACAGGGCTTTACAGGTGTTATGGTTTCATGGCTTGCAAAGTTTAACCCGGTTGCTATGATCTTTACCAGCCTTCTTATTATTTTCATGGACAGAGGTGCCAGTGAAATATCCACTGCATTTGAACTTAATCAGAGTTTTGCAGATATTCTGACCGGAATAATTCTGTTCTTCATAATTGGATGTGAGTTTTTTATCAGATATAAAATCGTTGTACGTAAAGATTTAGGAAAGGAGAACGCATAATGTTTAGTCTGGTTGCATTTATACCAAGAGCTGTACAGCAGGGCGTTCCTCTGTTGCTTGGAAGTACAGGTGAGACAATCACAGAAAAATCAGGAAATCTGAATTTGGGAATACCCGGTGTTATGTACGTCGGTGCAATAAGCGGTGTAATAGGATCTTTTTTCTATGAACAGTCTGTTTCATCAGGAGAGCTAAATGGTTTCCTTGCGATTTTTATACCTCTTATCTGTGCACTGACAGGTTCTCTTTTGATGGGATTGTTATATTGCTTTCTGACCGTCAGTTTAAGAGCAAATCAAAATGTTACAGGTCTTGCCATGACTACATTCGGTATAGGTTTTGGCAATTTCTTCGGGGGCTCTTTGATAAAGCTTGCAGGTGCTGATGTTCCATCAATTTCACTGTCAGCAACCTCTGCCTATTTTAGCAGGACCCTTCCTTTTGCATCGAAAACAGGATGGTTTGGAAAAGTGTTCCTTTCATACGGATTTCTGGCATATGTTGCAATTATTATAGCTTTGATCTGTGCGTATGTGCTTAAGAAGACAAGAGTAGGACTTCACCTTCGCGCTGTTGGCGAAGATCCTGCAGCTGCAGATGCTGCCGGAATAAATGTAAAAAAATACAAATATATTTCAACATGTCTTGGATGTATGATAGCAGGACTTGGTGGCTTATACTATGTAATGGATTATGCATGTGGTGTTTGGTCCAATGATGCTTTTGGCGATAGAGGGTGGCTTGCTATTGCGCTTGTAATCTTTACAATATGGAAACCTGATGTAGGTATTTTTTCATCAATACTATTCGGAGGGCTCTACATTTTATACTTGTATCTTCCTTCGGGAACACACACAGAATACAAGGAGCTGTATAAGATGATTCCTTACATTGTAACTCTTGTGGTGCTTGTTTTTACCAGTATGAGAAACAAAAAAGAAGATCAGCCTCCAAAGAGCCTTGGAACCAATTACTTCCGCGAAGAAAGATAAATAACATTTGATATGAATCAAAAACAAAGAAGGTAGAGAGATGAATTTTCTTGAAGAGAGAATTATGAAGGACGGTGTTGTTAAAGAGGGCAACATACTAAAAGTGGACAGTTTCTTAAATCATCAATTGGACGTTGAGCTTTTTGATAAGATGGGTGCAGAATGGGCTAAAAGATTCGAAGGAGTTGAGATAAATAAAATCCTGACTATTGAAGCGTCAGGTATAGGTATTGCTTGCGTGGCAGCAAGACATTTTAATGTTCCTGTGGTATTTGCCAAAAAAACGCAGAGTGTCAATCTTGATGGCGAAATGTACACTGCTGAAGTTGAATCTTTTACCCATAAAAATAAGAATCAAGTGATCGTATCAAAAAAGTTCCTTGATGAGAATGACAAGGTTCTTATCATTGATGACTTTCTGGCAAACGGATGTGCTTTGCAAGGACTGATATCCATAATAAATAATGCCAATGCTACTGTGGCAGGCATTGGTATAGCTATAGAAAAGGGCTTCCAGCCTGGTGGACAGATAATCAGAAACTTAGGCTACAAACTCGAATCTCTTGCAATCGTCGATGGAATGGATCATGTAACAGGTAAGATCATCTTCAGAGATTGATATTTTCATATTATAATATAGTAAGAATCTGTGTAAAAAGACTCCAGATAAGTGCAAGGTGTCTTTTTTATATTGCAAAGCGTATAGTTACTATAAAACATATAAAAATAATGGAAAATGTTTTTGAATGATAGAAGCAAAGAAGAGAGGAAGGGCATGATCAATTGCATTGCATATGCTCCATGCAGATAAAATTATTTGTATGGAGGATAAATAACAATGAAAAACAGAATAAAGGAATTAAGAGATTTTTACATAATCTGGCTCACACAGAGTTTGTCACAGCTAGGTAGTGCAATAACGGGATTTGCGCTTACGCTGTGGATGTATGAAAAAACTGGATCAGCGCTGAGTACAGCAGCGCTTACGATATGCACTTATGCACCATATGTCATTATGAGCATTTTTGCCGGGGCAATATCAGATAAATTCGACAAAAAGAAAACCATGCTCATATGCGATCTTTTAGCAGCGCTTACGACGGTAGCTGTATTTGTGCTGTATAAAACAGATACGCTGACCATGTGGCATCTATATGCCATCAATGCCTTTTCAGGTCTTATGAACACTGTTCAGCAGCCTGCTTCAGAAGTGGCATATTCACTTATCGTTCCCAAAGAGCATTATCAGAAGACCAGCGGTTTTCAGCAATTGTCCCGGTCACTTATTTCGATTGGTAATCCGCTCATAGCTGCAGCACTTTATGGACTAGCAGGGCTGGATACTGTGATCGCCGTAGATCTTATGTCTTTTGCCATAGCATTTGTGGCATTATTGTTCTTTATAAAATTGCCTGAGATTAATGACGGAA
>JAEEGF012182623.1_pt1 | contig 10854 bp, 6 predicted proteins | sample 9134171 | NCBI WGS metagenome assembly JAEEGF01 (sample SAMN16246542, study PRJNA631951) | gut metagenome | biome: gut microbiome; feature: rumen; material: AP-attached | host: Bos | place: Iran: Karaj | collected 2018-10 | reverse complement strand
CAAGGCAGAGAATCGGCTCACCTTCATGCCTGGGCCAGGTTCCACTTCAAAACGGGTAATCATGGGGCCCGTTTCGCAACCGATGACGCGGCCCTTCACCTTGAAGTTCTCGAGTTTCTCTTCGAGCATTTTGCCGATCGCATTCAATTCATCTTCGCTGTAATCGGCGGTCTGCGGCTCATGTTCTTCCAAGATGTCGCTAATGGCAGGCACCTTATATTCATCGTAAACCGTGGTCGGGTCACGCTGCGGGATCGGGGCAGCCTTTATTCCCGAAGTGGTGCTACCACTCGGTACATCCCCAATCGAGGCACCCAGCGTCGCGTCCGGAATTTCAGGAACTTCGCCCACATCATCGGCGCCATAGACTTCCGGCACAAAAGTATCATCGTCAGAGGAGGCCACATCAATCGTCTTGGCACCATCGCCACCCAACAGGTCTTCGGCATTAATGGGAGCCTGTTCGGCAACAGTAGGCTCCCCTGCCACCATGGTGCGTTCATCAGCGGGAACCTGGGTCATCGTTCTCTGGGTCGCACCATTTGGAGCAGCCATCGTCCGGGCGGCCATGGAACCCGTCACGGCACCTTCACGACGCACATCGCCCTTCACCTGCATACGACCGCGATGATCCTTTTCCCAGGCAATCAAGTCGCGGGCACGCTTCAAGGCTGCAATCTTCTCCTTGACTTCCACAATTTCCAGGGCATTCATCTTGCCACCGTTCTGGCGCAAGTAATCTTCCAATCTGCGAATTTCAGGATCTTCGTCCAAATTATATTCGCCAGCCACATTACTCGTAGCATCAGACCGCTGCTCAGCCACTTCCTTTACCTGGCGAGGCGTCATAGTCTGCAGCACTTCATCCGGAAGATTCGGGACTTCATCCAAGCTTCCGTTCAAGCTGAATTCGTCGTCCATCCAGTTGCTGCGTCCGTTAAAAGGAGTCACCTTGCCCTTGCGGCGAATCTTGAAACCATCGGGTTTAATGTTCACCGTATTGTCGTCCATGTAGACACCACGAGGAAGCCCTGCACCCAAATCCATATTGGTCTGCACCTGGGGCATACGGCGGGTATCTACCGATTCATAAGCCTTGGCCTCGTCTTTTCTCTGGAATACCGACTTGAACCAATTCGTCGTCTGAACAATAAACTTGAAATGTCTCGGACGAAGTCCAAAGGCAATCACCAGAATCAATCCTATCACCGCCAGCGAAATGCAAACCGGCAACAACAGGGCCTTTCCAAAAAGCGGAGCCACCACAAACTGGTTAAAAAACTGTCCGAGAGCACCACCACCCTGAATCAGGGCATCTTTCGTCACCTTCGTCACCCCGTAATTTCTGAGAGAGAAAAGGAACGAGAAAACAACCGACAAAAGGGTGAGTCCCACCGCATAGCGAACAAAACGACCGCGCCTCGATACAGACAGCAAGGCAGCACCCCATAAAACCATAGCCGAAGACACAACCAGGGAGGCGACCCTACCAAACACGAAAGCCAACGCATCAGGGAACATTTTGCCCAAATACGGGCCCAAGACGTTTTCGCGTACTCCGCTATAAGCCGAACAAATACAGGCAATCACCAATAGGGAGCCGAACCCAACCAAGGCCCAACCGCCAAGAATGGCGCCAAAGCTCTGTTCAGAAGGCGAAAAATCGTCAATTTTAGAAGACTTTGCCGATTTTCCCGCTTTTTTCGATGTCGATTTCTTTTGAGTAGCCAAAATGCCTCCGCAAGTACCCCCCAAATATAGTATTATATTATCTTTTTATTATGCAAATAAAGTTTTCGAAAAAGATCAAGAAAGTTTTATCAGGCTTCTCTATTTCAGCCTTTATCGTCTTGATTATTCTCATCTTTGGAAGTACGCAAAATGACATCCAGGGTTCTACACGTAACAGTGCAGAAGCAATGGAAAACCTTTTTTACGATTTGTTTTTTAAAGCCGCCACCCATTCCGAAAAAGCCGAAGAAGAAGACAATACAACCCACAAACGAGTTTCCATCAGCGACAGCCTTGACCAGAACATTTACATTGTAGATATTGACGAAGCCTCTCTGACAAAACTCGGTAACTACAACGAATGGGACCGTTCTATTCACGCCAAAGTCATCCAGAACCTGAGCGAAGGCGGTGCCGCAGCCATCAGCTTCGATATTCTGTTTAAAAGCGCCGATTTCGGTGTGCAAAAGACGAACCAGGCGGTAAGCGTCCTCAAGAAAATCGCCCCCGAAGCCGAAGTGAACTCCCTTTACCCCGCATTACTAGCCAACTACAACTTCGACTCCATGCTGGTTAATTCCGTCAAGGAAAGCGGAAACGCCATCGTCTGCTACATGTTTGACGACCGCAAGTCATACAAGCACCCTTCGCAGTGGATTCCCCTGAGCACCCAGGAACGCGCCGACGCAATCGGCTACACCTCTACCCTAGACACCACCCAGGTTGATGACATCGAAAACGTAGAAGCCAAGGACCTTCTGGACAACATCTTCCCGGAACTGGCCCAAGCAGGCGCCAAATTCGGTTCCGTAAACGCCTATCCCGATAACGATGGCGTGGTCCGCAAAGTATCCATGCTTTACCGGTTCCCCAACCCAACCTTGGACATCATTCCACTCCTGGACACCACCAACGCCGACGACAAAAAGCGATACGAAGCGGTTATCAACGGCGATGGCAGAAACTACGTGTATTCTACCATGTCGCTCATGACCATCCTGCACCTATTCCACAGGGATCCCAAGGATATCCAAGTCAAGATGGGAAAATATATCGACGTGGGCAAGCCCTTTGGCATTTACCGCGATTCTAACGGTACTTACCACACGACCTACCCGAATTTCAGCTATTACATGTTCCAGCAACTTCGCGAAACCTTGGCCGAAAAGAAAATCCAGTCCAAAGCCAGCGAAGGCTTTCTTGAAATAACCCACAAGGTATTCGCCCGTAAAGACGAGAGCGGGAAAATATCCCTCGAGCTTTCCAACGGCGGAACCAGCAGCATTCTCGACGAAGACGAATCGAAACTTTTGATGGCAGTGACCCTCGAACAATTAGACGCCTTGGAAGAAAAGGAAAATGTCAAGCTCAACCGGGACTTCATCATCCAAAAAGACGAAGATGACGAAGATTTCTTCCAGATTGTAAGGAAATCAACCGGCGATGACGAAGAAGATGATGACGAATCCATCGACTTCACCCGGAGTGCCGTCAAGACGCTAACCTTCTACAAGGATTCCCTCAAGCGCATGCCCGCAGGTCAAAAGACGATTCTTTCGCTGGACATGCAAATCCATTACAACAAGAGTATCAAAAAATGGAATTCGAACCAGGCAATTCTTTCGGATGACGTGATTCGTAACATTCAGGCCACCAGCGACGAATCCATCAGCAAGCTCAAACCCGGCGAAGAGCTTCGATTCGGCAAGGCAAAGCGCATACCCATCGACAAATATGGCAGATATCAAGTCAAGTACAAAGGCCGCTACAACGAAATCAACAACAGACGATTCCAGCACCTGTCCTACTACGACGTTTACAAGGGACGTGTAGACAATAAGTTCTACCAAGGAAAGATTTTCATTCTCGGCTCTGCCGCGGCGGCCCTATTCGACTTTGTGCCAGGTCCCCACGAAGAAAACTACCCCGCCGTGCTGATTCACGCCACCATTATCAAGAACATCTTGGCAGACGACTACCTGATTACCCTAAGCGAAAAAAAACAGCAGATTATCGTCATCTTGCTCGCCCTTCTCTGCCTTATTCTCGGCCTTTACTTTACAAGTTCTATTTCAGTGGCCCTGTCGGTCATATTGATGGGCGTTTACACTTACATTGCCTACAAATATTTCCAGGGCGGTCTTTACATAGGCGTTTCAAAGCAACTGCTTGCCATGTTCCTGACCAACATTACAGCGCTAGTGGTGCAATTCTACTTTGAAAACAAAGAAAAGAACTTTATCAACAACGCATTCAAACAGTACATTTCTCCCGAACTGATTTCAGCCATGGTGGACAACGAAATCATGCCGACCCTGGGTGGCGAAAAATCCAACATTACCGCCTACTTTACTGATATCGCAAGCTTCTCCACCTTCTCCGAAAAGATTGGCGACCCGAGTAAACTGGTCGACTTGTTGAATGAATACCTGACCGCAATGACGGACACCTTGTTGGAAAACCAAGGTACCCTCGACAAGTACGAAGGCGACGCCATTATCGCCTTCTTCGGCGCCCCCATGCCGCTCCCCAACCACGCCCAAAACGCCTGCGAAACTGCAGTCGATATGCAAACCAAGCTGATGAAACTGCGTAGAAAATGGGCAAACGAAGGCGACAAGTGGCCCAAGGTTGTCCACGACATGCACATGCGCATCGGTATTAACTCTGGCGACATCGTGACAGGAAACATGGGCTCGACCATGCGCAAGAACTACACCATGATGGGCGATGCGGTGAACCTGGCCGCCCGTCTCGAAAGTGCGGCAAAGCAGTACGGCGCCTACATTCAAATCAGCGAAGACACGCAAAAGCATCTGGAAGAAGGCTATTTCATTTACCGATCTCTCGATACGATTCGCGTTATCGGTAAGAGCCAACCCGTAAAGACCTTCGAACTTTTGGCAAAATCCGGTTGCGAAAACGAAAAAAAGCTCAAGGAACTTGTAGATATTTGGGAAAAAGCCCGCGCCTGTTACTTGAACATGCAATGGGACGACGCCATCGCCTTGTTCAAGCAATGTCTGGAATTGGAGCCCCACCACCCCGACCGCGATCCGGGCAGCAAGACAACGCCCTCCCATGTGTATATCAAACGTTGCGAAACATACAAAATAACCCCGCCTGTTGCAAAAGGCGAGGTTTGGGACGGCGTGTACACCGCTACGGAAAAGTAGCGGCTAGTTCAATTCGATATTGTCGATCAAGCGCGTCTTTCCGAAGAAGGCGGCAACCAGAATCACCACCTTGTCTTCAGCAGCGAGAATACCTGCAAATTTCTGCAGGTCCTTCTGATTTACGACTTCCACGAACTGCACAATACCGTGTGCAGCGATAATGGACTTCAGCACGATATCGCGAATCTTGCTGACGGCGCGTTCGCCTTTTTCGTAAGCCTCCTTGGCCTGCTTAAGGCCTGCGCTAATGGACAAGGCGCTGGCACGTTCTTCGTCACTCAAGTATTCGTTACGGCTAGAAAGGGCAAGGCCCGATTCTTCACGCACAATCTTGACACGGTGAATCTGGATATCGAAATTCAGGTCTTTTACCATGCGTTCAATCAGGAACACCTGCTGATAATCCTTTTCACCAAAGTAGGCATGGTTACAGCCAGAAATCAGGAACAACTTGGAAACGACCGTCAAGACACCGCGGAAATGGCCGGGACGGTAGGCACCGCAATACATGCCTTCCAAGGTTTCGTCACGAACCAGAGTCATGGGGTCGCCATCGGGGTACATTTCCTGGACACTGGGGGCAAATACATAATCGGCACCCAACGATTCAGCCAACTTCGCATCGGCTTCCAAGCGTTTGGGGTACTTATCCAAATCCTCATTTTTACCAAACTGGATCGGATTCAGGAACACACTGACAACAGTTACATCACATTCCTTGACCGATTCCTTGATCAGCGCACCATGCCCGGCGTGCAAAGCACCCATCGTGGGAACAAGCCCGATGGTCTTGCCCTGCTTGGCGAGCGGTTTGATGACTTGACGAAGAGAATCAACAGTAGTTACGATTTGCATTATTTACCTTCTGGTACAAAATAAGTCGTCTGCTTGGGGCATGCGGCAATGGCGTCGAGCACCAACTGCAGATGATTTTCATTGTGGACAAAATCGATATTGTCAGTATTGATAATCAGCACCGGAGCGTACGGGTAGTTCCAGAAATAATTGTCGAAACGTTCCAAGAGTCCATTCAGGTAAGAACCTTCAATGGTCTTTTCCATGGCACGGCCACGGCCGTGAATGCGCTTCAAAAGAGTCGGAACCGATGCTTGCAAGTAAACGACCAAATCCGGCCTCGGAATATCGTGATTCAGGGCCTTGGCCACCTGATCGTACATGGCGTATTCGCTTTCGGTCAGGTTCTGGGCTGCAAAAATTTGGTCTTTGTCGTATGTATAGTCACTAATCAAAAGGTCGCGGAAAAGGTCGCTCTGGATAGCCGAATTCTGCAACTGTTTTAAACGGTCTAGCAAAAAGAACAGCTGGGTCTGGAACGCGTAGGCTTCCTTGTTCTGGTAGAACTTTTCAAGGAAGGGGTTTTCCGAAAAGTTCTCTTCAATCAGGGTAGCCTTCCAGCGATCCGCAAGAATTTCTGCAAGAGAAGTTTTCCCTACACCGATAGCGCCTTCGATGGCCAAAAAATGAACGCCTTTTTCTCTCAGCATATCAAGGTTCCTCCGAGGTGATGACGCGGAACGGGATTTTTTCTTCTTTCTGCAAAAGGTTCGAAAGCAGTTCTTTCACCTTTATTCCCAACTGGGGATCTTCCCACTCTGGGGCAATGTCATTCAAGGGCACCAGCACAAACTGGCGGTTTACTACCTGCGGGTGCGGAAGATTCGGTCTACCCTGGCGAACCTCTTTGCCAAAGTACAGCAAATCCAGGTCGATTTCTCGGGAATTCCAATGGCCACGGGGCTTGCGACCCAGCACAAACTCAGCGCCCTTCAAGTAATGCAACAGGCGCGTCGACGTTCCCGAATACCAAAAACTGACCACTTGATTGAAATAGGGACCCTGGCCCGCCGGTCCTACCGGTGGAGTTTCGTATATGGGACTTTCTAGCCATCCGCCCGACGAAATTTTTCGGAGCATTTCGCGACCCTCGTTCAAGTGCTTTGAACGGTCGGGGAGGTTTGAGCCCAAGGCAACAAAAACTCTTTCTAAAGAATCCACGAAATAAATATAGATATTCAAAATGTCATTTTTACGGCAAAAAAGCAAACCAAACCGCCACAGGTGGATTTTAGCGGTCATCCATCACACTCAAAAAATTTTTTCCGAAAAAAGAGCATTTTTCCGTGACAAAAACATTTTTTTTAGTTATTTTATCGATGCCCGTGATATTTTTTCGGTCATATTTAAAGACCTGGGCATATTCAATTACATCAACTTTATCAACAAACATTCAATTTCATTTATTTATTCAATAGGACACCATCGTGGCTCCAACTAAAAAGAATTCTAAAAACGCCTATTTGGCAGATCAAGAACCTACTGGCGCAGAAATCCCCCCCGAATTGAACGTAGATTTTTCAAATTCCGCAGAAAAAGAACCATCCCCCAAGCGTCGCGGAAGACCCAAAAGAGTTAAAGATGAAGCAGCCGATGCAAAGGCAGAAGAAAAGGCTGAAAAAGAACCCGCCGCAAAAGAAAAAGTTGTAGAGCAAAAAATTGAACCGGCTAAAGAAGAAAAATCTTTCGCCGAAGTTCCTGTCGCAGACGTTCCCGCTACAGAAGTAGCAGTCGCAGAAAAGCCTGTTCAGAATATCGAAGCCGCACCTGCAGAAAAGTCCGCCGAACAGGGCGACCTGCAAAACGCCGTCCAGAACGCAAATCCGGCAAACCAAGGCGAACAGGGCGCCAATCAAAACGACAACAACGGCCAGCAGCAAAATCAGCAGAACCGTCGCTTTGACAAGTTCAACAAGAACAACCGCCGTTTCGACAAGAACAACAACCGTCAGAACCAGAGATTCCAGCCCGAAGAAGAAGACACGACTCCGCTGCCGGAACCGGATTCTGAAGCTTGGAACAAGGCTCGCGAATGCTGGAGCAAGTACCGCAAGATGACCATGAGCGACTTGCAGGAACTGGCTTCGCAGAAAGAAAATCTTGATTTTAGACGTTACCGCAAGCAGTCCCTGGGACTTCTCTTGCAAAGCCTCGAAAACGAAAACAACATCGTTTACGCCGAAGGCCTCCTGGAAGTCACACCCCAAGGTCACGGATTCCTGCGCAACACGGAATTCAACTACCAGCAAGGCCCAGACGATGTTTACGTGAGCCAAAATTTGATCCGCAAGTTGGGCCTTAAGGTAGGCGACACCGTTGCAGGCATTGCACGTCCGCCCCGCGACCAGAACGACAAGTACTATGCGCTCCGTCGCGTAGACAAGGTCAACTTCGAAGACCCTGAAAAGATCAAGCGCCGCGTCGCTTTTGAATACCTGACTCCGATTCACCCGAACGAAAAGATTCAGCTCGAATGGGATCCCGAAGAATTAAGCACCCGCGTCATGGACTTGTTCTCTCCCATCGGTAAGGGCCAGCGCAGTATCATTCTCGCTCCCCCGCGTACCGGTAAAACGATCCTGTTGCAGAACATGACTCGCGCCATCGCCAAGAACCACCCCGAAATTATCATCATGGTGCTTCTGATTGACGAACGACCTGAAGAAGTGACGGAAATGCGCGAAATCATCGGCAAGCTGGTGGAAGCCAATCCGAACTTGCGCGCCGAAGTGGTCGCATCCACCTTCGACGAACCGCCCGATCATCACGCCCGCGTGGCCACCATGGTGCTCGAAAAGGCCAAGCGCCTCGTGGAACAGCAGAAGGACGTAGTTGTCTTGCTCGACTCCATTACCCGTTTCGCCCGCGCAAACAACGTGGTGATTCCCCACTCCGGCAAGATTCTTTCGGGCGGTGTGGACGCCAACGCCATGCAGTTCCCGAAGAAGTTCTTCGGTGCAGCCCGTAAGATTGCAGACAAGCTGGGCGACTTCCAGAAGGATTCCAACGGCCAGATTGTCCAGACAATTACAGGCGAACCGGTTCGCGAAATCATCCAGAAGAACGGTTCCCTTACCATTATCGGCACCGCACTGATCGAAACGGGCAGCCGCATGGACGAAGTGATCTTCGAAGAATTCAAGGGTACGGGTAATATGGAACTGGTGCTTGACCGCCGCCTGGCCGAAAAGCGCACCTGGCCCGCTATTGACATCTTCAAGTCGGGCACCCGTAAAGAAGACCGCCTTCTCAGCCTTTACGAACAGGATATCATCTGGAAATTCCGTCAGGGCGCCCAGAACGATACCGAAAACGGCATTATGGACAAGCTCATTAAGCTCATGAAGCAGAACAAGACCAATGCCGAATTACTAGAATTTATGAAAAAAGCAAAGGACAGCCTTCGCTAAACCAAAGGATATTCTATGTCAGAAAAAATCTTTTTCGCTGGTACAGGAAACATGGGTGGCGCAATCCTCCGCGGTCTATTGAAGGCCGGCACAGACGCCTCCAGCATTTTCTTCTTTGACCCCTCCGACAAGGCCGCTGCAGAAGCTTCTGCTCTCGGCTGCGTCCGCGTGGCAAGCTTTGCCGAAGGCCTCGCCAAGGCAGATGTCACCTTCCTTTGCGTGAAGCCGCAGATTTTCAAGCTGGTTGCCGCCGAATGGAAGGCCGCCGCAACTGCCGAAAAGGCCGTCAAGACGTTCGTGAGCATCATGGCCGGCGTGACCCGCAAGGCCCTCATCGAAGTCCTTGGCGAAAAGAACCAGATTCTCCGCGTGATGCCGAACCTGCCGCTGACCGTTGGCAAGGGTTCCGTGGGCCTCGCTACCGACGGCGTAACTGAAGAAACCCTCGCCATCGCCGAAAAGATCTTTGGCAACATTGGCGTGACCTGCCGCGTTGCAGAATCGCTGATGGATGCGGTGACCGGTCTTTCGGGCAGCGCTCCCGCCTACGTCTTCGAATTCATCGAAGGCCTTACCCGCGGCGGCGTGAAGGCCGGTCTCACCCGCGATGTCGCTCTCAAGCTCGCCCTCGGTACTATCGAAGGCAGCGTGGAACTGGTGAAGCAGTCCGGCAAGAGCCCCAGCGACCTCTGCGCCATGGTCTGCTCCCCTGCTGGAACCACTATCGCAGGCATCAACGCCCTCGAAGAAGGCGCCTTCCGCAGCACGCTCATCAAGGCTGTTGTGGCTGGCACCGACCGCAGCAAGGAACTGGGAAAGTAAGCCCCTAAATGGCTACCATCAATCTATTCGCGAAAGATAATGCAACGTCCTCGTTTATACAGGACGTTCTTTCGTCGGTAGATTATGCCGTAGACATTTTCCGCGACATTCCCGCTGCAGATTCCATCCCTCAGGCAACCCTGATCATATGGGATTTGGATTCTTTTTCGTTGCACAACCTGAAAATGCTTAAGGCGCTCCGCGAAAAATCTCCGGACACCTTGATTCTTGTTTACGCCGAAGCCCCCGAACGATTCAGCGACATTTCCAACAAGCTTTACGACAGCATTCTTTCGGTGGAATCCCTAAAACTCCACCTGATGTCGCAAATTGCAAAGCTCAAAGACATCCATACCGCCCGTCAAATCTTCAGGGAACGCATGAGTCACCTGGTAGGTAAAAGCCAGGCCATGGAACAGCTCCGCAAAACCGTGGAACGCGCCATCGTGCATACAGGCCCCGTGCTCATTCAAGGCGAAACAGGCGTAGGTAAGGAACTCATCGCCCGCGCCGTGGGCTGCATGTACGAAAAGTTCGTGACCGTGAACTGCAGCGCCATCCCCGACAACCTTTTCGAAAGCGAACTTTTCGGACACACCCGTGGTGCATTCACGGGTGCTCAAAACGAACGCATCGGTCTTTTTGAGGCAGCCGACGGCGGTGCCATCTTCCTGGACGAAATCGGCGATATGCCGCTCCACGCCCAGGTAAAGCTCCTGCGCGTCTTGCAGAACAAGGAAATCCGCCCCCTCGGTTCCAACAAGACCAAGCACGTAGACGTCCGCATTATTGCTGCTACCAACAGGGACCTGCAGCAAGAAATTGCCGAGAAGCGTTTCCGCGAAGACCTTTATTATCGT
>JAEEGF011196061.1_pt1 | contig 10855 bp, 18 predicted proteins | sample 9134171 | NCBI WGS metagenome assembly JAEEGF01 (sample SAMN16246542, study PRJNA631951) | gut metagenome | biome: gut microbiome; feature: rumen; material: AP-attached | host: Bos | place: Iran: Karaj | collected 2018-10 | reverse complement strand
AACCTCGCTTTTGGAGTACCAATGAATGGCAACCAGCTCCGGCTCCTACATCCAGAATCCTCCCTTTAGCCATGTCAAGAGCCTTACGTTCTATCTCGGGCATATCCTCATAGCTGCGAAACAATGTAGTCAGGGGAATCTCATCCTCCTCGAACATCGGGGAGAACACCCTGAGCCTGTCTGCCATCTTTGTTTTCCAGTATTCGGCAATGGCTCTGCCCATTGGATCCTTCTTACGATTCATCTTCGACCTCACAGTGTAAGAATCCCATTTCCTTAGCCTTCTCCTGATTCATAAGAAAGTAGATGGCCTCGCCTTCATTACAGAGTTCACCCTTCGAGTTGGTGATCTCTGCATTGATATATACCAGATTGCGAACCTGCTTTGTGACCTTGGCCCGAATGGTCAGCTCTGGCTCTGTAGTAGGAATAGCTTTCTTGAACTTAACATTCAACTGAACGGTATAGCCACTGGTCTGCAACTTGCGGGTAACCACCCATCCACATACTTCATCAATCAGTGTGCTCAGTATGCCGCCATGCATGGTATTTACCCAGCCCTGATAATTATGCTGTGGATTCCATTTACTTACGATATAGTCACCATCCTCATAGAACTCCAGATGAAGTCCGATGGGATTGTCTGGACAACAGCCAAAGCAGTTATACTCAGGATGGTTGCGCCAAGGGTTTATTATCTTCTTCATATATCTTCAAAATTCTCCTGCTTTCTTGCTAATACGCGTATATTAATCCGTACTTCTCATGAAGTTGACGGAGGGTGCCATCAGACTTCATTTGTTGGATAGTATTATTGACCACCTGTAGCAGATCATCCTGACCCTTGCGCATCAGCACACCAATCTCTCCGTGGGTGAAAGGAGCATTCAGAAGAGGTGCAGCGAGGCGTGGGTCATTCTGTACATACCACGGAGCCTCAGTGATTTCGGTAATCATCACGTCGGCATGGCCCTCGGCCACCTGATTGGGAATCTCCTCGTTCTTCTGCCAGACGATGATGGTAGCATGGGTGAGATTCGCCTTGGCGAACTTCTCGTTCAGTCCTCCGGGGTTCACCATCACGCGAACTTCTGGCTTGTCGATGTCGGCCAGCGACTGGTAGCGGTCAGCATCGGCGGCGCGGCAGAGGATGGTCTTGCCATTGGCCAAATAACCGTCACTCATCAGCATCGTCTCCTTGCGTGTGTCTGTAATGGTGATACCTCCAATGGCGAGGTCAAAAGTCTGCGGTTCTGTCAGCACGTCAGCGGTCAACGTAGGCCATGAGGTTTGTACGAATGCAATGCCTACACCGATGCGCTCGGCTATCTTCTGTGCTACCTCAATACCGAAGCCCCAATAGTTCCCGTCAGCCTCGCGGTAGGAGAGAGGTCGATAGTCGCCCGTGGTGCCTACCAACAACTTGCTACGCTCCTTAATGCGTTGTATGGTGGGCTGTTGTGTCTCAACAACAGGGTTGTCGTCACTGCTGGTGCAGCAGGTAGTTATGCAAGCGCCGCAGATATCTGTCTCTTCGCCCATCTGTACATACATGATGGAGGGATTCTCTTTGGCAATACTCCAGTCATACGCGCTATGGCAATAATTGCTGACTCCTTCATAGGCCATCTCAGCCGTTATTTCACTCTTCGTGGTATTGCTGCCGCATGAGCAAAACAACATGGCTATCAATATGAATAAAAAAGCGATATGTTTCATTGTACAAATATGCGTAATACCTAAATACACTTAAATCTATCGGCAAAGTTAGTGATAATTACGGAATTATCGCTAAATTTGCACCAATAATTAGCATTGTTTATCAAGTCACCCAACAAAAACTGCGCTTATGGATTCTTTCAAGGATAAAGTAGCCGTCGTGACGGGAGGTGCTCAGGGCATCGGACGATGTATTGCCGATGAGTTCCTGAAGGCTGGTGCCCATGTCTGTATCATCGACAAGCAGGAGGGGCAGCACTTCGTAGGCGATATATCGGACAAACAGGTGCTGGAGCGGTTTGCCCAGGAGGTCATCGGGAAGTATGGTCATGTGGACTACCTTATCAACAATGCCCTGCCACTGATGAAGGGCATTAACGAATGCAGCTATGAAGAGTTTCAATACGCCATGAGCGTGGGAGTCACCGCTCCGTTCTACCTTGCAAAACTCTTCGTTCCGTATTTTGCCGAAGGTGCCGCCATCGTGAATATCTCCTCCTCTCGCGACCGCATGAGCCAGCCGCAAACGGAGAGCTATACTGCTGCCAAAGGCGGAATTGCCGCACTGACCCATGCATTGGCTGTCAGCTTTGCAGGCCGTGTTCGCGTTAATTCTATCTCACCAGGTTGGATAGACACAAACTACACCGTCTATGAAGGCCCCGATGCCACACAGCAACCTGCGGGACGTGTCGGCAATCCGATGGACATTGCCAACATGGCGCTGTTCCTCTGTTCCGATAAGGCAGGTTTCATTACTGGTGAGAACATCTGCATCGATGGTGGCATGACCCACCAGATGATCTATCACGGCGATAACGGCTGGAAGTTGGAGGCGTACAAGTCACAAACACCAGACCCTAATTTCTGGATTTTCCTCTGTTTCGGACAATCGAATATGGCTGGTCAGGCTCCTATTGAAGAGCAGGACTTGGCAGTAAGTGATCGTTTTTTGAGTATGGATACTACCGATGGCACCGACCGCAAGTTAGGAACATGGCGCAAGGCTGTGCCGCCCCTCTGTCGTGCTGATGCCAATCTTGGCCCTGCCGACTGGTTCGGACGTACATTACTCGAAGCTGTGCCTGATAATGTACGCATCGGCATTGTGTCAGTGGCTGTAGAAGGCTGTCCTATCTCTTTCTTCGACAAGGACAGGAACGCGACTGTCATTGCCAAAGAAGACCGCGACTGGATGAACGATATCCTGGATCAGTATGGACGCGACCCCTACGAGCGGCTGCTGAGTATGGCGAAGATTGCAGCCAAGGATGGTGTCATCAAAGGCATCCTGCTGCATCAGGGCGAGACGGATGCCTACGACAGGGAATGGCAGGAGACGGTGAGGAAAATCTACTGCGACTTGCAACAGGAACTTCAGTTCGATCCGACGGCTGTTCCCCTGCTGGTTGGTGAAGTGGTGCGAACGGAATATGGCGGCATCTGCGGTCATGCCAATCCCACTATCAACGATATTGCCAACCGATATCCGAACACGTATGTCGTCTCTTCCGAGGGCTGCCTGCCCTGTAACGATTATCTCCATTTCAGTGGCAACGGCTACAGGCTTTTGGGCCGTCATTATGCACAACGCTATCTGGAGGTTACCAATCCACAATTAGCAGAAACTATAAAACAGTAGAAACGCATTATATCAGATATTATGATTAGACTTAACAACGACATCGAAATTCCACAGATAGGCGTCGGCACTTGGACACTACGTGGAGAGACAGCCCGACAGAATGTGCGTCTGGCCTTGGAAGCCGGATTCCGTCACATCGACACGGCACAAGGCTATGAGAACGAGGCAGAAGTGGGACAGGGCATCCTTGATAGCGGAGTGCCGAGACAGGAGATTTTCGTCACCACCAAGGTCGCTACGAATATTATGCGCGAAGGACGGGAGGCCGTCCGAAAGTCTATCGATGAGAGTCTGGCTAAACTGAAGACCAGCTACATCGACCTGCTGCTGATCCACTGGCCTGTGAAGGGCTGTGTAAAGGATACCTGGCAAATGATGGAGGACTACGTGCGTAATGGCGAGGTAAAGTCCATCGGTGTGAGCAACTTCAACCGTCATCATCTGGATGACCTACTCACGTATGCCGAAATTCGGCCTGTCATTAACCAGATAGAGGTGCATCCCTTCATGACGCAGGAGGAGAATATTGCTTATAACCGCCAGCTGGGCATTCAGGTAGAGGCGTGGGGACCTTTCGGACAGGGTGACATCGACGTGGTGGGACATCCGCTACTCCAGTCGCTGGCCGCGAAATATCAGAAGACCGCCTCGCAGGTTGTGCTTCGCTGGATTGTGCAGCGAGGGCTGATTACGATTCCAAGAGCCAAGCCCAACCACTTTGCCGAGAATCAGGAAATCATGACGTTCTCGCTCTCCGACGATGACATGCAGGCCATCAGTGCCCTGAACCAGAACCTGCGCTCGAACGTTCTCAACGACCCCGAAACGTTCCCTTGGTAAGCATTTCGGGATGGTTTATCTGATAAAGTTCATAAACTGGGGACGTTCGTCGCGCTTGGGAGCTGAGTCGCCGTCAGCATGAATCTTCTGGAGCAGGAAGGCCATATTGGTAGCCAGGGTGCGCATGGTCTGCATGCCCTCGGTATCGAGTTTCACCTCTCCCTTGCCTGCACCGTAGGCGATGTTCCAGTATTGTGAAGTGACTACGGGCATGTTCATCATCTCAAACATCATATTCATTGTCTGGAGCGTGGCCGTAGCACCGCCTCTGCGGCATACTGCCAAAGCAGCAGCAGGCTTGTTTTGTACCAGGTGGCCTGCTGAGAAGAACAGGCGCTGCATCAGAGAGAGGATTCCACCGTTAGGCTGACCATAATAGACAGGTGTACCCACGATGAGTGCATCCGCAGTCGCCATTTTCTCTGTGATGACACTGCATAGATCATCATCGAACACGCAGCCCTTGCTGCCGGACTGATGACAACCACCACAGTTGATGCACATACGGACAGGTTTCCGGCCTATCTGAACGATTTCTGTTTCGATACCGTGCTTCTGCAACGTTGCCTCTATCTCCTGCAGACAGCAGAACGTATTGCCGTCTGTTCTTGGGCTGCCATTGATCAGGAGAACTTTGCACTGCTTGCCAGATACAGAATTCAACATGGCTGATACTGGCGATACGACAGCAGTTGCTGCAGCTGCCATAGTTGCTTTCTTAATAAAATCTCTTCTGTCCATAGAATATTTGTTTTTGTGTAAGCTTATACTATCTCTTCTAATGCTCCTGTCTCAGAGTCGCTGATAAACCCACGAACCACGATGTCCTTGGGAACAAGGGGATGGGTTTTGATGGTCTCGACGGTCTTGCGGACAGATTCAGGTGTATCCTTGAATCCCTCCAGCCAATGATCCAGGTTGATGCCGCACTTGCGGATGGTGTCAAGTGTCTCATCTGTCACACCACGGGCTATCATTTCGTGATGAAAGTGATCATAGCTCATGTGACAAGCTCCGCAATGAGAATGGGCCACCACCATGATCTCCTCTACACCCAATTCATAGATAGCCACTATCAAGCTACGCATGGCCGAGTCAAAGGCAGATATCACTAAGCCTCCAGCGTTCTTGATAATCTTCGCATCACCATTCTTCAGACCCAATGCTGCAGGGAGCAGTTCTGTCAGTCTGGTGTCCATACATGACAGTACAGCCAGTTTCTTGTCAGGGTACTTGCTGGTCAGATACTTCTCGTAGCCCTTCTGTTCCACGAAGGTCTTGTTATAGTCAATAATCTGGTCAATCATAAGCCTATTCTCTTAAACTATGTTGTATTAACAGGGCAAAGTTAGTGATTTTTCAGCAGATTTTGTAAATTTGCACCTTAGAATTAGGATTATTTATGAAGTTGTTATGATTCAGCAAGTAGAAATAACGCTAAAATCTAAGTCTCGCGGATTCCATCTGGTGACCAGTGAGATACTGAGCCAACTGCCCAAGTTGCCAAAAACGGGCATCGTCAATATATTCTGCAAACATACGAGTTGCGGATTAAGCATAAACGAGAATGCAGACCCTGATGTTCGTGTGGATATGGAAACCATTTTCAACCGACTCGTACCAGAGAATCGCCCTGAATACGAGCATACTTTGGAGGGTGCTGATGATATGCCAGCCCACGCCAAGTCAACGTTGAGTGGCGTTAGCCTGACCATACCCATTACCGATGGTCGCTTGAACATGGGAACCTGGCAGGGCATCTATTTTTGCGAGTATAGGAATTATGGTGGGTCAAGAAGGTTGGTAGTAACGATTATAGGAGAGTGAGCTATGGAATACAAGAAGATTGGTGAAACGTACTATATCAGGATGGATCGAGGTGATGAAATCATCGGCAATATTCTTGAAATCTGCCGTAAAGAGTCCATCCCGTCTGCCATTTTCTCAGGCATCGGTGGTTGCAGCAATGCAGAATTGCAAGTGTTCATCCCAGAGACGGGCAGTTTCGAAACGGAGCAGTTAGAGGGGATGCTGGAATTGGTGTCGCTCAATGGCAATGTGGTTTCTGCCGATGACTGCCAACTCTATCACCATACCCATGCCTTGTTCTCTTTCAAGAAAGATGGCCAGCATGGTATGGCTGGAGGACATCTTAAATCAACGACGGTACTCTATACCGCAGAGATAGAGCTACGTCCTACTATTGGTGGTTCAATCGGTAGAAAGTTTGACCCTGAGACCGGTACTGGATTCTGGAACTTCAAATAATGTGAGATATGGCATACACAGGACGATTCGGACAGTCAGACGATTTTCGTCGTGAAGAACTGATTAGGATAATTGAGCACTCTGTAGAGAACCTGACCCTTCAGGAATTGGAGGCTTTGTATTATGATATGTCCACCAAAAACTACATCAACGAATGAAACTGAAGAAACGAAAAATCAAGTATGCTGCAATATTCTGCATCTGCTGGTTTGCCCTTTTAGTCATTCTGGTAGATGGAGTCCTGAAATTCCAGACATTGGTTGACTACTTCGGGTCTTACGCATTAGTGGAGATTACACTATTGCTATTAGTCATTCTGCCCACACTTGCAGTATATAGATTAACAAAAGAAGATAAAACGATGAGTAAGAGAGATTATATTCAGGCAAATAAGGACTGGCTTGAAGCCAAGTCAAAGGAGGAAGGGGTTAAGGCTCTTCCTAAAGGCATCTACTACAAGGTATTGAGCGAGGGTGACGCTTCAAGTGCCCAGCCGACGGTACGCAGTATCATCACAGCCCACTATACGGGCAAGACCATTGACGGCAAGCAGTTTGACAGCAGTCGTGGCGGTGTGCCTCTGGCTTGCCGTCTCTGTGACCTTATTGAGGGCTGGATCATCGCTATGCAACAGATGCATATTGGTGACAAGTGGGAACTGTATATCCCTGCAGAGATGGGATATGGCAAGTTCTCACAGCCTGGCATTCCTGGCGGCTCAACGCTTATCTTTGAAATAGAACTGTTAGGCATCGCATGACACTACGGGAATTATTATTATCAGTCGATTCGGAGGAATATTCTAATGTTCCACTTTATCAGACTTTGCTGAAGGTGAAACCTGAATATGGCTCAAATACACGCATTGCGGTAAGGCTGAAAGATGGTGAACTGACTGTTTTCAATATCCATGTCGGTTCAATAGGCGACATTGTTGCCTATCCCATCGATGTGGATCCTGGACTTCAGGTAACGAAAGTTCAGTTATTGGATGCCATTCTCAAAGAAATGTCTAATGAAGGATTCACAGAAGCCGACTCCGATGATTTCTGGGATGACATGATGGATTTACGTAAAGCAAAGAATATCAGATGACGCTCCCCAAGTTCATAATCTGCATGGATGGTACTTTCCGTCTTGGAATGGTCAACCAGCATAAGCATCTGCTAAAGATGGGTGACCAATGCATTGGTGGAGGATATTATCATTTTGACTTTGTTTCCAACCGCATCATCCTCGACAGGGAATCATACGACTTTGGGCGTCCCAAATGGCATCTGTTGGAGGTACTAAAAGTTCCTTCTACCTATCGCGGCATGCGCATCGTCTATAAGTACGACGATGGATTTCACGACGATTTCAATGTCAGTGAAGAATTGCATATAGAATACTATGATTGACTTTGATTCCATATGGCGCATTCAGGATGAAATCAGAACGGTAGTTAATGCCGTTCTTGGTGAATGCATCTGGAATCTTGCATACGATGAAAAACGCAGCTCCATCGTCCTCGAACTGACAAGGTATCTGGATGAGGATGCTATCAGTAGCCTGTGCTGCCAGTTCCCGATACCCGCCGATTATGACGGGATTGGCGCAAAGGGAACAAAGTTCGCATTTTACATATAATTTCCTCATCACATTTAGAACAATTAGACACTCATAATCTAATTGCAAGCTGTTTCTGCACTTTTTTCATCTAAAAACAAACTTTTTTTCAGCTACGAAAAAAGGCTTCATCAGCCGATTATACCTTTGCACCCAGAAAGATGAAACATGGCTCGTTAGCTCAGTTGGATTAGAGTACGACGCTACGAACGTCGGGGTCGGGAGTTCGAATCTCTCACGAGTCACCAACATTGCTCTATGGTGTAACGGTTAGCACGTCAGATTCTGGATCTGAAGGTGGTGGTTCGAATCCATTTGGGGCAACGACATTGGGAACTTTGGCAGACTTGGTGTATGCGGAGGACTGAAAATCCTCAGAACGTGGTTCGACTCCACGAGGTTCCACTGATAATGCCCTATGGTATAACGGTAGCACAACAGGTTTTGGCTCTGTTAGCGAAGGTTCGACTCCTTCTGGGGCGACGATATACTGCTCCATGGTGTAATGGTAGCATACCAGATTCCGGTTCTGGAGGTGGTGGTTCGAATCCATCTGGAGCAGTTTTTTATGGAGTTTGTGGCCGAGAGGCTTAGGCGCAAGTTTGTGGCACTTGTCAACGCAGGTTCGAATCCTGTCAAACTCCCTGTTGGTCGGTTCATCTAGACGGTAAGGATTACAGATTTTCAATCTGTCCACACGAGTTCGATCCTCGTACCGACTACAAAACGCTTCAATAGCACAGAGGTAGTGCAGCTCACTTGTAATGAGCAGGTCGCAGGTTCGAATCCTGCTTGAAGCTCTGATTTCTGGATGTGGTGTTTAATGGTAGCATTCGTGGTTTGGGACCATGCGGAGTGAGTTCGAGTCTCGCTATCCAGACAAAAAGGCTCCTTCTTTGGCATCAAAACCTAAGAAGGAGTCTCTTTGTTATACGAAGTTCAGAATGGCCATCAGCCTGTTCTCAACTTTCTTCAGGACTTTCCGAGTTCTGGCCGTGTCAGCATTCTCCTTGTTCCCAAGAAGCGTGATGGCCTCCTTTATCAGTTTGCAGTCATCAGCTGACAAGGGCATCTCAGTGATGGAGTAGCTGGGGTCGGCATATCTATAGTAGATTCTGTCGTACACCTCTATAGGCGCATTGTAACCCAACTTGTCAGACCTCATAATCTGTATATCCATCTGTACTGTTCTAGTGCATACACCTTTGGTGATACCTTCCATGTCGTACAGTGCCTCGCAGCAAGCATCTACGAGGTCATCAAGCGTCCATCTTCTGTATCTGTTTCTCAAACAGTTGTCTATCGTCTTGTACCTTATTAAGGCATTCTTATTTGCAGGCATAGTTTATTTCTTCATTAGGTGATAAAACAAAAATAGTTGGAATCTCCCTCGGTAAGGATGTCCCAACTATCACTCTATTACAATTCTCTCTGACGGCAACCTATGATGCCCGGAAGATAAAACTATGTTCTTGATGACGTGGTAATCCTATACCGTATGTGCATGGTGTACCAAATGGATGCTGCACATAACATGTCGGTTCGAAGCGTCGCTGACCCCGAACAAAAGCTTGTGTCGTTATGTTTGCTATCGCGTTCATACTGTATAGGATTCTTAAAATCGGCTGCAAAGATACAAATTAAGAACGAAATCTTTTTGCGTAGCTGCGAAAAAGTTCAAAATTTAACACAAGAATAACTTAGAACACGCAGGCCCAACCGAACTTACGAACTAACTCTTGTAGAAGGTTACGGTCGCGGACGGGAATGGTGAGAGCCACGGTTTCATGCTGGTTGTCTTCAACAGTCGACTCCAGTTCATATTGTGTCTGGGCTGACAGCAGGATTTTTGCTGGAAGTCCGATAGCATTCTCAATCTTCACAGCCAATTCTGTTGTGAGAGTACGTTTTCCATTAAGCACTTCGCTCAGATGTGAAGGCTGTGTGCCAAGTATCTTGGCAAATTCTTTCTGGCTAATACCACGCTCGTCAAGTTCTGGCTTAATCATCATTCCTGGATGAACTGCCATAAAAGGTGCAGGGTTTTCATTTCTTGTTGCCATAGTGAGTATCATCTAAACTTAAAACTATTATTCTAATGCCGCCGTCAAACTCGCGGAAAAGTATGCGCTCTACCATTCCATTAACAACTCGAATGGAACTTTTACCATTGGTTCCTGTAAGTTGTTCATAGTGGAGGAAAGAGATAGCACGGAGGTCACTGGCACGTTCAGATAAACGCAAATAGTTATATGCAGTGGCGAGAGCCTTCATAAACTTTTGATTGCGAGTATATTTCTTGTACTTGCTGTTGCGCCCCGTCGTGATTAGCTCTTCCAAATCCTTATCATCAAAGATAATTTGCATAATCCAATTCTATTTTGCGGCAAAATTATAAAGAAATTCCCGAATATGGGAATAATTATAGAATTTTCTTTCCGTATTTAACATTAATATACAATAAACTCATTCTTTTTCCTGCATCTTTATAGCCAAACTCCTGGCTTATATTGCTCGTATATCCAAAATAATTCGTACTTTTGCAGCATGAAACGAGCAATAACGCCCCTAACGTCCTAAGTTCAAGATAGAAGTGCAATTTTCAGGTAGAGGCGAAGCCAAGACTAATACCTGAAAATTGCACTTCTATCTTGAACTTAGGTCTGTGCCATTTTTTCGTGACACGGACGTTACCAATCTTACAATCCTTTCACCCAAGTTTCTAATTCCTTCTTGCTTGTCCTGTTCAGGAGTTTACCCTCCTTCCATGTTATA
>JAEEGF010295352.1_pt1 | contig 10855 bp, 10 predicted proteins | sample 9134171 | NCBI WGS metagenome assembly JAEEGF01 (sample SAMN16246542, study PRJNA631951) | gut metagenome | biome: gut microbiome; feature: rumen; material: AP-attached | host: Bos | place: Iran: Karaj | collected 2018-10 | reverse complement strand
TACTACCATGTGGAGCGCATCGCCGAATGCGCGCGCGATACGGGATTCCGCTTCACGATCTGCGGTGCGGCGAACGATTTCGGCGGAACGGCGGAATCGACCCGGTGCGATTACGAGCTGCTGAACCGCTTCGATCCGCTGGTCAACTGCCGGATCGGCTTCCATGCCGAGTATACGACGAGCGAGCCGCTTTTACGGGATCTTGCGGCGCTTGCGCAGGAGTTGAAAGAACCGGTCTTTACACACCTTTCCGAAACGGCGGCGGAGGTCGACGACTGCATCCAACGCACCGGCATGTCGCCGATCGCGTATCTCGATTCTTTGGGCATGTTCCGGTACGGCGGCGGCGGATTCCATATGGTGCATCCGCGCGAGGGCGATCTCGAGATCATGAAGGCGCGCGGGCTGTACGTCTGCACGAATCCGGGCAGCAACGTCAAACTCTCGAGCGGCGTCGCGCCGATCGAAACGTATTACCGGGAAAACGTCCCGGTCGCGATCGGCACGGACGGACCGGCCAGCAACAACTGTCTCGACATGTTCCGCGAGATGTTCCTTGCGACCGGACTGCAGAAGCTGACCGTCGGCGCGGCGGCGGCGGACCCGATCCGGGTTTTGCATTCGGCATGTTCCGTCGGCGCGAAAATGATGGGGCTTTTCGACTGCGACTGCCTGAAGGAGGGCAAGCAGGCGGACCTTGTCATGCTCGATCTTCACACGCCGAACATGCAGCCGATCAACAACATCGCGAAGAACGTCGTCTACAGCGGCAGCAAGGCGAACGTCGCCTTAACGATGGTCGCGGGCAGGGTGCTTTACGAACGCGGGGAATATACCTTCGGCGTCGATCCGGAGGCGGTCTATGCAAAGGCGAACGAGATCATTGCAAGAATCAGAAAAGCAGAGGGCAGATGATTTATGGCGCACATTGAGGTCATAGCGGAATACAACGAAAACGGCGCGATGCTCTGGGCGGATTCCTACCCGGGCGCGTTCTCGCGCGGGGAAACGGTGTCGAAGGCGCTTGAAAAGTTTCCGAAGGCGCTTTCGGAGTATGCGCGGTGGGCGCACGGCGCGCCGCTGCCGAACCTGGCGGAGTCGGACTTTGTCGTGACGCACGCGTATCAGACGGCTTTGAAGGTCGAGGATGCGGACAGCGACGTGCTGTTTCCGTCCGAGCGGCTGCCGATGGACATGACGGAGTATACGCAGAAGAAGCAGCTCTGCATCCGGTCGGCGCAGGATTTTGAAAAGCTCTTCGCTTCGATCCCGCAGAAGGATCGCGCGCTGCGGAAATCCCGCCGCACGTTCTACGGAAAGATCCCGTGCTCGGCGCGTGAGATGGCGGAGCATACGAACCGTACGCTGGAATACTATGCGGACGCGGTCGGCGTTCCGTTTGAAAACGAAGGCGGCCTTCTGGAAAATCGCAAACGGCTGTTTCGCGCGCTCGAATCGACGCAGGACTTCCTTGCGCCGAAGGTCTATACCGCAAGCGACGGAGAGCTCTGGACGCGGAAAAAGCTCATGCGCCGCATCCTCTGGCACGACCGCATTCATGCCCGTGCGCTCTGGCGCCTTGCGATCACCTTCTGGCAAAAGGACCGCATCGAAAATCCGTTCTTCTTCTCGGCGGAGAAGTAAAGAACGGGGCGTTTTTCATGTAAAAAAACTGCTTGACAATTGTCGGGATGTCCCCTATAATGGGAAAGGTTAATTTGGCGTTATGCGCCATCACTATATTCGGAAGAAAGAGGTGTGAGTATGGTACGTACCTTTCAGCCCAAAAAGAGACAGCGCAGCAAGGTTCACGGGTTCCGCAAGCGTATGGCGACTGCGGACGGTCGTAACGTTCTGAAGCGCAGACGCGCAAAGGGCCGCAAGAAGCTGAGCGCATAATCGCGTTTCGGCGGGTTGGTTTTTGTCCAAAATGTAGAGACGGAGCGCTTGCGGCAGGCATTTCGCTTGCCGTATGTTGCTTTATAGAGGATGCGTATTCGGTGGATCGGTCCTATTCTCTGAAACGGCATAAGGAGTTTCGCTATACCTACGCGCGCGGGCGTGCGCAAAGCCTTCCGCTGTTTACGCTGGTATACGTGAAGAGCCGGAACGAAACGGTCCGCATCGGCTTTTCGGTGTCGAAGCGGATCGGCAACGCCGTACACAGAAACCGGGCGAAGCGCCGGATGCGCGCCGGTCTTACCCCGATGCTTCCGCACATTGCGGGCGGGTTCAACGTGATCTTCGTTGCAAAGCCGGATGTGCTCGAAGCGCCGTTTTCAGAGCTTCAGAAACAGATGGAGACGCTGCTTCGGCGCGCGGGACTCTGGAGGTACGAGCCGTGAAACGCATTCTGATCGCAATGCTTCGCTTCTACAAGCGTTATATTTCGCCGCTTCTGCCGGACGCATGCATCTATACGCCGACCTGTTCGGAGTACGCGATGGAGGCGATCCGAAAACACGGAGCGTTCAAGGGCACAGGGCTTGCCATCTGGCGCGTTTTGCGCTGCAACCCGTTCGCGAAGGGCGGATACGATCCCGTTCCGGAACCGAAAAAACACAAGGAGAGCATTTCATGAATTCATCCTTTTTCCTCGTAAAATGGCTGTACATCGCGATGGACTGGGTCTATCGGCAGATGTGCGCGCTGTTTTCGACGGGCGGCTGGGTCGTTGTTCTGACGATCTTCCTGTTCACGCTCGCGATCAAGCTTTTAACGATCTTTTCCGACATCAAGTCACGTAAGTCTTCGATCCAGATGCAGGCCATCCAGCCCGACATCGAAAAGCTCAAGAAGAAATACGGCCATGACCAGCAAAAGCTCAGCATCGAGCAGCGCAAGCTCATGAAGGAGCGCGGCGTTTCCACGTTCGGCGGATGTCTCCCGATGCTCATCATGATGCCGCTGCTGTTCATGTTTTTCGCGGCGTTTCGCGCATGGTCGAATCAGGAGGCGCTCGATCTGATGCTGAAGATCAACGCAGGTCAGGGCGCGGAGACGTTCCGGGCCTATCGCTTCCTCTGGATCACCAACATCTGGCGTCCGGACAATCTGGCGGCAGGCGGCACGCTGATGAACGGTACCGAGTTCTGGACGACCTTCGCGGCGACGAACAACATTCAGGACTTCATCTTCTATGGCAAGAATGAAGCCGAGCTCGGAAAGCTGCTTTATGAGCTGCATTTCTTCACGATCGCGGAGGACGGCAGCTATGTGATCGCGCAGGACGGCGGCGCGGCGTTCAAAGCCGCATATGACACATTCGTTTCATCCATCACGCGAGATGCGAGTCTGATCGGCGGCGCGTACGAGGATATGTCCAACGGCTATGCGGTCCTGCCGATCCTTGCAGGCGCGACGACGTTCCTGTCCTCGTGGATCATGCAGCGCAGCCAGAAGAAGGCAATGGGTCAGAACGCGGAGAAGACGTCCGCTTCCGGCAACGACAAGAACAATCCGGCGGATCAGACGCAGAGCATGAACAAGGTCATGATGTTCCTCATGCCCGCGATGTCGATCTTCTTCTGCTATCAGTACGACTCGACCTTCGCGTTCTATTGGATCTTCTCGAACGTGATCTCCCTCGGAATTACGATGATCCTGAGCGCAACGATCTTTAAGAAGATGCAGCAGCAGATGGCCGACGGAACGCTGATCAAGGAAAAGAAGCCGCAAAACAGTAAGAAGAATAAACCGCTGTTCAGGAGGTAATCAGCATATGAGAAGTATGGAATTCTCCGGCCGCAACATCGACGAGGCGATCTTTCACGGCCTCAACGAGATGGGCTTGACGATCGACGAAGTCGAGGTCGAGACCGTGCAGAAGGAGAGCAAGGGCATTTTCGGCATCGGCGCGAAGAACGCGATCGTGCGTCTCACCGAGCGCGAGGTGCCCGTGGTCCCGAATTTCGAAGCGGAGCGTGCAGCTGCGCATGAGCGTAAAAGCGAGCGGCCGAAGCGCGAGGGCGGCGAACGTCGTGAACGTAAAGAGCAAGCGGAACGTAAGCCGCGCAATGAGCGTGCAAAGCGCGAAAGCGGCGAACGCCGCGAGAAGCAGCCGGAAGCGCCCGCGATCGAATACAGCGAGGAGCTTGCGAAGGAAAACGACGCCGCGATCTTCCTTTCGGATCTGCTGAAGAGCATGAAGATCGAAGCGACCGTCGAAGCGGCGGAGACCGAGGACGGGCTCCGGCTCAACATCCTCTCTTCGACCGACGGACTGCTGATCGGCAGAAGAGGCGAAACGCTCGACGCGATCCAGTACATCGTTTCGCTGTACATGAACAAGGACCGCAAGGAGAACGGCTACCGCCGCGTCTCCGTCGACACCGAGGGCTATCGTGCCCGCCGCGAGGAAACTTTGAGACGCCTTGCGCGTAAGAACGCGGCGCAGGTCGCACGGACCGGCCGCTCCGTCGCGATGGAGCCGATGAACCCTTACGAACGCCGCGTGCTGCATTCCGCACTGCAGGGCTTCAAGGGCGTCACGACGCACAGCGAGGGCGAGGAGCCGAACCGCCGCGTCATCATCACGCCGGACAAGTAACTTCGGAACATGAGCCGCCGCAAGGCGGCTTTGCCTTATCTGTATATTATGAACGAAACCTTTGACACCGTTTTTGCTCCGTCCACGGCGATCGGCGGCGCGATCGCGATCATCCGCGTCTCCGGCGAACAGACGCGCGAGATCGCGGAAAAGCTGCTCGACAGACCCGTCGCGGATCGTCCGAACCGCATGCGGCATGTGCATATCCTGCATCGCGGGATCGTGATCGACGACTGCATGGCGGTTTTTTTCAAAAGCCCCAAAAGCTATACCGGCGAGGATATGCTGGAGCTCCACTGCCACGGCGGCATGATGACCGTGCGTGCCGTGCTCGCCACGCTTTCCGAGGCGGGCGGCGTGCCCGCAGGCCCCGGCGAGTTCACGAAACGCGCGTTTTTGAACGGCAGGATGGACCTGATGGAAGCCGAAGCGGTCATGGACGTGATCAACGCGCAGGCGGAGGGCAGCCTGCGTTCCGCGCTCGAACAGCTTTCCGGCAGCGTCAGCAGACGCGTGCGCGATGTGGAGGAACGGCTTCTGGACGCGCGTTCCGCGATCGAGGCGGCGATCGACTATCCCGACGAGGCGGAGGAAAGCGCATACGCGTCGCTGCCGTCCGCGCTCGCGGCGGCAAAAACGGCGCTTACGGATATGATCGAGGAGGGGCGCAGAGGACGGGCGCTTCGCGACGGGCTGAAGACAGTGATCCTCGGCCGTCCGAACGTCGGCAAAAGCTCGCTTCTGAACGCGCTTTTAGGCGAGGACCGCGCGATCGTCACCGCAGCGGCGGGGACCACACGCGACGTGCTGGACGAGCGGCTTTCCGTCGGCGGCGTGCCCGTGCGGCTCATAGATACCGCGGGGCTTCGGGAGGCTTCGGACGAAGCGGAGCGCATCGGCGTCGACCGCGCGAAAAAGACGCTTCTGACTGCGGACGCCGTACTGCTCGTATTGGACGGCAGCGAAGGACTGACCGCGGAGGACGAGAATTTGCTTCGTGAGACGGCGGGTAAGACCCGCATCGTGATCGCGAACAAGTGCGATCTCGGGACCCGTATCAAGGACGCGCTTCCCGTGAGCTGCAAAACGGGCGAGGGGATCGACGAACTTCTCAAACGCATCGCTGCGATCGCGGAGCCGGCCGCGCAGTCGACGGCGGCGATCACCAACGAGCGGCATATCCGCGCCCTGGAGATCGCGCTCGATACGGTCATACACGCCGCACAGCAGACCGAACCGGACTGTATCGCGACTGATCTTACGGAAGCGCTGCATGCGCTCGGCACGGTCACCGGCACGGACGTGGACGCCGAGGTCGTCGACCGGATCTTCAAAAACTTCTGCGTCGGAAAATAAAAAAGCGGCGTCGGGCATGTATCGGTAAACCAAAAGCAGACACTTTTCCGTGTCTGCTTTTACTTGACAAGTGCACCGAGCGGCCGCTTTTTATTGTTTACGTCGTCGGGATCAGCCACATGAACGGGTTCATGCGGTAGAAGAAGCCGGAGAGCGGCGTGCCGATGAGAAAATTGCCGAGCCGCGGGACGACCGTGAGAAGGATCGGCGCGATCAGAAAACAGATATAGAGCAGCACCACGCCGTGGAGGAATCCGATCCCGCAGGAAAACAGAGGATCGAGCTTTTTCAGCGCGGGCAGGCCGTGCCGTCCGTAGTCGATAAGCCGCAGGATAAAGCCGAGCAGTATGCGGATGCAGACGAACAGAAACAGCAGCGACAGGATGTTCAGCACGACGTCGACGATCGACTGATTGAAATAATCGCCGATCGTGGTGATGCCGCGGTCCGCATATGCCTCCCGGCGAATGTTCCGTTCGATGGCGTCGCCGAGCGGCAGAGGCAGATCGGCGACGTCGACGATCTCTTTGATCTCCGCCTCGCTCTTTGACGCCGCGGGATCGTGGATCAGCTCCACGCTCGTCTTGCTGACGGATTCGTAACCCTCAAAATAGTAGAGCAGACTGCCGTAAAGCGAGCGGCTGTCGCGCACGGGACCGGCAACGACCGGTATGAGAAGCAGCGCGAGAAAGAACGACGCCAGCGTGAGGCCGATGCTCACAGCGGAATAGACGACTCCGCGATAATAGGCCGCAAGGATGCACAGACCGATGACGACCAGGATCAGAACGGTGATCATAGCTTTCTCCTTTCCGCGTTACCCGAGCGTGACGCACCAGCAGTTTTGTTCGGACACGATGAAGAATCCGTCCTCACCGTACTCAAACGCAGAGATCGGCTCATATTCCTGTTCGATGTCGTTGAGCTTTTTTCCGGCGTAGGAATACTGCAGGAAGTTCTCCTTCGTAAAGACACAGATGCTGCCGCTGTGGACAAACGCGCCGACGACCGGCGAGGGCATGTATTTCTGCATGACGTTGGACCAGAGATCGTCGGTCTGCGAGATCGTGATCAGACGGATCAGGCTGTTTTCCTCGCCCTCTGCGGCGACGGGCAGCGCGATGAAGTAGGCGCTCTCCGTGCCGGGATCGAAGTCGACGACGGTGCTGCCGTAGACCCGCACGCGGTCGCGCTCCGCGGAAAAGCCGCCGCTTTCCTCGCGGTCGTAACGGATGATCGAATGCGTGCCGACCATAAAGAGACAGCGGTCGGACAGATAAAGCTGATAGACGGACTGGTTGTAGAACGGCGAAGAGTAGTGGATCATCACGCCTTCGCGGTCGCAGTTGTAGATTCGGACGATGGACTCCTCGGTAAACTGTCCGACGTCCATCGTGGAGACCCACAGAAGCTCATCCGTGCCGGTGTCGAGAAAATCGAACGCGACGATCTCGCTGTCCTTGAAGGACAGACGGTTGACGGAGTTCATATCGCGGTCGATGATCTGAATGAAGCGTTCGTCGCGGTCGCCGTCGGTCTCCCGGAACAGCAGCGCGGCGTATTTTTTGCCTGCTCGCACGTCGAGGATCGTGCCGTTGTTTATCGACAGCGTCTCTTCGGCGCCCTGGACCTTGAAATAGGAACCCGCATATACGACCGTCAGCGTGCCGGTGCTGTCATAGCCCTCAATGTTGCGGATCGGGAAATAGGTGGATTCGCTCTTGGCGCAGTCGAAGGTATAGATGCGGTCCTCGGTGCGGTAATTGACGTAATTGTTTTTCATGCGGTACTGGTAGCCGTTGACGACGTCCGCATTCGTATAGATCAGGCCGGTTTTACGCTTTCCGAGGAGCAGAACGCCGAGCGCGACGACCGCGCTGATGAGAATGGCCGCGGCAATGCCGAAAATCGCAAGCCTGGAGACGGTCATTCGACCGATCGAAAGCTTGCGGTCCGCGCTTTCCCGCAGATATTCACGAAAGCGAGAGTCCTCTCTGCTCATTCCGGATGCTCCGTATCAGTTCTTTTTCGGCGCGCGGATCTTGAGCGCGCCGGGCAGTACGCGGAAGGTCACGGGCGTACCGTCCATGCGTTCGCCGTCCACCTCGATGCGGGAGACGGGGTCGCAGACGACCGATACCTCGGTCGCCTTGCGGTAAGTGATGCATTTCAGCCCGACGTGCTTTCCCTTAATGAATTTCGGAAGCAGACCGAGCACGGTGATGCGGTTCACATCATGCGCGATGCAGACGTCCAGAAGTCCATCGGACATATCCGATTCGGGCAGCACGTTCATGCCGCCGCCGAAATGCGTGCCGACGCCTGCCGCGGCCATCAGTACGTTCCGCTCGATCGTGCCGTCGGGGAAGGTCAGCGTCGTTTTGCGAAGCTTCAGCCCGAACAGAGCTTTGAGAACGCCGAGCCGGTACGCGGTCTCGCCGTTTTTGCACTTCGGCTTGAACTCCTCGGTGTAGTCCAGAACGTCCACGTCGAAGCCGAAGCCCGCAATGTTGAAGAAGACCTGGTCGTTCGCCTGACCGGCGTCCACGACCCGGTTTTCACCGTTCAGAAGGATATCGAGCGCAGCCGCCGCATCGGTCGGAATGCCGACGGCGCGCGCATAATCGTTGCCCGTGCCGCACGGCAGAAGTCCCAGTACCCGGTCGGTATGGACCACGGAGAGCGCGGTCTCGCGGAGCGTTCCGTCGCCGCCGACGGCGGCGATCACGTCGAAGCCCTCCTCGACCGCAGCCTTTGCAAGCTCGGTTGCGTGGCCGGGGTATTGCGTTTCGCGGATCGTAAAGTCTATGCTGCGCTCCTCCAGCATCGCTTTCACACGATCAATGTATGCGCCGGCGCTTCCGCTGCCGGATGTGCGGTTCGCGATCAGACAGTACCGTTCCATAAATGCCTCCCAACCGAATCACATGTTTTAACATCTTATCTTAACACAGATCGGAGAGCGGGTCAAGCGATAGGAAGCATACGATCGGACGCCGCATTGCAAACTTTTTGCAACAGAAATGCAAAAAACGTGTTCTGTGCTTGCAAAAGGCAGGGGGTTGTGGTATGATACCAAAATCCGGCGAAGAATGCCGATCTGATCGGCGTATAAAGAATATAACGGAAATCGGATAAGGAGTAAGGAACATGGCACAATTTGAAAAGCTTGAGGGGAACAAGGGAAAACTGACGATCACCGTCGATGCGGAAACCTTCCGCAAGGCGCTGAACGACGCGTATAAGAAGACGGCGGGCCGTTACCCGGTCCAGGGCTTCCGCAAGGGACATGCGCCGCGCAAGGTGATCGAGACCTACTACGGCGCAGGCGTATTCTATGAGGATGCGTTTGAGATCTGCTGGGGCGACGCGTACGACGCGGCGGTCAAGGAGCACGATCTGTTCGTGGTCGACCGTCCCGACGTGGACATCCTTTCGATCGGCGAGGACGAGGGCGTGACCTATGTTGCGGAGGTCACCTTAAAGCCCGAAGTCGCGCTCGGCGAATACAAAGGTATCGCGGTGCCGAAGGCGGACTATACTGTAAGCGACGAGGATGTTATGAAGGCGCTCGAGCAGGAGCGTGAGAACCAGGCGCGCTTCATCGACGTCGACCGTCCGGCCGAGAACGGCGACCGCGTGCTGCTCGATTATTCGGGCTCCGTGGACGGCGAGAAGTTCGACGGCGGCACGGCGGAGGACCAGACCCTGGTGCTCGGCAGCAACACGTTCATCCCGGGCTTCGAGGATCAGCTTGTCGGGATCAAAGCGGGCGAGTCCCGCGACGTCAACGTGACGTTCCCGACCGAATACCATGCGGAGCATCTCGCGGGCAAGGCCGCGGTGTTCGCCTGCACGGTGAAGGCGGTCCAGCAGAAGGAGCTGCCGGAGATCGACGACGAGTTCATCGGCGACATCTCCGAGTTCGAGACCGTCGATGCATGGAAAGCCGACAAAAAGGCCAAAATGCTCGAGGACAAAAAGAAGTACAACGAGAACGTGCGTGAGAACGCGGCGATCAAGGGCGCATGCGACAATGCGACCGTGGATATCCCGGACTGCATGATCGAGCGTCAGGTGGATTACATGATGCAGGACATCAAGTACCGTCTCGCGGGCAGCGGCCTTGACTTCAACACGTACCTGAAGTATCTCAACACGACCGAAGCCGACATGCGCAAGAACTACCGCGAAGAGGCGGAGGCGCGCGTCAAGATGCAGCTCGTGATCGACGCGGTTGCGAAGGCGGAGAACGTACAGGCGACCGATGAGGACATCGAGGAGGAGATCAAGAAGTATGCCGAGAACGGCAATACGGACGTCGAGACCTTCAAGTCCACGCTGACCGACGCGGATCGCGAATACTTTGCGGACCGCATCGTGGTCGACAAGACCGTCAAGCTGATCGTCGACGCAGCGGTCGAGACCGAGGAGAAGGCGGAGTAAGGGGGGGGTTACAACCCTTCCGGCACCTTCGGCGCCATCCTCCCTTGCACAGGGAGGGCAAGGAGCCGGCAGATCAACAACGCACAAATCCGTAAAATTCGGCGACATGCGCGGCGAATTTTACACCTTGCAGGATCGCCGCCCGGAAATGCTTTGCATTTCAGGCGATCCTGTAAAAATCCGGTCTGTTGAAGACCTTCAACAGACCGAATCCTAAAGGAGGTATTATGAATCTGATACCGATGGTGGTCGAACAGTCCGGCCACGGCGAGCGCTCCTATGACATTTGGTCGCGCTTATTGAAGGATCGCATCATCTTCCTCGGCGGCCCGATCGACGACGACACCGCAAATCTCGTCATCGCGCAGATGCTGTTTCTGGAAGCGGAGGATCCCGACAAGGATATTTTCCTTTATATCAACAGCCCCGGCGGCTCGGTGAGCGCAGGTCTCGCGATCTACGATACGATGCAGTATCTGAAGTGCGAGTGCTGCACGATCTGCG
>JAEEGF011005900.1_pt1 | contig 10856 bp, 3 predicted proteins | sample 9134171 | NCBI WGS metagenome assembly JAEEGF01 (sample SAMN16246542, study PRJNA631951) | gut metagenome | biome: gut microbiome; feature: rumen; material: AP-attached | host: Bos | place: Iran: Karaj | collected 2018-10 | reverse complement strand
ACTTCGGCGGCTGGCGTGAGGGACGGTATTCTGCTCTCGAATGTGACGGCCAGGCAGGCTGTGCACGAGGCTTATGGCGGCGTGGTGCCCGAACTGGCGAGCCGTGCCCATCAGCAGAACATCGTCCCTGTAGTGGATGCAGCTCTGAAGCAGGCTGGAATAGAACGCGAGCAGTTGAGCGCAATCGCCTTTACGCGAGGCCCCGGACTGCTTGGCTCTCTGCTAGTCGGCGTGTCGTTCGCTAAGGGACTGGCAGCCTCGCTCGGCATTCCCATGATAGACGTCAACCACCTTCACGGCCACGTTTTGGCGCACTTCATCCACACCGAAAACGACGACTACGAGTCGCCCGAGTTCCCCTTCCTCTGCCTTTTGGTCAGCGGGGGCAACAGTCAGATTATTCTCGTCAAGAGTTACAAGGACATGGAAATCATCGGCCAGACCATCGACGATGCGGCTGGAGAGGCCATCGACAAGTGCTCGAAGGTGATGGGGCTGGGCTATCCGGGAGGTCCCATCATCGACAAGTTGGCGCGTCAAGGCAATCCCGATGCATTCACCTTCTCCAAGCCCAACATCCCTGGCTACGACTACAGCTTCAGCGGCTTGAAGACGAGCTTCCTCTACAACCTTCGCGATTGGATAAAAGACGACCCCGACTTCATCGAGCACCACAAAGAGGACCTTGCAGCCTCGCTCGAGAAGACCATCGTCGACATCCTGATGAAGAAGCTCCGACTGGCTGCCAAGGACTTGAAAATCAAGCAAGTGGCTGTTGCTGGAGGTGTGTCGGCCAATACGGGACTAAGGAACGCTTTCCACGACTACGCTCGTCGCTATGGTTGGAAGATTTTCATTCCCCGCTTCAGCTACACCACGGACAACGCCGCCATGATAGCCATCACGGGCTATTTCAAGTACCTCGATAAGGACTTCTGCCCCATGTCCGCCCCAGCCTACAGCCGCGTTTCGGAATGACGTATCCCTAATCCTTAATCCTTAATCCTTATTCTTTAATCCTCTTCCCCTTCTTTTTTGTGCGATGGAAGAGCTCCTGCCATCGGTTGAAGTCGCGTTGGAACTTGATGCCGATGCCTTGGGTTGTGAGAGATGACTGGGTGAAGTAGCGGTCGTTCGTCTGGTTGTAGGCTTTCAGCGAGAACGGACTGCGTGGCGAGAGTCGGTACTGGATGTCGAAATCGCCGATGAAATTGGTGTTGTTCATCTTGTACTTGTTCTCGCGATAGCCGAAGTTGCCGTTGAAGACAAGTCTGCCCGAAAGCATCTTTCCGCTAACGAGTGCCTCTGCATCCAACTCCTGCCAGCCCTCTTCGCCAGTACGCAGATTCGTGCCGAACGTCCAGCCTGTCCCGCCAAGGGCTTGCGACATGATCTGGTTGAAGCGCGAGCTGAGTGCGCTGCTCAAGACGGAGTTCATGGCCAGTCCGCCTTGCGTCTGCTTCTTGTCGATGAGGCTGCCGTAGCTGTAGAATCTGCCCACTCCGAGCAGGTAAATGGCCTGCATGTCGCGCTCCTCTTCACTGCTCAGCATGGAGCGTACCATCTGCTTCTCGTCCTCGTTCGCATTGGGAATGTCGAAGTCGAAGGTGATGACGGGCTCTCGGGCATAGCCTCCAATGTTCATGATGCAATCGACGCGCGTATTGGAGAGGCCAAGGCCCGTCGTGGAAAGGTCGTCGAGCGAGACGTTGGGGACAGTGTGTTTCGCAGTCAGATTGAGTGCGGCCTGCATCGCGTCGCCACCAAATACGACGGTTCCGTCGGGCAGGAAAGTGAAGTCTTTGCGTATGACATCGCGAATGGACATGCGATAGTTGCCCTCCGTAACGCGGTAAGTGCCAAAGAGTTGGAAGCGCCCCTTGTTGTAGTAGCTTGCCCTGAGCCGTCCGTTTCCGTAGAGCGAAATGTTGTCGCCGGTCCTTGGGTCCATCAGAATACGCACTTGCGCATTCGGATTCGCATTGATGTCGAAGTTGATTCGCATGTCTGCGGAACCCGTCTCCTCTTGTTCCGAAAGGTCTTTCGAGGTGCTGGTCTGCGTCGTGTCGCTCTTCGAATAGTAGGTCACGAACTCCGTTTCTGTGACGGTTCCAGGCGTTGCCACATTATATATAAGTGTCGTTCCGGGCATGGGCGTTGCCGACAAGTCGATGTTCACGCTTCCGGGAATGCCATTCAGGTGTACTTGGGCATCGGCATAAACGGTGCCGTAGAAGTTCATGCTGCCTTGGTTGGGGAAATTGTAGCCAAGCATGTTGTGGGCGTCTATGTTGACATCGAAGCGGAGATTCTTCAGCGAATTGTGCATCAGATGGGCATTGACGGTTGCAGTATGCTCGCTCATGCCGGGCAAACCCAAGTAGTCGTAGATGTGGGCGCCACGTATCCAGATGTTGTCTGGCCGCAGCGTCACGCTGTCTCCGGCAAGGTGGTAATCCGTTCCCGTTGCCAGGATGTGCATCTGCATCTCGTTGACAAGCATGTCGCCCTCCAGATTGACGAACTTGAACGGACCGTAAACGCGCGTCCAACCAGAGGCCCGGCCTCGCAGATCGCGAAAGACACCGCTCGTAAACTTGTTCAGGAACGACAAATCAATCTGGCTTGTCAGGATGTTCAGGTTGAGTCCGTCGTCCATTCCCTTACCCGGAATGATGGTCCCGCTCACTTGTGTTCTGTGCTGAGGCAACGGCCCTCTCATGTCCGCCTCCAGGATGATGGCCCGTTCCTGCTTTCCCCAATTCGCATAGAGGTCCATGTTGCCCAGACTGGCGGCGTTGAAAGTGAAGTCTTTTACCTGCAGAAAAGCGTCGGCAAAGGGTTCCTTCATGAGCGATGTGGCATAGATGCTGCCCGTTGCCCTTCCGTCGAAATCCACTTTGTGGAAGTTGACGAGGTCCATGATGTAGGAGATGTCGATGTCGGCCAACTCGGCTCGCAAGGTGTCGGAAGCAAGGTCGGAAACTCTGCCGCCAAGAATGATGTGTCGGTCAGCCTGACTGATAGCCAAGTCCTCCACGTCGATGACTTTGTCGTGATACCTTACCGTAGCAGGTTTGATGTTCCAGACGGAATCGCCTATGATGATGCTCGACCTGTTTATCTTGGCGTCGATGGCAGGCTTGTTTGCGAGGTCGCGACGGATTGTGCCGGTCATGCTGATGTCGCCTGTATTTGCGATGATGCCTTTGTTGTCCCAGCGCAGTCGTGATGTCACTTTGTCGTTGACGGCATAGGCGTCGAGGTTGATTTCGACGGGCTTTCCATTGATGAGGCGTTCCCCTTGAAGGCTGGCCTGAATGGACGAGTTGTTGCTCTCCGTCCTGCAACTGATGTTCTGCAACTCCTGCCCTGCAAACTCGAGTTGGGGAATGTGCATCTGCATCGAAATCAGTCCCACCTCATCGCTTATTGTGCCTTCGAAAGTGCTTCGTGCAGGGAGTCGCAGATTCGAGCCGAGCAAACGGTTGGCAAGGACTGTGTCTTGCAGTTGGACATGGAATCGGAAGTCGTTTCCAGAAGCATTTTGATGGCTGCCATTCGTCGCGAAAAGGCTGGGCAGATTCTGTCGTATCGGTTGCGAGAAGGAAGCCGAGAGTGTCTTCCAGTTGACGTTTCCGTCGGCTTTGACATTGAGGAAATCGCTTTCGACGAGCAGATGTTGTCCGTTTTCCGTCACTTCGCTATTGAGCACGAGGTCGCCCAGCTCGAGCGTTCCCTTCTCCTCCGAATCGATTCTCAGGTCGTTGAGGATGAGTTTGCCCTGCAGGTTGTCTGGATTCAGATCCTTGAAGTCGGCATCGACAAACCCGCTGAATCGTTCGCCTTCATAGCCTTTTGCGAGGCCCATATTGTGTGGCGAGAAGTCTTCCAGCGTGGCTTGGCATTTCAGCGAACGTTTGCCTTGAACCATCGCAGTTTGCAGGTTGACCTGAGCCGAGCCGTTTGGTTCGTCCGACTTCAGTTCCGCACCAATCGCATCTCCATCGAGTGCAGCCGAGAAGGGGACGTTCCGATGCTCGTATCCATTGTATCTCAGGCTGTTAATCAAACCCGATACGGCCAGTTTCGCTTGTCTGTCTTTGCCAGGAAGGGTGCCCACAACTTTTGTTTCGGCAGAAAGTGTCGTGTTTTTTCCCTCGCCTTGAAGGCTGAGCAATTGTCCTAGATTGAGATTTGTGGCTGAGATGTCGGCATCTATTTCCTGCATTTCCGACAGACTTCCGTCAATCGAAACGGTTCCTTGCTCGCTTTCCGTCAGCAGATTCGTCTGCAAACGCTTGTTCTGCCAGGCAATCGAGCCAGTCGATTTGGTGCTTCCGAGTTGGGTGAGAATCGGGCTGAGTTCCTCTGGTTGTCCTTTCAGATTCTCCGTCAAGAACTGCTGGAAAGCCGATCCAGTCTGCAATTCCTTGATGTCGGCAAACACCGATGGTGTGCTTTCGAGGTCCTGAATCGTGGCGTCACAAAGCAGGGAAATGTTGCCATTGTTGTCCTTGAGTGAGATGTTGGGCAGTCGTAGGATTCCGTTCGCCAGTTTTGCTTCGGTAGAGAGGTTTATGACATCTCCAAAGTTGGCCAGTTTGGGTACGAAACAGGAAAGGTCGCGAGGGCAGACAGAACCAGTCAAATCCCCGTTCACGACCAATTTGCTCAACAGATTCCCCTTTTCCTTGAAGGACTGCAAACCCGCATTGGCATTGACTTCGGCGAGGCTCAGAGTCGAATTCGGCAGTTTGATTTGCAGGTCGCGAACAGTCGTGTTGGTCTTTCCCACCTCAGCTTCGAGGTCGAGTTTCTGCAGTCGAAGTCCGCTTTGTTCTGCGAAAGAGAGGTTCCTCAGGTCGAGCGAGAGCGAATCGGGCTTGATGAAATGCACCTTTGCGGTAAGGCTTAAGTCGCTCAGATGCATATGATTGGGGTCGAATCTGCTTGGATTCGAAGGCTTGTCGAGCAGGTCGAACTTCAATTCTCCACGCCTCACAACCAAAGCCCCAATCTTGAGGTCGATTGGGGAAGAGGTCGAGTCCTTCTTTGAGAAAGCGTCCACGATGAACTGGAAGTTGTAGGGCTCGTCTCCGTCCTTGTATATCTTCGCTTTCGTGCCAATCAGTTGGGCTCCGCTGACGCGTATCTTCTTGTCAATCAGTGGAATGAGGTCCACCTTTGCGGCAATTCGCGAGGCTTGGAGCATCAAGGTGTCTTGCTGGTCATAGAGTTTCACATTATCCAATATGACGCGCCCAAGCATGTTCAGCCGCAGGTTACCTATGCTGACTTTGCTCTCGATTTTGTCCTCCAAAAAGCGTGACGCAACCCCAGCACTCCACCTTTGGAAAGAGGGGAGGGAAGTCAGCAGAAGCAAGCTCAGATAGATGACCGCCAGCAAGCCAACGAGAAAACGGAATATGTATTTAACGGCTTTGATACGACTTGTGTTATGTTTTTTAATACGCAAAGGTACAAAGAAGGACGCAAACTGCAAAAGAAAACCTCTTTTTCTTTTGTTTTTCTCTCATTTCTTCGTATCTTTGCATCCAATAATCATTAATTTAATACCGGGAAAGACAACATGAAGAATAGAAACTTTATACTTTGCTGCGCCCTTTTTGCCAGCATGACAATGTCGCTGAAGGCTGCCAATTCTGTGGACGAAATAGGCGACCAGTTAATCAACTACAGCTTTGATCGGGATGCAGACGATAGCGGCACATATGCTGCAACCTTGAACGGTTCGGCCTCGTTCATTACGCTTGCCGACGGAAACCGAGTCCTCTCGACTGGCGATAACAGGGGTTATCTGGACTTGGGCACAGCGATGGCCCGCAATGTGCTTGCCCAGCTAAACGGCGACTACACCATATCCCTCGACATCAATGTGGGCATCCCCAATTCTCTGGACAGTTACTGCTGGGCTTGGGCCTTGGGTAATGGAACAAGTCAATATACGGCTCTGGTCAATAAGGCAGGGAATGGCGACTGGTATTACGAGATAAAGAACTCGAGCGCATATATGTCGCACTCGAACCAGGGGCTTCGAGAGATTGAATGGCACACCATTACAATGGTCCAGAGCGGCAATGCCTGCACCATTTATGTTGATGGAGTGCGCAAAGGTGCGGGCTCCACATCGGTTCGCCCAGCCAGTTTCGCTTCCAACATTACGCAGAGTTGGTTGGGAAGGTCGCCTTACGAATCCGATGCCTATTTGACCAATACCATGATGGACAACTTCCGAATCTTCTCGAAAGCACTCTCTGCAGACGAGGTCAAGGTGCTTTTCGAAGCCCGTCCTCAAGACGAAATGGAAGAGGTGACGTTCCCCGTTCTATACGATTTCACGTCTCTCAGTGATGCTCGAGGTCAGTTTACGGGCACATTGAAGAACGGAGCAGAACTGACGAACTTCGGTTCCACACCCGTCCTCAACCTGGGAAGTTCTGACGGATATTTCGACTTCGGCACCGACTTCGGGAAGGCTCTGGGCAAACTCGACCGGACTTTCTCCATCAGTACTACGGTTTATGTACCCCAGGCCACTAACATTACCGGGGCAGGTAATTTTATATGGTGCTTTGCCAGGAGTTCCAGTCAGGGCTATATCTTCTTGAGTGCGAAGGATACGCGCTATTCGATTTCGCCCACAAACTGGAGCGGAGAGAGCAACGTGACGGCCAACACCCCCATTGCCAAAGGCGAGTGGGTGAATGTCACCTATGTCCAGAATGGCAACACGGGCACCCTCTTCGTCAATGGACGGCAGAAGAACCGGAACACGAACATGAGAACGCATCCTGCAAACTTGAACCGATTGATAATGAACTGCTTGGGACGGAGCTGCTATGATGGTGACGCGTTCCTCAAAGACGCGCTCTATGCCGACTTCTCCGTCTATGATACTGCCCTCGGTTCTGACGAGATAGCCGAACTTGCAGCTCGTGCCGAAACCCTGAACAGCCTTATCAGTCAGGAGGCTCTCAGCATGGACTTCGAGGCTTTGACGCTTCCCAGCAGCATCAACAACCTTTATGAAGGCGTCGATTTGCCCTCGAAAGGCATTTACGGCTCCACCATCACTTGGCAATCCGGCAATCCGGATTTGCTTTCCAATGCCGGAAAAGTCGTCGGTACTCCAGAAGAAACCCGCACTCGTGTCACGCTGACTGCCACTCTGACCAATGGCGGAGAGAGCGCCACAAAGACCTTCGATGTCTATGTTCACCAGAAGGACAGCCCGTATTCCCACTATCTCTTTGTCTTCTTCCCCAGCAATAGCGACGAAAACATCTATTACGCGCTCTCCGACAACGGCTATGATTATACCGTCATCAACGAGGGGAATCCCGTCGTCACAGCTTCAGGCAATACTGTTATGGGAGGCCTTCGCGACCCGCATATCCTGAGAGGTGAAGACGGACGTTTCTACATGGTGGCTACCGATATGCGAAGTGCCCTTGGATGGAGCAGCAACAGAGGAATGGTGCTGATGCGTTCCGACGATCTCGTCTCCTGGACTTGCAGCACAGTTCACTTCCCAACCCGATTCGCGGGCACTTATTTCGCCAATGTCACCCGCGTTTGGGCCCCGGAAACCATCTACGACCCGGTTGCAGGAAAGTACCTCATCTACTTCTCCATCCTGACAAACGATGGCGTAGTAAACTACGACAAAGTCTTCTATGCCTATGCAAATGAGGACTTTACCGACCTGGAAGGCGAGCCCACCTACTTCTACGACAGAGGCGGAGCTACCATCGACATGGATATCGTCTTCAATGAGAACGACGGACTCTATCATGCTTTCTACAAGAACGAAGGCAGTGGAGGCATTTGTCAGGTCACAGCCACAAGCCTGACCGCTCCTGCAGGACAGGAAGGAACGCAGTGGAGCACCCCTTCAGGCACTTTACAGCAGACCACGGAGGCAGTGGAGGGAGCAGGCATCTTCCGTCTCGTCAATAGCGACGACTGGATTCTCATGTACGATTGCTACATGAACGGGCACTATCAGTTCTGCTCATCTCCCGACCTCTTCCAGTTCGCATTCCGCAAGAACACAGCCACTCAAGGTGCTTTTACGCCTCGACACGGAACCGTGATTCCCATTACGGAAGCTGAGTACCAGACCCTCAAACTGCTTCCTGATGTGACAGGTATCAAATCGCTTCAAGATGCGAAGGGCTCTGAGGCGAGGAACTCTTATCGCAAGATACTTGACCGTTCAGGCATCATCATCACCGATGGAGACCCCGCAACCGGCAACAGATACGACCTTTACGGCAGACCGGCCTTGGAGCGGTAAGGGAGATTTGCGAGGAAAATACTTTACAAAAATGCTCAAAAAAGCCTTTGCGGAAAGGCTGAAAATGTTGTAAAGATTTTTCCCTCTCGTCGAATTCGGTCACGCGAAACAGGTAAATTGCAGACTTGAAAGGTGAAGTTTGCCAACGTCACACTAGTCATTTGCCAATTTAACACGCGAAAATGCCCGATTTCACCAGTCAAAATCGGTCGAAAAACACGCCTTTTCAGCTCTTTTTGCAGCCTTTTTTACATCCTGAAAAACGTAATGACTTGATAATCAGGCAGTCTCTTGATGCCGAAAAACGCCCTTCGTTTCGCCCTCCGACTCGTTTGGCTTAAAAGAATCGATTCTCGCGAGGCTAGGTTTGAGCAAAATTCTTGACAAAGATAGAATTGTATGCTAGAATGAGCATTTAATCTGATTTTATTCTTTAAAGTAACTCGATTTTATATGTAATAAGTGCTTTTTTGATTGTAAATGTGCTCCGTTTCGTCCATTCTAATGGCTAAAAATGCGATAAAACCTTCCTTTTCAAGGAAAATTTCGTGATTTACTATGCCTATTCCTTAATTATTTGTAACTTCGCAACCGAAATAACAAATAATATCTCACAAATGAATCGATTGAAGAAATGTACCTTGGCCGTGTTGGTGCTGATTGGTATGGTTGCATCCGAAGTAAATGCCCAATGCATGGTGAACACTTTCGACGACATAAAACCAGGCCGGAGAAAGACGGCCAGCGAGTTCCGCGAGCAAGAGGGACAGGACTTCCCTATAGACACAATACAATATATCGGGCCGGAAGCCATTAACTTTGTGTTGCTGGGCGACGGATATACAGTCACACAGCAGAGGAAACTGCTGTCAGATGCCAAGAAGCTGTATAATGCGATGTTCCAGAAGGCTCCTATGAACAAGTACAAGAGATGGTTCAACCTCTATGCCATTGAGGTCATTTCCAACGAGTCGGGCATCTCGCATCCCGGTGTCCTAAGGAACGGAGCCTATGTTTGTCCGGAAGGTTCTTCGCTGCCCATCAAGAATGTTGACACATACTTCGGCATACATTTCGACTCTTATAACATCCACAGACTTCCCTGTCCCGACAACTCGACAAAGATATACAACCTGCTCAATGCCATCATGCCTGACTTCCAAATGGTTGGAATCCTGTGTAACACCACGGAATATGGCGGGGCAGGCGGCTCCTACCTGACATGCACCATGCACGACAGCGCTTCCGAGATCTTTATACACGAGTTCGGACATACCTTTGCTTCGCTGGCTGACGAATACTATGCAGGCGACAACTACTTGGGCGAATATGTCAACCAGACAACCACCAGCAATTCCAACACCATAAAGTGGAAACACTGGTGGGGGCAGAGCGGCGTGGGAGCCTTCCCGATAGGCGGTTCCACAAAAGGCGACAGATACTACAAGCCTGTAAATGGAACCTGCGAGATGGAGTACCTGAACAAGCAATTCTGCCCCGTCTGCCGCGAAGCTATCATCGAGGAACTGCACAGACGCGTACCAGTAATTGCTGAATATGAACCTTCTGAGAATACCATCACAATGGACGAGGAAGAGATAACCTTCAACATCACCCGCTACTATAAAGGCCTGTCTCCGAATAAAGTGATCTTTGAATGGCTGTTGAATGGTAAGGTGCTGGAAGACGAGACAGGCAGTCAACTGGTATTGAGATACGATGCCTTTGACCCGACGAAAACCTCGAATACCATAAGGGTGAGGGCAAACGAGGTAAATCCGTATGTGAAAGACCCAAAACATGCCAGCAAGCACACAAGCAGTGTTACCTGGAGGGTGAAGCTTAGTGACGAGATTGTGGGCGTTGAGGCCTTTACTTATGACGATTTCAGCGTGGAATCGGTAAGTGGCGGCTTGCGGCTGAAATCAGAGAAGCCGCATACTCTGACGATATATAACCTGCAAGGACACAAAGTGGCTCATGTGAACGTATGTGGCGAGGACATGATAAATTTGCCCGCAGGCATCTATATCGTGGACGGCAAGAAGATGCTTGTTGACAAATAAAGGCGCGTTGTCTTTTGCCTTAAAAACTTACGTTTAGTTAGTTTTTCTCCTCCTTTTTATGCCTTTGACTGCGTTGAAGGTTCTTTCGTTCGGAAATAAAAAGAAAAACTTTTGTTTTCTTTTTGTATTTCGCTTACTTATTCGTATCTTTGCGGCGCGAAATAAACATTTATTAACTATCCCAGATATGGCAAAAGTAATTAAGTTACGCAAAGGCCTCGACATCAATCTCAAGGGCAAAGCCACGAAGGAAACAGCGACCGTGAAGTGTCCGGGCGAGTATGCACTCGTTCCCGATGACTTCTATGGCGTGAAACCCAAAGTGGTGGTCAAGGAGGGAGATGCCGTGAAGGCTGGGGATGCCTTGTTCGTTGACAAGCTGCATCCCGAAGTGAAGTTCGTGAGCCCTGTCAGCGGAACAGTCAGCATGGTGGAACGCGGCGACCGTCGCAAACTGCTGAGCATCC
>JAEEGF010666499.1_pt1 | contig 10857 bp, 7 predicted proteins | sample 9134171 | NCBI WGS metagenome assembly JAEEGF01 (sample SAMN16246542, study PRJNA631951) | gut metagenome | biome: gut microbiome; feature: rumen; material: AP-attached | host: Bos | place: Iran: Karaj | collected 2018-10 | reverse complement strand
TGCGCCGAAAAGATGTTCATCAAGACCTCTTCTTTAGCAGTCAAACTCTTAATCATAATACAATGGTTTCTGTCTTCGATTGCAAATATAGTAAACATAATTGAATCTACTAATACCTTTAGTAGAAATACTGCATGTTTTAGTAGACTTGTGCTTAGCGAAGGGAGTTTTGATACTTTCTACCTTGAAAAATATGTTTGTCTAGAAAAAAGCATTATGTTTGGAACAAAACAATAATAATAGTTATTGCTGTCATTGTGAAGTGGCCTAACAAACTGTCTTTTTAGAATCTTTGAAAACGAAGTTTGTTTGTCCGAATAGACATCAAATTTATTTAATTCATTGAAAATCAATATATAACAATATCTTTAACGAGGAAGAATACTAGAACAAGGGAGGCAAGTTGATTTGAACTTGCCTCTCTTCATTTATAGTCATAAAGATGCGAATAACCTTGTCTATTTCCGATAACTGAGCGCATTGTAGAGGGGGAGGATTTCTTCTTCTTTTTATAACCTTGCCTTTTTTCGCACATTTGCATTATCCTCCTAAATATTTAATTATCGGCAGACATAGGCGGGAATATCCTCAAGGAAGGCTGCTATTAGAGCATCCCAAGCAGCGTAATGATAATCAGAAACAATATAACCTTTATTATACGAGTATTTATGTCTCGCCGATGCTCCGATTAGGAAGGATACGGTGCTTCGGGTACGAGTGGCAGATTGGAACGAGAACGGCTCTTCAGGCAAGGCAATAATAAACGTTTATTATGTCGAAACATCACATTCTTTTTTGTAAATTTGCTCCAAATGCATTTGAATGTATGAAGAGCATAAAAGATATATCGGCAAAGCCGTTCATCAAGTGGGTTGGAGGTAAAACTCAACTACTTGATGAGGTAAAAAGATCCCTGCCGTCAGATTTGGGAAAGAGAACAGGCCTCACATATGTGGAGCCATTTGTGGGAGGTGGTGCAGTGCTGTTTTGGATTCTTCAGGAGTATCCAAATATTGAAAGGGCGGTCATCAATGATATCAATGCTGAGTTGATTTGCACATATCGAGTCATCAAAAGCAATGTTGAAGCTCTGATACAAGAACTCAACCGAATTCAGTCCGAGTACATTTCTATGGGTGCAGATGACAGGAAAGAATATTTCCTGTCGAAAAGAGCCTTGTTCAATTCGCGTAATATCTCAGATATTGAGACTGCGGCTTTATTTATATTCTTGAACCGGACATGCTTCAACGGCCTTTACCGGGTTAATTCAAAGGGTGAATTCAACGTTCCTCATGGCAAATACTCCAACCCGAAGATTTGTGATGAAGACACCCTGCGTGCAGACTCCGCCCTTCTCCAGAAGGTTGAAATTCTTTGCGGCGATTTCAGCGAAACTGGCCTGTTTGCCGGACCTGATGCCGTGTTCTACTTTGATCCTCCGTATAAGCCATTGACTGAGACAGCTGCTTTTACATCATACGCCAAAGATGGTTTCGATGACAACGAGCAGCGGCGTTTAGGTCGTTTTATCGAGGACATTGCTGCGGAAGGATCTGTGTTTGTAGCAAGCAATTCAGACCCTAAAAATGTAGATCCCGAAGAGAACTTCTTTGATAGGCTATATCATAAGTTCACAATAAAAAGAGTATCAGCCGCCAGAATGATTAATTCCAATCCAAATGGCCGAGGATGCATTTCAGAGATAATGATTTCAAACGCTTTCAACATATAGAGTTATGAGAGATTTCGATAAATGGCTTGCGGCCTTCAGACCGTCTATCGCAGATTACAAATATTATGTGGATTTTGACAAGGTTTTCGCAAATGTCGAGGCAATCAAGATCCCATTGAACATATTGAACTCGCTCATAGGCTCAAAGAACATTGAGAAAGAGTTTGAGTCAATTCTCCAGAAATACCCAGAGACGCTTAAATGCATCCCTATACTTCTAGCAAAGCGTGAACTAGAGATAATGGCTATGGATGATGAAGGCCAGTTCAATTTCAAGTTCAACAGGATGAACTACACAGTGGCCGATTACACCAAGTTTATGCGTAAGACCGGACTGTTTGACCTGATGGAGAACCATATTGTAAACAACCTCGTTGATTATGTCACTGGTGTGGAAACAGGGCTTGACTCAAACGGGAGAAAGAACCGTGGGGGCCACCTCATGGAGGACTTGGTAGAAAGCTATTTGCAAAAAGCCGGTCTGGTCAAAGACAAGACCTACTTCAAGGAAATGTATATCCATGAGATTGAATCCAAGTGGGGAATCGACCTGTCTTCAATATCCAACAATGGAGGCGCAGAGAAACGTTTTGATTTTGTGGTCAAGGGTAAGGATACCGTGTATGGAATAGAGACTAACTTCTACACCAGCAGCGGTTCCAAACTGAATGAAACAGCCCGCAGTTATAAAACCATCACAATGGAGACCAAGGATCTCGGCTACTTCAAGTTTGTTTGGTTCACCGATGGCTGGGGCTGGGGCAGCGCCAGGAACAACTTGAAAGAGACGTTTGATGTCTTGGAGGATTTGTACAGCATCTCGGATCTTGAGAATGGAATCGTATCAAAGGCTCTTAGATAATTGACATTATGGCAAAGAATATATACCAACATGCTATAGAGTTAAAGAGTATCCAAATCAAAAATGGACCTCGAGAAGAGTTCGCCCAAAAACTTATCGAACTTCCATATCGTGGGTACGAAGTTGAGCATCTATCTGATGGTAGGAAGGTCGTTATTACTAAGCCCGGTGGAAAGTTCGTTTTCGGGCATCCCAAAAAGGATGACTTTCTGGTGTATCTTCTGAATCCCATTGATTCTACATTATGGCAGATTTATGATGATGTGAAGGAGAAGTCGGAGGATAATCCAGAGGAGGCGAAAAAACTACTTATTCTTTTTGAGCGGGTCTTAAATGGGGCCGATCCGGATGATTTGCTGGAAGAAATCAATGCTCTTCACTTTGATACAGGTGAAAGCCCCGAGGCATTGCTAAAAGTCTATAAATGGATTTGGGGGCAAGAGGACGTCAATTATCCAACAGGAAAAGGCCGCAACATGTCTTGGGAGCCTTTAGCAGAGCTTAGAGACACATTGTAATAATTGCCGATGATAACTCCGTATTACAGATCTAACGATATAGACTTTACTCTTTTACAAGGAGACTGCATCGAATTGTTGAAATCCTTTGATTTCAAGTTCGATATGGTCTTTGCCGATCCACCGTACCACTTGTCTAATGGTGGCATCAGCGTACAGAGTGGGCGCATGGTTTCTGTCAATAAAGGAGAATGGGATAAATCTCAAGGCTTTGAGGAAGATTACAAATTTGATAAGGAGTGGCTGTCTGCATGCAGAGATAAACTGAAAAGCAATGGTACTATCTGGGTAAGCGGGACATATCACAATATCTTCTCAATTGCTAGATGCCTGACTGAACTTGGTTTCAAGATTCTGAACTGCATTACCTGGGTTAAAACAAATCCACCACCAAATCTCTCATGCAGGTATTTTACCTATTCAGCAGAATATATCCTTTGGGCTAGAAAGGAGCAGAAAGTCGCTCATTATTTCAACTATGAGCTGATGAAAGAGATAAATGGCGGGACCCAGATGAGGGATGTATGGACTCTGCCAGCAATCGCAAAGTGGGAAAAGAGTTGTGGTAAACACCCGACTCAAAAACCATTGTGTGTCCTTTCTCGAATAATTCAGGCTTCAACAGAACCTGGAGCTTGGATTCTTGATCCGTTTACTGGCAGCAGCACTACCGGTATTGCCGCCACACTCCTTGGCCGCCGCTTCCTCGGCATCGATCAGTGCGAAAAGTTCCTTGAATTGAGCAAAGCTCGAAGAGAAGAACTTAACAGCTACACAATCCGTGGTGAGTATCTGGACAAGCTCCAGAAACAAGCCAAACTGTTTGAAGATAAAGACATCCGTGTCCTGAGTGAACCACAGGTTTACTATGGGCTAGATCTGCCGTTTTAATTAATAGTTTTTTTTACCGCATACGAAATTTATATGGCACGTTCAAACTATGCCCTGATATCGGCTTTGTATTCAGATAAGTCGAGAGGCCTTTATTCTGACATATACTTCCCAATTATTAAGTATGCCATCGTGAAGATTTATGGCAGTAAGAAGGAAGGGGAGCATTATGCAACATCTGATAATGTCCAGCAGAAGATTGCTGAACTCTTTGGTATTAAGATTCCTCATGCCGTAATTGCAAAGACTGTACTGAAGTTATCCCACCTTGTAAATGGTAGCATAGGGCTCAACGTATTCGAAGACGGAAATACGTTCCAGATAATAAGTGCTCGCTTTGATGAGAATGATGATTCGTATGAGGAACTGGAAACTGCTTTTAATCGGCATCTGACGGAGATAGAATCTGAATACAAAGGATTCATCGAGCGCGAGGGCGCTTTCGATGATAAAGTGACATTTACTGAGTTCATATCAAAGAATACAGACAATATCCTTGGCTATTTTGAAAATGACTCAGAGTCGCAAGTAGAAGAACAATATACCTCAATGGTTTTTTTCTTGGAATACCTGCATACTGATAATCCAGAGTTATATAAAGTTGCCAATCAACTGTTTTGGGGCAGCGTAATTGCTGCATTCCTTCAGAGTGATCGTCCAAAAGTGCATGATGAAGAGAGAGGTTGCGAAGCCGAGTATTATCTGGATACTCCCATTGCTATGGCCTTGCTTGACCTATCCACACCAGAAAACGAATTGAGTGCGAGCGATGTATGCGACATAATTAAGTCATCTGGCGGAATTCTGAAAATTCATCCTGTAACAATTGAAGAGATGAAGACTATCTTGGGCTCGGTCGCCCAAAACGGGCCTTATCCTGGAACAGGAATCGCCAATGCATGCACAAGAAGAAAACTATATGCACCTGAGATTACGAAGTTACTCCTTAATCTCCAGAAAGAACTTGAATCGAAAGGCGTAATGGTATTCCCTGCTTCTATGCCAGATTGCAGGCGGCAGGTGATGAGCAAGTATAAAGGAAAACCTGTTTTGCGAGATTTGGCAGCTATTCGTAATGATAACGCCGGAGTGGAGGCTCAAAATATGTATTTTTCTGACCAATTCCGTGAGGCTCATGATATTTTTATGGATGATTATATCAAGGAACAGCGGAAAGCCAAGAACGATAGGAATAACATATTTTTTCTAACTACAAATGCGGATCTCATTACTTTCTGTAAGAACAGGCACACAGATGCAAATTATATGTTATCGACCAGTAAAGTGATCTTGGAACTATGGATGCATAACGCTCAACCAGCCAAGGTGTCAGCAAGTGCTCTTACTGAAGCCATGGCTCGCTGCCTAGACTTGCATAGATCGAAGGTTCGCACAAAACTGCATGAGGTGGCAAAGTTCTTCAATCGCAACAAAGATGACATTGCCCCTGAAGTATATAATGAGTTCCTTCGTCTTCTCTATCGTAGAGCCCGAAATGTGGTTGCAGCGGTAGAACAAGCACCAGATGGGGACTCTAAAGCGTATCTTCAAAATTTGCAAGTAGCTATCAAGGAGGACCAAGCACACTTTGATGCCATTAATAGTGAAGTAAACAGCAAGAAAGAATCGCTTGAACAAAAAGTGGCTCAACAAGAAATAGAGATTTCAGGATTGTCAGGTGAGTCCGGCTTGAAATCGCAGAGAATTAAGAGCTTGACAGAACAGACAGAGAAACTTGAGCACCAGAATAACAAGTTAAAATCCGACATTGGAGAAATGTCTAAAGAGCTTGGTTCCATTCAAGAGGAGATTGCAAAATTGCGGGAAGAGAAGAAAGAATCTGATAAACTTAATGCTCTGTATGCTAAAAGAGATTCTCTGGAAGAGAAGCTCGTCCAACTTAAGTCAGTGATAGACCCTTTAGAGACAAAAAGATGTTCGAGTTTTTCATATAGATGTCCTATGATTCTTCGGATTATTGGCATATCACTAATTGTTGTTGTCGTGTTGTTACTTATTATTGACAAGGTTGTGAATCTGTTTACGTTTATTACTTGGGGCGCGGCTGGTGTTATTGTTGCTGTGGGGGGCATCATTATAACTTATGCCTTTAATATTGGCTCGGAGGAGAAGGTTAATAAGCGCAGAGAGCAGGCTTTCGCAATTTGGGATAAAGAACACTCAAATTACTCGCAACTAAAAGTACAGATAGAAGAAACAGAGAAGGAACTTAATCGTACTAAATTAGCGATTAGAGACTCTTCAACTCTGAAAGAGTGAGCCATACAAACAAGTCACTCATCAAGGTTCTTTAGAGGTCAGAGTTTGTATAAGAAATGATGTCATCTCCGTAATAACAACATAGTGCTTCCTTGATTGTTTGATAATCAACATATCGTTTCATGCTTAATGAATAAGAAAACAGAAATATATCTGAATGAAATAGCGGAACAGCTCTGGAACAACAAAGCAAGTTTATTTGTGGGGGCCGGATTCAGTCGGAATGCTATCAGTAAATCTGACATTCCAAATATTCCGTTGTGGAGTGGTTTGGGAGATTTGTTCTTTGCAAAAGTCAATGGCAGAAAGCCTAAATCAAAAGATAAAGCGTATACTAATGTTTTGAAACTTGCAGAAGATGTTGAACATGTTTTTGGACGCGCCACTCTTGATAGTATTATTTCAGAGGCCATAGCCGATAAATATCGAATGCCCTCTGAGATATATTCTGAAATACTATCCCTCCCGTGGCTAAATATATATACTACAAATTATGATACTCTTCTTGAACGAGCTGCTGATTCTTTAGAACAGTCAGGAAGAAGATCTTATTCAAAAGTCTTGAATGATGAAGCGCTGTCAGTACAGAGTTCTCCATACATTGCAAAATTGCATGGTAGTATTACTAATCTTAGTGAACAGATAATCATTACTGAAGAAGATTATCGATTGTATCCGTCCAAGCATCCATTATTTGTTAATGATGTGTGCAATTCTTTTGTTCGTACAACAATGGTGATGATAGGATTCTCTGGTGAGGATCCCAACTTCAACCAATGGCTTGGATGGGTAAATGATAAACTTGGGAAAAGCGCTAGAAAGGTGTATCTGGTCGCTGTGGAGAAAATGCCTGATGCCAGAGTTAAAACTTTAGAAAGTAAAAATGTAATAGTCTTAAACATCTCGGGCATGTCAGGTTCAACATCTAGCGTATCTGAGGATATAAAGGCTTTATGCTCGTATTTGGATAGCTATAGACCCCAGCCAACAGCAGAAGAATCCGCATTCTCGAAAATGGTATTATCATGGGGCCGAGATAACCATAATATGTATTCTAGTCGAGAGACAGATTACATGAAAATGTATAAACTGCTTAAGACTCAACGAGATTCGTACCCGGGGTGGTTGCTGCTTCCTCGTGAAAAACGAGAATATTGGGCTAGCGCCGACTCTTTTTCATTGTCAAAATCTTCAATCGAAGCACTAAAGAAACCATACGACCTGTTATATCTTGAACAATTTAATTGGTTGATGGAGAAATGCCTTTTCCCAATATGTAACGAATGGGAACCGATATATCTTTCTGTTATTGGCAAATATCAACCGACAAGAGCAAATTCCAGTTTGGTAAACAGGGAAGCCTGGCTAAATCTAAAAATTGCACTGCTGAGGCTTTATCGGCAAGAGGCATGGGAAGAAAAATGGCAGAGTTTATATGCAGAGATGGAGAGATATCTTCATTTAATGACAGCAGAACAATATGCTTCCTATATGTACGAGGTGTGCCTGCATTTTGTGTATGTCTGTGACTTTGCTAAACTGGAAGCAGCTTTGAAGACATGGAAAAAGAATCTTGACATCCCATATTGGGAGATTAAGAAAGCATCGCTGTTAGCAGAATATATTTCACTTGGCGAGGGGAAGTCTTTAGCTAGAGAGGCATTTGATGTTATATCCTCCAAATTCGAGACCTGTTCATATAAGGAGAAGTATTATTGGGCATCCAGAAAGGCATATGCACATACGATTCTGAACCTGATGTGTAGCGCTAATTTTTCATTTGACGAAGACTATGAAAGACCAAGGGCCCAGGAAACATGGAGCACATTGAAAAATTATAACGACATCTGGTACGAAAGTGAATTCTTTGATACGAAGTTAAGATGGGCCGAAGAAGTCTTTCGGGTTCATAACAAATGGTCTCTTTATGAACTTGGCAGAAGCCGGATAACAAGTTCAATGAGCAATAATAGCGGTGATTACAGAATAGCGTATGCCTATTTCTGCTATTATGAAGAATTGGGGTATCCTATTCACTTGCCTCATTTGACGACCCTGAACAAAGACACACTGGCAAAAGCTGTTTCTGTGATGTCATATTGTTCTCCGATGATTGCAGAAAACTGGGTGCGGCGCTTTGGAGATACTGTAGTAGTAGATGCGATGTTCAATAGAAAACGTCTAGAACAATCATCTGCTGAAGAAGTGTCAGCTTTGTATGCCAAGTATTTGGGGTATGCCAATGACCTTGTTGCTTTAGAAGGGGAGGCGGAAAAGAGTTGGCAGCAATCACAGAAATCAGTATCTATTCGAATTCTGTCAAGATTGTGTTTGAAAGCTTCATACGATTTGCGGGTTGAAACATTTGATCTGATTGATAAGATATATGCTTCACAAAAAACGATGTCATATACAGATGTCGATTCGCTAGTTAAGATGTTGATGCTTTCTTTTTCATCAAAGGAAAAATGCTCTCTTCTTTCAATATTCATAAAATTAAGTGTGGGCTGCCTCAGGAAAATTGGTGATTACTCCAAGGAACCAATGTCATTTATGCCAGATAGATTTATTGGTAATAGACCAGATATTGATTCCTCCTGTATAGATTTGATGATAAGTGCAGTAAGGTCAAATGATGTGAAACGGCAAGCTTACATTACTAGACTGTCTGTTCTATTCCGTTACGGACTACTCAGTGAAAATCAGATAATATCCTTTGCTGATGCACTTTGGGCAGTTAGGGATTCTTCTGGATTCCCGGACGAATCAATATATTCAAAATTTGTCTTTTTGATTTTACCTCATCCAAACGATGTGGATCCGGTTGAATTATTAAGGCAATATTTTAGTTCCACTCATATACCATTCAATGAATCCAAAAAATCAACGGCTTTCTTTGGGAATGTTCAAATATTGAATGAAATAAAGGGCACTACTAATGAAGGCGTAGAATATGACTGGCGTGATGATGAAATAGAACGACTTATTGATCAGATTTATGAAGCATGGTCTCACGACAAAGATTTACTCTTAAGTGAAGAACGTCAGTTTGGGATTTCTGCAAAAGATGAGTATGGTTCTCGGTTTATTGATATCGGCAAAATTATTATTGGCGTGATAGCCCCACACATAAATAAGGTAAATCAAAATAGTGCGACAAAACTAAAAGCAATTATTGACGAATATGCACAGTATGGATTGCCTGATTTTTCAATTAAGAAGGCATTTCCGTTATGGTATAGCTCGGAGGATATCAATGAAAGGTTTCTCAACTTGGCATCAACAGGTGACGAGCATATGTATGCAGATTTGTTGGCATCCGTCATCAGACAAGTTCGCTGCGGATTCGATGTGTCAAATGAGATAGATGTTATTTCAGATAATTTTCGATGTGGGAAAGAGGATGGACTTGTGAATACGATTGACATTCTTGGCTTATTTACTGATAAATATCAACATATGCTGACAACAAGAACTCTCCAAAAGATTATTCTTGGGTTGGATGTGTTATGGGAGCACACTAACATCGACAAGACTGATTCTGAATTAATAGTAAATACGAAACTGTATCGCAGAGAAAGAACAGCTCAAATAGTTAAATCATTGTTGAAATTCGAGTTTTTCAGAGATTGCGATGTGTTAATTAAATGGCGAGAGTATTATGAAAGTAAAGAGACGTTTTTGGATATTCAAGCCGTGTACGCTGATTCATGAAGTACAACAGAATTTATTTGAGACATCCAAGATACAAACAAACCGCTCATTTGAAATCCTCAGAGGTCAGAATTTGTTTGTATAAAATTCCGTCAAAATTACTTAGCTGATTGATAATCAATACTGCATTCTATCTTCAACTAAGAAGCCGCCCCAGACTAACTTCCGGAGCGGCTTCCTTTGACATCAGGAACCTGGGTTAAAGAAACCATTATTAGCCCGAGTTCTCGGATAAGCGCCTTCACATTCTTTCGGCTCTTCACGGAGACGTACCCAAGCACGCCTTTGTCTTTTCGTTTCTTCTTCCTGGCCATGGCGCTCTCCGGCTTTGGTCATCTCGACCGACCGTAGTGGTGTTGTTCCTCTTCCACCTCGACAGGCTGGAGATCCTTAGCCGCCTGAACCTGGTGTTCCTGAACAGGTTGCTGGACTTCTACCTTCAGGGTACGGAATTTCCCGTAGTCTGCCTCTTCACCTCTGTCCATCTCCTGCTGGATGGATTCGAGACGCTGGATGATCATGCCGGAGCTGCGCCGGACATCGCCGAGGACGCTTTTCAAGTACTCCGGGCCCTGCTGGAGGGAGCCGAGCCAGGACTTCAGGTACTGGGCGCTGTCGCTCTTGATGTGCTTGCTCATGCCGTACTGGCTTGAGATCACCGCCGCCGACAGTTCGGCAATCAGTTCCTCCCGTGCATATTCGGGAGAGCCGAAGGAATGACCACCCAGATGACGATCCAGTCGGGAGTCCGCACCAGTGGCGTGGGCGCACTCGTGCAGTGTGTTCGTGGCGAAGGCCTCTCCGTCGACGAACTGCTCGCGCTTCGGGACGACGATATGGTCGTTGGCAGGGGAGTA
>JAEEGF012311482.1_pt1 | contig 10858 bp, 5 predicted proteins | sample 9134171 | NCBI WGS metagenome assembly JAEEGF01 (sample SAMN16246542, study PRJNA631951) | gut metagenome | biome: gut microbiome; feature: rumen; material: AP-attached | host: Bos | place: Iran: Karaj | collected 2018-10 | reverse complement strand
ACTCCAAATTCGCCCATTCATGCAATTTCAACCTCAATTCAAGCAATTTCGATATTGGCAACCACCGATTATTGAAAAGATATCCGATATCCTTTTACTCTCAAAAGTAAAAAAATACACAAATATTTATTTTTTCAAAGTAAAAAGTTGTATCTTTGCACGCGATAATAAGAACGATATGCCCGAACAGATAACTCCATTGTCAGTATTGTATCTCCAGCTCCACGGCGCAGGAACAGCCGTGTGCGTCGTGCTGTTCCTCTACCTGCTGTTGTGTCGGGGCAAGGCGATTGCGCCCGACATCACGCCGCCCGCACGACTGCGCCGCTGGGCAGCGGCATTATTCGGTATCATGGCCCTGGCTCACATCTGGTGGATGCTGTTCTACACATACTCGGACGACAGCCACTCGGTGATTTACGGGCTGCTCGTCGCGATGGACTGCTTGGTGCTGCCCCCCGTCTTCGTCGGCACACTGCTGAACATGCTGCAGGACCGACGCCGACCGCTGTGGCCCATTTTTATCGTCATGACGCCCTGTGCGGTGATCGCAGTGCTGCAGACAGCCCTGCCATCCATCGACCTCACGACCCCGAACATGATCTATGGGCTGGTACTCGCCGTAGCCTTTATTATATATATGGTGGTGGTCGTGCGGCAATATGGGCGGTGGCTGCGCGAAAACTACGCCGACCTGGAGCACAAGGAGGTGTGGCGCAGCCTTACGCTGCTCATCGGCCTCATGATACTGCTCATGAGCTTTGAATATACCGACAACTACGTGATGTCCACCATCGCCCACCTCACCGGATTCCCGCTGGCGGGCCTTCTGCTGTGGCGCGTGGAGACATTGGAGAGACTAGAGCCCCAACAGACCCTCCCTCAGCCCCTTCCTGTAGGGGAGGGGAGTGAATACTTTCAGGACGAAAAAACAACTGCAGAACTATCTAATCCCCTCCCTCACAGCGAGGGGCAAGGAGGTGGGTCTGCTGAGGGTGGGTCTGCCATCGGCCTACTGCTGGCGAAGTACTGCGAGGACACGCAGCTCTACCTTCAGCAAGACCTGACCCTGACGCAACTCTCGGCTGCCATCGGCAGCAACCGCACCTACCTCGGCGCCTATTTCGCCAGTCAGGGCACAAATTACTATGCATACATCCACGACCTTCGCGTCCGTTACTTCATAACGCGCTACCGCGAGCTTGCCGCTGCACATGAGCCCGTCGTCGCCCAGAAGCTGGCCCAAGAGAGCGGCTACCACAGCTACAGCACATTCAGCGCTGCCTTCAAGCAGCGCATGCACAAGAGCGTCGCCGCCTGGATGCGCGAAGAGGTATTGACATAAACGGCTCGGATTGCACCCTTTAACCAACAACCAAAGAGAAGCGCAAGCCAAGTGCTTTGGCTATAAGCATAAAAGTAGAGAGTTGCATATCTGTCTTACCTTGCTCAAGCGAAGAAATGTACTCTCTTTTCTTGCCAATACGCTCACCCAATTCTTGTTGCGTCAGTTTCTGCCGCTTGCGCTCATCTCGCAGCAATTCAGCATAATACCAAGCCTCAGCCTTCGCCTGAAACTCCTTACGCGACGGTGAACCTACAGGACCATACTTCTCAGTCAGTCGGTCATCAATCTGTGGCAATTTTGCCCATTTTTCTTCACTAATCTTTATCATAAACTGTCCTCCCATTCTTTTAATAGTCGTTCTGCTTTCTTAATCTCGGCAGGGTACTGCTTCGTACCCTTTTCAACAAAAGAGTTGAGCATCACCATACGATGACATTCCATAAAATTGTCTGCGTCGATTGCGAATAGCACAGTGCGATACTCATTGTTGCCAACAGACACGCACATTTCATAGAACTCCGTTTTCTCAAGACGCTTGACAAACTTCGTACTGACAACGTATTTTGTCAGCATGATTTCGAATACAAAATCATATTTGTCTTTTATCTTCTGAGGCAAGTTTTGATAGTATTCGTCAAACTCCTTCGTATATGTTGCTGCTCTAATTCTGTCGTTCATGCCGCAAAAGTAATATATTTATTCCAATTCTCCAAATAATTAGGAAGAAAAATCTTAATTTCTTTACTCCGGCTCTTTTATCTCTTCTTCATCCTGCAATGCTGGGGCTGTGGCCTCCACCATCGCCTGTCTGCATGCTGTTGCCAATTTCGATTTTCATAATGTCACGAGAATTGCAATAATTTTGGAATAAGCAAATCTTTCCCACACTATTTTTAATGAGTTTCTTATCCTCATCATTCCCCCTTTGTAAAATTCTTTCTTGTGCCCGAATGCCCGAATGCCCGAATGCCCGTTAAGGGCTATTCAAATTAAAAAATCAATATAAAATATATTATATATAATATATAATATATTTTAAAGTTCAATTTCTTCTTATCGGGCATTCGGGCATTCGGGCATTCGGGTATTTCGCCGAATCCCCTTTGTAGATCCGAGTGGAGCACGAGTTGACAATATGCCCATTTGTACCCGTTTTGTAGTACAAAAGAATGGTGGCATCCATGAAAATCATCGGAAACGGGTACTTCTGGAAAAGTGAATGTAAAGAAAAATGAATAACAATCAATAACCATTAACCAATAACCAATAACCATTAAAGGGTGGGATTTGGGCGTTTCCCTGGGAGAAACCTCAGTCTTCTCTGGGAGAAAGCTGAGGTTTCATCGTCACAAACCTGACGCTACATTGCCAATAACCGTTAGGTAAATTTTTCCCCTTTATACAATAAATATGGGGTGGAGCGCGTTTAGATATAGGTAAAAAAGAAAAAAAAGCCCGCAAAGGGCAAAAGGTAAAACAGTAAAATTATGATTGAATATATCAAGGGAGAACTGACGGAGCTGACGCCGGCGTTGGCAACAATAGAGGCTGCTGGCGTGGGCTATGGCCTGAACATTTCGCTGACGACATACTCGGCATTGCAGGGGCTCCAACACCCAACACCAAACAGCCAACACCCAACAGCCAAGCTCTACGTGTATGAGTCGATTCGCGAGGATGCCCATGTGCTGTATGGCTTTGTGTCGAAGAAGGAGCGCGAGATGTTCGAGCTGCTGATTACTGTCAGCGGCGTAGGACCGAATACGGCGCGGATGATGCTGTCGTCGATGAGTGTCAGTGAGCTCTGTAATGCCATCTCGCGTGGCGATGAGCGGCTGATCAAGGGCATCAAGGGTATTGGCAAGATGACGGCCCAGCGCATCATCGTGGACCTGAGGGACAAGATTGTGGCCCTGGGTATTGCCGACGAGATTCCTGCCGGAGGCACTGTGACGGCACCTGTGAACAATGCCGTGCGCGACGAGGCTGTGGCAGCCCTGACCATGCTGGGCTTTGCTCCCGCTCCGACGCAGAAGGTGGTGGTGAAGCTGCTGCAAGAGCAGCCTGACCTGCCTGTGGAACAGGTGGTGAAGTTGGCACTGAAACAAATAAAATGAGAAATGAGTAATGAGAAATTAAAATGAAAAATGAGAAATGGCATATCCGGCGACTGACGGGCAGGGGGCTTCTAAGGCTTCTGCCTGTTGTCGTGCTGTGCGCAATGTGCATTGCCTTAGTGGGTGTTGCTACGGCGCGCACGTCATTTCTCATTTCTCATTTAGCGGAGCGTCATTCCTCATTTCTCATTTCTCATTCCTCATTTGAGAATCGGGATGAAGAACCCGATTCTCTCATCAAGGCGCGTTGGAAGATTCAGAAGACGGCACCGGTGGAGGTGGCCGACCTGGACTCGTCGGCGCTGGACTTGCGTTTCCCGGAGAATATCAAGCAGGAGGTGGAGTATGACGACTCGCTGCACATGTACCGCGTGGGTTCGAAGATGGGCGACTCGTACCTGAATACGCCGATCCTGATGACTCCCGAAGAGTATAATGCCTGGAGCGAGCGCAGGGAGCGTGAGCTGTTCTTCCGTAAGAAGGATGCTGAGAACGTGGCCTCGCAGGGTAAGGAAAAGTTCTCGTTTGCCGATATGCACTTCGACCTGGGGCCTGCCGAGAAGATTTTCGGTCCCGGTGGTGTGCGTATCAAGACGCAGGGTACTGCCGAGCTGAAGCTTGGTGCGACGATGAAGAACATTGACAATCCGTCGTTGCCTGAGCGTAACCGCAAGACGACAGCGGTGGACTTCGACGAGAAGATCAACCTGAACGTGACGGGTAAGGTTGGCGACAAGGTCAATATGTCGCTGAACTACAACACCGATGCCACCTTCGACTTCGACACGAAGAACCTGAAGCTGCGCTACGAGGGCAAGGAGGATGAGATCATCAAGCTGGTGGAGGGTGGTAACGTGACGTTCCCCTCGAACAACTCGCTGGTGAAGGGTGCCAGCAGTCTGTTCGGTCTGCGCACCGACATGCAGTTTGGCAAGCTGAAGCTGCAAACCGTCTTTTCGCAGAAGAATTCGACGACGAAGAGCGTGTCGTCGAAGGGTGGCATGCAGCTGACGCCCTTTGAGATTGACGTCGCCAACTATGAGGAAAACCGTCACTTCTTCCTGGCCAACTACTTCCGTGAGCACTACGATGCTGCCATGTCGCAGTTGCCGAACATCATGACGGGCGTCACCATTAACCGTGTGGAGGTGTGGGTGACCAACAAGTCGGGAACGACGACGAACTCGCGTAACATCCTGGCCTTCTCCGGTCTGGCCGAGAGCAAGTGGAGAGGAGGTACTGGTCCGTCGGCTGTGCCTGACAACAATGCCAACGGTGAGTACACGGCGCTGACGACGACGTATGCCGCAGCCCGTGACATCGACCAGGCGTCGGCAGTGCTGAGTGCGGAGTTCGAAGGAGGCACGGACTATGAGAAATTGGCTGCTGCCCGACTGCTGAACTCGTCGGAATATACGCTGAATGCCTCTCTGGGCTATATCTCGCTGAAGACGGCGCTACAGACCGATCAGGTGCTGGCTGTGGCCTATGAGTTCACCTACGGTGGCCAGACCTACCAGGTGGGTGAGTTTGCTGCTGACCATACCAAAGCCAGTGACGCGCTGTTTGTGAAGTCGCTGAAGAACACGTCGAACAATCCGCAACAGTTTAACTGGCCGCTGATGATGAAGAACGTGTACTACCTGGCATCGAATGTGGAGAAGACGAAGTTCAAGCTCGATATCAAGTTCAAGAGCGACACGGCAGGTGTCTACATCAGCTATATCCCCGAGGTGAAGGACGTCACGCTGCTGCGCGGACTGGGCTGCGACCGTCTGGACAACAACAACAAGATTCACCCCAATGGCGTCTTCGACTTCGTGGAGGGCTATACCGTCAGCAACGGCCGTGTGTTCTTCCCGTCGGCAGAGCCCTTTGGCTCGACGCTGAAGAACTTCCTGCTACGCAACGGCATCAGCGAGAAGGTGGCTGAGAAATATAGCTTCCAGGAGCTGTACGACACCACCCGCACGGCAGCCCGTCAGATGACGGACAAGGACAAATACCTGCTGGTGGGACAGTTCAAGGGCTCGTCGGCCAACGTCATCTCGCTGGGTGCCTACAACGTGCCTCAGGGTTCGGTGGTTGTCACAGCAGGCGGTGTCATCCTCCAGGAAGGCTCCGACTATAGCGTAGACTATTCGGCCGGTGAGGTGACCATCCTGAACCAGAGCATCATCGATGCCGGCACCAGCGTCAGCGTGTCGCTGGAGTCGAACAGCGACTACGGCATGCAGCGCAAGACGATGGTGGGCTTCAACTGGGAGTACGACTTCTCGAAGGACTTCCAGATAGGCGGTACGCTGCAACACCTGTCGGAGCAGGCCCTGACGTCGAAGGTGACGATGGGCTCCGAGCCGTTGAAGAACACCCTGTGGGGTCTGAACATCAACTGGAAGACGGAGAGCCAGTGGCTGACGAACATGCTCGACAGGCTGCCCCTGCTGCATTGTACGCAGCCCTCGCAAATCTCGTTTACGGGAGAATTCGCCCATCTCATTGCCAGTACGGCCAGTGGTACGCAGGACGATGCCTCATACATTGACGACTTCGAGAGTGCCACCAGCGGCATCGACGTGATGGAACCCAAGTCGTGGTCGCTGTCGAGTGTGCCCTCGATGTTCCCTGAACATGTCGACAAGGACACCGTGTCGAGCAACTACAACCGTGCCCTGCTGTCGTGGTATACCATCGACCCGCTGTTCACCAACCGTTCGTCGAGTCTGACACCTTCCCATATCAAGAGCGACCTGGACCAGCTGTCGAACCACTATGTGCGTGCGGTGTATGTCAGTGAGCTCTATCCTAACCGTGACCAGTCGACATACAGCGGCGCCACCAACACACTGCCCATCCTGAACCTGGCGTACTATCCCGAGGAGCGTGGTCCGTACAACCTGAATACGCAGGTCAACATGAATGGTACGCTGTCGCTGCCACAGCGCAACTGGGGCGGTATGATGCGTAAGCTGGATACCAACGACTTCGAGACGGCCAACGTGGAGTATATCGAATTCTGGCTCCTCGATCCCTTCATCTATTCGTCGCTGGAGCCCGATGCCGCCGACTATGGCGGAGACCTCTACATCAACCTCGGTGAGGTGAGCGAGGACATCCTGCACGACGGCAAGAAATTCTACGAGAGTGGTATGCCTGTCGATGGCACCAGCTCGTTTACCACCACCCAGTGGGGTAGAATTCCCACACAGGCCACCCAGACGTACGCCTTCGCCACCACCAGCGGGTCACGTGCCAGACAGGATGTGGGTCTGAACGGTCTGAACGACGAAGAGGAGCGCGGATTCCCTGCCTATGCCGACTTCCTGAGTCATGTCACCGTGAACGACAGCGTGCGTGCTGCCTGGAACCAAGACCCTGCCAACGACAACTACCACTACTATCGTGGCAGCGACCTCGACAATCGCAGGGCCAGCATCCTGGAGCGCTACAAGCGTGTGACCATGCCCCAGGGCAACTCGCCGGACAACGACCAGCAGACGGAGGGCTACGACACGTCGTACAAGACATTCCCCGACGTCGAGGACATCAACCAGGACTATACGCTGAACGAGTATGAGCGCTACTATCAGTACAAGGTCAGCATCCGTCCCGAGGACCTGCGCCTGGGACATAACTTCATCACCGATGTGCGCGAATATACAGCCTCGCTGCGCAATGGCAACAAGGAACCCGTGAAGTGGTATCAGTTCCGCATCCCCCTGGCGCAGTATGACGACAGGGTGGGGGGCATCAGCGACTTCACCAGCATCCGCTTCATGCGTATGTTCCTGACACAGTTCAAGAAACCCATCGTGCTGCGATTCGGCAGCCTTGACCTGGTGCGTGGCGAATGGCGCGTCTATGACCAGCAGCTCACGGGAACATCGAACAGCGGTCTGTTGGAAATCAGCGCCGTGAATATCGAGGAGAACAACGACCGACGTCCTGTCAACTACGTCGTGCCACCAGGCATCTCGCGTGTGACAGACCCCTCGCAGCCACAGCTCACCGAGGCTAACGAGCAGTCGTTGTGTATGATTGTGAAGAACCTGTCGCAGGGAGAGTCGAAGGCTGTCTATCGCACCACGAACCTCGACTTGCGCCAGTATAAGAACCTGCAGATGTACGTGCATGCCAACCATCTGCTGGAAGATGCCACAGCCCTGCAGGACGATCAGCTGGCAGTCTTCGTACGTATCGGTAGCGACTATCGCAACAACTACTACGAATACCTGATTCCGCTGAAGCTGACGCCCGACCGCAACGACTACAACAAGTATAACCTCGACGACTGCCGGATGGTATGGCCACAGGATAATATGCTGAATATTGACCTGACACTGTTCACACAGCTGAAGAAAGCCCGTAACAAGGCCCGTGCAGCAGGAACGGCCAGCTATACGACGGAATACTACGACTACGACCCCGCGAATGGCAACAACCGCATTGCGATTATGGGTAATCCGTCGTTGGGTGAGGTGAAGACGATGATGATTGGTGTGCGCAACATGGCTGGTGGCGTGAAGTCGGGTGAGGTATGGGTCAATGAGCTGCGCCTGCAGGATGTCAACAACAAGGGTGGTTGGGCAGCCTCAGGTAACCTGAATATGCAGTTGTCAGACGTGGGTAGCGTGAACGTGACGGGAAAGATCATCACCGAGGGCTTCGGCGGACTGGAGGAAAGTGTGGCACAGCGCACCACCGACAACTACAAGACCTATTCGGTGACCACCAACTTCGAGCTGGGTAAGTTTTTCCCGGACAAGATGAAGGTGACTGCACCTATCTATTATAGCATCACGAAGGAAGAGACGCGTCCGAAGTATAATCCGCTGGACACCGATATGGAACTGGACGATGCCTTGGAGTCAGCACTTGACCAGCATGAGCGCGACAGCATCGAGTCGATAGCTGTCACGAAGGCAACCACCAAGAACTTCTCGCTCAGCAATGTGCGGGTAGGCATCAAGACCAAGCGCCACCCCATGCCCTACGACCCTGCCAACTTCTCGTTCTCGTACAGTTCACGGACGACGAGGAAGTCGGGTGAGACTACCGTCTATGAGCATGACGACCAATGGCGAGGCACATTCAATTATACCTATTCGCCAGTCTATAAGACGTGGGAGCCGTTCAAGAAATCGAAGTCGAAATCGAAGTGGATGGCATTCCCCAAGGCCTTCGGCATCAACTATCTGCCCCAGAGCATCACGTTCAATACGGATCTCTCGCATGCCTATTCTGAACTGCAGGAAAGGGATATGGACAATCTGGGTGGCTCGAAGATTCCTGCACAGTGGAGCTCGACATTCCTGTGGAACCGTGACTTCACGCTGCGCTGGGACTTCACCAAGAACCTGCACATGAACTTCCAGTCAGGTACACAGGCAGAAGTGGAACAACCTGACAGCGAACTGCCCATCAACAAAGACCTCTATCCAGACCGTTATACGGCGTGGAAGGACTCGGTATGGCACAGTATCGCGCATCTCGGAACACCCTTGAACTATCGCCAGACGTTCACTGCCAGCTATCAGCTGCCACTGAACAAACTGCCCATCATGGACTGGGTGACGGCCGATGCCAGCTATAATGCCACCTACAACTGGGTACGTGGTACGCAGCGCGAAGACGGCACTACTCTGGGTAATACGATCTCGAACAATCGTCAGATCAATATCAATGGAAATATCAACTTTGAGACACTCTATAACCACTTCCCCTTCCTGAAGAAGACCAACGACCGTTTCAAGAAGGCTCCTGCCAAGAATACAAAGAGTTCGAAGACGACCAAGAAGAACCAGAAGGACAAGGACGACAAAGACGGTAAGGACGGTAAGGATGGTAAGGACGGTAAGGACGACAAGAATGGCAAGAATGCCAAGAATGCCAAGGATGGCAAGGCCGGCAAGGAAGAGAGCAAACTCCCTAAGAACAAGAATGCCTTCCAGCAGGAGCTGGTGCTGAAGCCTGACACCACCTTTACCGTGACCCATAACAAGAAAACAAAGCGCCTCATTGTCACGGCGAAGACGAAGGACGGCAAGAGTTATCCGGTGAAATACAAGGTGGTGGACCAGAACAAGATTCTCATCAAGAACAAGGACTCGGTGGCTATCAGTGTGACAGTAGTACCCAAGCCCTCACTGGAAAACGAGACGTGGTACAAGATCACCCAGTCGGTGGCACGTGGACTGATGATGGTCAGGACGCTGGGCATCAGCTATCGCAACCAGTATTCGATGTCGCTGCCAGGATTCTTGCCTACCGTCGGCGATGCCTTCGGACAACGCACGGGTAGTGTGATGGCACCCGGTCTGGGCTTTGCCTTCGGACTGACGGACGATTCATTTCTTGGCAAGGCCCGTGAGAACGGATGGCTGTCAGACAGTCTGACAACACCTGCTGCCACCAACCAGACCACCGACCTGCAGTTGCGAGCTACCCTGGAGCCCCTGCGTGACCTGAAGATAGACCTTAATGCCTCCAGAACAGAGTCGCGCGCGCGTTCTATACAATATATGTTTGACAACATGCCTACCACCCAGAGTGGTACCTTCACGATGACAACGCTTTCTATCGGGTCTGCCTTCGAGTCGATAGGCGATGCCAACAACGGCTATCCGTCGAACGTCTTCGAGCGTTTCTGCAATGCACTGCCGGAATACCAGAGCAAGGCTGCTGTACACTATGGTCAGGAGGTGGACCAATACAGTGCTGCTGTGATGATTCCTGCCTTTATCAATACCTATACCAGCAGTGGCGATGGTTCGTTGGACTTCTTCCCGGCACTGACCCGACTGCTGCCCAACTGGACGCTGCGCTATTCGGGACTGTCGAAAATAACCTGGCTGCAGGAGTATTTCAAGTCAGTCAATATCAACCACTCGTACAAGAGTGTTTTTGCAGTAGGCAGCTACACCAGCGGAACAGCCACTGCCTCGATGTTGGGATGGAGCGTGCCCACGGTGACCATTCAGGAGAGTTTCGCACCGCTGCTGGGATTGGATGCCACTCTGAATAACAACCTCACCCTGAAGGCTGAGTTCCGTCGGACACGTGCCCTCACGCTGTCGACGACGAGTGTGCAGATCAATGAAAACCGTTCGAACGACTGGGTAATCGGTCTGGGCTATAAGATCAATGACTTCCAGCTGTTCGGCAGTGGCACGTCGCGGAAAATCAAGAAAGCGCAGAAGGGTAAGGGCAAAGGCAACGATACCGACAACGATAAGGGCAGCAATACCAGCCAGTCAAGGTCGCGTAAGTCGGGCGTGAACCACGACCTGAACCTGCGCCTCGACTTCACGTTGCGCGACCAGGCTGCCATCACCCGCGACATTGCCAGCCGGACTTCTGCTGCCAGCAGTGGCAACTCAGCACTGAAGATATC
>JAEEGF010505283.1_pt1 | contig 10858 bp, 6 predicted proteins | sample 9134171 | NCBI WGS metagenome assembly JAEEGF01 (sample SAMN16246542, study PRJNA631951) | gut metagenome | biome: gut microbiome; feature: rumen; material: AP-attached | host: Bos | place: Iran: Karaj | collected 2018-10 | reverse complement strand
ATCACCGTCACCTACACGAAGAACGCTCCCGCGGGTCTTCTCGGCGACGTCAACTGCGACGGCGTTGTCGACATGAAGGACGTTACCGCTCTCAACGCTTACCTCGTGAACAGCGGTGAGCTCTCCGCTGAAGGTCTTGCCAACGCCGACGTCAGCGGCGACGGCAATATCGACGCATACGATTCCACGCTGATCGCTATGATCTCCCTTGGCATCACTCTGCCGTAACCCCAAAAGCATGACAAAACCGCTCCGGCAACAGCCGGGGCGGTTTTTTTGCCGCCCGGGCTTCGCTGCAGCGCAGAGCACGACGCCCCTCCATGCGAAAACAGCGCCCCGTTTCATCAAAAATGACACAATTTTTATATATTTTATCCTATATTCTTGTTGCGCCTGCCGGTTTTGTATGATAAAATAGCGTAAATGGTATTGGGCTTGACCCGCCCATTCAAATCTAAGGAGGAAAAACCAAATGAACAAGAAACTGTTAAGCGTTTTAGTTGCAGTGCTGATGGTCCTCGCCGTCCTGCCCATGAACGCGTTCGCGTTCGGCACGGGCGCCGCAAAGGAATTCGTCCCCCTCAAGACAAAGGCCGTCAAAGAGCCCACCCGCTCCTCGGTAGTTTACAGCACTGATTTCGAGACCGATCCCGCGTCGGATGGCTGGACGTTCACCGATTCCGACGGCGACGGCAACAACTGGACCTGGTCCACGGACTGGGTCGCCCATTCCGGCAGCGGTATTATCTATTCCGAGTCCTACAAAAGCAGCGCCCTGAACCCCGATAACTGGGCATGGTCTCCTTCCTTTACCGTTCCCGCCACGGGCTACACCTACGTTCAGTTTTATTACGCGGGCGAGCTCCCCGCCTATGCCTCTGAAGTATTTGCGGTTTATGCGAAGGTCAACGGCTCCAACGTCAAGCTGACCGACGATATCACCGCTGTCGGCGGCTATAAGGACGTTATCGCAGACGTCACCGCCTATGCCGGTCAGACCATACAGGTCGCCATCCGTCATTACAACTGCACCGATATGTACATGCTGAACGTCGACACCTTCGGCATCTACAATCTCGACTCCGAGTATGACGACGGCATCACCAACGTTTATACCAACAGCTTCGAGACCAGCAGCGATCTGTCCAACATCACCGGTTACGATGTTGACGGCGACGGCGACTGGTGGGGCCGGGGTTCAACCGGCAACGGCTTCGCGGTAATGGACGGTCAATACGCTCTCGTTTCTCAGTCCGCCAATTACGACAGCTCCACTCAGACCTTCACCGCCATTGAAGGCGTTGATAACATCATCCTCTTCCAGGATGCGTTCGAAGTCCCCGCTAACGGCGGCGCGGTAAGCATCTGGGCTGCCAGCGCGGATCTCGGTCATCAGGAGCACTTCAGCTTCCTCGTCGGCACCGTCGACGCCTGGGATAACGAGGATTCCGAGGATGATATTTACATCGTCGACGACGGCGACAGCGAATTCATCGCGACCTTCCTCTACGAGCAGTTCTGGATCGATCTTACCGAGTTTGCCGGTCAGAGCGTCTACATTGCCATCGAGCATCACAACAACCCCGGCGACGTCAACTACTTCCTCCAGATCGACTACCTCGAGTACTGGACCTATGACGAGGCCATAGAGCCCGAGACCCATACCGTTACCTTCAAGGATTGGGACGGCACCGTGCTCAGCACGCAGACCGTAACCCACGGCTCGGCGGCTACGGCGCCTGCCGATCCTACCCGCGAGGGCTATACCTTCTCGGGCTGGGACGTTGATTTCTCCAACGTTACGGAGGACCTCATAGTCACCGCTACCTATACCATCAACAGCTATACGCTGACCATCGTCTATCAGTATGAGGACGGCACCGAAGCTGCTGAGACCTACAGACAGAGGGTGGAATACGGCGCCGCGTACAGCGTGACCAGCCCCGTTATCCCCGGCTATACCGCCGATATCCTCGTTGTTGAAGGCACCATGGGCACGGCTGCCGTTTCCGTGACCGTAACCTACACGAAGGATGCTCCCGCAGGGCTCCTCGGCGACGTCAACTGCGACGGCGTCGTCGATATGAAGGACGTTACCGCTCTCAACGCTTACCTGGTCAACGCGGGTGAGCTCACCGCTCAGGGTCTTATCAACGCCGACGTGAGCGGCACCGACGGCGTCACCGCTTACGACGCGACGCTGATCGCCATGATCGCGCTCGGCATTTCCCTCCCGTAATTATTCGGCAGGATCCCGCTCCCCGGAGGACGCCTCCGGGGAGTTTTTTTCGGTTTTATATGGACAAATCGCCGATAAAGTGATAGAGTAATTATGTATACGCAATCCCTTCCGGAAAAGGAGGTCGTTTATTGATGAAGAAACTGCTCAGCATAGTGCTTGCGCTTATAATGACCGCTGCCATCGCCCCCGTCGGCACCGCTGCGGACGCCGCCCGCGCTTATTCCGCACCGATCAATCCCGACGCGGTCAGGGAGGCGCTCAAGTCGGCTCCCGTCGATGAGAACGAGATCGTGACGCTCATCGTAAAGCTCAAGGGCTCCCCCGCCGCAAAAGCGGGTCCGTTGAACACCAAGGCTTCTTCGGATATGATCCGCGCGCTCACGGAGAGTCAGGCGCACGCCGAAAAGAGCATCGCCGCGCTTTTTACGGGCGGAGCGAAGCTCAAAGTAAACTACCGTTATCAGCTTCTCTTCAACGGCTTTTCGATCGACGCGCCGCGCTGCATGATCGATAAGATCGCCGCGCTTGACGAGGTCGAACGCGTTTCCGTCTCTTCGCGCTGGAAGGCCCCGGAGGAATTGAAGACCGAGCCCGATAAGCTCTCCTCCTCCATTCCCTTTATCGGCGCCGACGGCGCTTGGGCGGCGGGGCTGACCGGCAAAGGCACGGCGATAGCCGTTCTCGACACCGGCGCCGTCGTTGGTCACAACGCCTTCAAGACCGCGCCCGCGGAGCAGAAGCTCTCCTCCGATCAGGTTTCCGCGCTGATCGCCAAGGGCGGCATGCACTGTGCACAGCTCTATTCCGGCGAGCTTTCCGCCTCCGACGTGTATTACAGCGGCAAGATCCCCTTCAAATTCGATTACGCCGGGCACGATGCCGACGTTTCGCATGCCGACGCGGGCTCCGATCACGGCACGCACGTTGCCGGCATCGCCGCCGGTTACTATTCCGGCTCGAGCTACACCGGCGTTGCGAAGGACGCACAGCTTATTATAATGAAGGTTTACGGCGCAAACGGCGAAACGAGCTGGGATACCGTCATGGCCGCCCTTGAGGACGCCGCGATACTTGGTGCGGACGCCGCCAACCTGAGCTTCGGCGCGGGCTGCGGCTATACCTCCGACGATCCCGACGCCGCGGAGGTGTTCGCGCTGCTTTCGGATCTCGGCTGCAATATCTCCGTCGCTGCGGGCAACGACGGCTCGGACAACGGCACGCAGTATTACGGCTCCGCCTTCTCGCAGTACGCGCTCGCGATGAATCCCGATAACGGCATCGCGGCATTCCCCGGCACTTATACCGACTCCGTCGCCGTCGCCTGCTGTCAGAAAAACGCCGCGTCGATGCTCAATTTCTCAAGCCACGGCACCACGGCGGATCTTAAGATAAAGCCCGACATCACCGCTCCCGGCTACAACATCTATTCCGCGACGGACGCGAATCTTACCGGCTCCACCACGGGCTACGGGCCGAATTCCGGCACGTCGATGAGCGCCCCCCATATCGCGGGGAGCATGGCGCTGCTGACGAATTACGTCGCCTCCGCCTTCCCCGACCTTTCCGGCAGGGAAAAGGCCGAGATGGTGAACCGCCTGCTCATGTGCACCGCGGTCCCCGTATCGAAGACCTCTCCCCGCGCGCAGGGCTCCGGCATCGTCAATATCGCCGGCGCGATCTCGACCAAGGCGTACATAACCGTCGACGGATGCCCCCGCCCCAAGCTCGAGCTGGGCGACGACCCCAATAAGACCGGCGTTTACACCCTTTCCTTCAACGTTGTGAATTTCGGCGGCGAGGCGCTCTCCTATACCATTGCGCCCACCGTGCTCACCGAAGGAACGACGACCTCCTCCGTCAACGGGCAGACCGTTACGGTGCTCTCCGGCACGGCAAGGAGCATTAAGAACTACGTCACGGTCTCGGGCAATACTTCCGTGACCGTACCCGCAAACAGCACGCAGCGCGTCACGCTCACGCTGACGCTCAAGCAGTCGATAAAGTCGGATCTTGATTCGCGCTTCCCGCACGGCATCTATATCGACGGCGAAGTCGTGCTTGACGGCGACGTGGATCTCGTCGTGCCGTATCTTGCCTTCTACGGGAACTGGAACGAAGCGTCCATGTTCGACCGCAGCACCTATTTCGACGAGATACAGGGTATCAACAATTACAACATCCACACCTATCAGACGGCGGTCGGCGCACTCGTCGACAGCTCCGAGTACATGCTCTTCGGCGCGAATCCCTATATCTCCTGCTCCGATTGGCTGAGCGACCGCTGCACCATATCCCCCAACGGCGACGGCTGTTACGACAGGATCGACAAGCTCACCTACGACCTTATCAGGAACGCGGGCGAGGGCGGGATCAGGATCTATAACGAGGACACCGGCGAGGTGTATCTCGACGTGGATCTTTCCTATACGCCGAAGGCATGGAATTACAACGACGGCGACCCCAACGCCGTGTTCATACACAGCTCCGACCGCATCGGCAGCCGCTTTACGAGCTGGGCTCCTGACGGGCTCGAAGAAGGGACGCACCTCGTTTTCCTCCTCTATCACTATCTTGACAACCCCGGCTTCACTCCCGAGCAGAACGAGTGCGCCGAGATTCGCCTGCCCATGACGGTGGATACGACCGCTCCCGTGATCTCGGCATGGAACATAGCCGGCGCGGGATCCTCCGTAACGGTGCATGACGAGCATTACGCCGCATGGGTCGCCGTGTACGCGGACGAGGCGTGTACCGAGCTCATCGCCGAGCGCGCGATCGCTCCCACGGAACGTGGCGCATACACCACGGTCGAATTCAACGCGCCCTCCGATACGGTCTACGTCGTTACCGGCGATTACGGCAGGAACACCTCCGCCGTGACGGCGCACACCGGGAACGGCACGCTTGTGCCTGTCGAGCTTGAATCGATGACGCTTTCTCCCGATCCCGTCGAGCTGCTCACCGGGCACACCGCGCTTATCGGCGTGAACAAAACTCCGGCGGACGCGAATAACTACGATATCACTTGGTCCGTCGCCGATCCCGGGATCGTCTCCGTCGCAGGTTCGGGCGATTCCGCCGAGCTCACCGGTATTGCCGAGGGCTGTACCGTCGTCACCGCGACGGCGACCGACAAGGTCACCAAGTCCGTCGTCACCGCCAGCGCCGCCGTGACCGTTTACGGCTTCACGGGGTTCCGGCTCGTCGATCATATCGAGGACGGCGGGAAATACGTTATCGTTGCCGAGAGCAGTATTGAAGACGGCGAGGCCTTCGCCGTCGGCAACGAGACCGTTTCGCTCGGACGCTACCTGCTGCCCGTCGCCGTCACGCTGGGCGCGGACGATATCTGCTCCGTCGCTGCCGAGGACGAGGCTTCCGTTGTTTGGGAGGCTTCCGGCAGCAGCGCCGAGGGGTATTCCTTCTACAACGACGCCGCGGGTAAATACGTCGACTTAAACCCCGGAGACTACCTCTATCCCGGCACGCGCGCGCTCAAGTGGGTTTATGACAGCGAGCGCCGCCTTGACAACGGGATAGACGCCTCGGGTAATTATTACCTCTCGTATCACGCCGGTTCCGAGTCGCTGCTCGATCCGAGCAAATACACCACCGCCGGCGCATCTTCGGAAACCTCCCTTGCGATAAGGCTTTATAAGCTCACCTATTCGATCCCCGAGCCCGTGTACTATACGGTCACGTTCACGGATTGGGACGGCTCCGTGATCGCCTCCGTCGAGGTCGCCGCGGGCGGCGCCGCGCAGGCGCCGGCGGATCCCGTAAGGACCGGCTACACGTTCACCGGCTGGGACCCCGCCGACTTCACCCACGTCACCGGGGATATGACCGTGACCGCGACCTATGCGATAAACAGCTATCGCCTGACGATCGCCTACGTTTATGACGAGGGCGGTGAAGCCGCGCCTGCCGTTACTGCGGACGTGGAATACGGCGCCGCCTATTCCGTGACCAGCCCCGTGATAGAGGGCTATACCGCGGACGTCCCCGTCGTCGAGGGCGTAATGGGCGCGGAGGACGTGAGCATTACCGTAACATATAACAGGAACTACGTCGTAATGCTTCTCGGCGACGTCGACTGCAACGGCGTCGTGGATATCAGGGACGTCACAACGCTGAACGCCTATCTTATGAACTGCGGAACGCTGTCGGGACAGGGGCTTGCGAACGCCGACGCCGACGGCTCAAACGATCTGACGGCTTACGATTCCACGCTGATCATGATGCTCGTGCTGGGAATGGATCTGCCGACGGAGTAAAACGCCAAAAATGAAATACCGCAGGGGATATCCCCTGCGGTATTATTATTCCATTGCGGTCATCTCGTCATAGAGCTGCTTCATTATGCGCTTTTCGAGGCGCGAGATATAGCTTTGCGATATCCCGAGGAGGTCCGCCACCTGCTTCTGTGTGAGCTCCCTGCCGCCGCCCAAGCCGAAGCGCAGCTCCACAATGCGCCGTTCACGCTCGCCGAGGCGGCTCATCGCCTCCCTCAAGAGCTGGCGGTCGGTCTCCTCCTCCATATTGCGGGAAACGAGGTCGTCGTCCGTGCCGAGCACGTCGGATAAAAGCAGCTCGTTACCGTCCCAGTCGACGTTGAGCGGCTCGTCGAGCGACACCTCCGCGCGTATGCGGTTCGCCTTGCGAAGATACATCAGTATCTCGTTTTCGATGCAGCGGCTGGCGTATGTCGCGAGCTTTATGCTCTTTTCCGCCTTGTACGTGTTGACCGCCTTTATAAGCCCGATCGCGCCGATGGAGATGAGATCCTCAATGTTGAGCCCCGTATTCTCGAATTTGCGCGCGATGTAGACGACGAGCCTGAGATTATGCTCGACAAGGAGCGTCCTTGCGTCCTCGTCGCCCTCCGCGAGCCTTTTCAGCGCCTCCGCCTCCGCTTCTCTGTCGAGCGGCGGAGGCAGCGACTCGCCCGCGCCGAGATAATTGAGCTCCAGATCCCGGGCGGGGAGCTTCCCGTATATCCTTAAGATCAGCTTAAAAAACCTTTTGAACATCATTTCCTCGCTGGACAAATCTCGGGAGGTATCAGCGCCTCCTCGCAAAGCCTTTCCCGCGTGAGAGCGACGAAGCATGCCGTTTCGACTCCGTCGACGCTTATTTTTTTCGGAAAGAAGCCCTTAAGCTCCGCCCGTCCGGCGGCAGTATGAACGCTTACGGGCAGTACGGCGTACTTCTCCAGCGCGCGGCAGCGGACCACCGCGACGGGCAGCCCCGAAACCGGCTCGCGAAGCGTGTTTCCCGTATCCACAAGCGCGGTGAAGCGCCTTACGAACCCGCCGTGCAGTATCACGACCTTTGCCGTAAAGCCGTTTTGCACGCGGCGCCTGAGCAGCCGCCCCGCCGCACGCGGCAAAAGCGACGCGCATATCGCCGTTAGCATCGCCGCGCGAAGGGTGATCCCTCCGCGTACGCCTCCGTAAACCGTTCCGCCGCCGGAAAGACAGGCGACTGCAAGCGCGCATCCGCCGACGGTCAAAGTCGCCGCGAGCACCGCCAAAGCCGCCCGGAAGAACGCCCTTGTCCCCCTGAAAGGGAGCGCGAGCGCCATCAGAAACAAGAGCGGCGCACGGAAGATCGGGCTTTGAAGCAGCGGGAACCGGAATGCGGCGAGGGCGGCGATGACGGCTGCTAACGCCGAGCAGCCTATCGCCCGGTGTAATGGGGGGCGCACCGAGAGCATCGCCGCCGCAAGCCTCACAATAAGGAGGTTCAGAAGGAGATTGTCGGCAAGAAACAGTTCAATGTACATCCGCCGCCTCCTTCATGGGGGTTCCCCACGCGTTCAAGTATAGTCCCGCGCCCGTAAAAACAGGGTCGCTCCGGGGACAAAAAGCATGTCGAACCGAAGCGATTTGTCGTGAGCGCAAATCCCTTTCCTTTCCGCATATTGACTTGCCCCGCGCCCGGATGTATAATAGTTGAGATGCAGATGTGGTGGAACGGCATACACAGCGGACTTAAAATCCGCCGGCGAAAGCTTGAGGGTTCAAATCCCTCCATCTGCACCATAGCGAGTATTGACAACGGATTTCAAGTCAATACTCGCTTTTCTTTTGTCTACAATCAGTTATTCTCCTGCGACCCGCGGGACGTATTCGACGGCAACGCCCTGTCTGGTGTCCTGCTTGAAGTTGCTTTCGATGTAATTGTCTTCAAGATCAATGTAACCGGCAAAGCGGTAGTGGATGACGATCCGCTGGGTGCGGTTCTTGCCTTTGCCTTGAACCTCAGAGACCTCGATGCGGTCGATAAGCTCCTTGAGGAGCGGAGCCGTCAGCGTATCCATATCCATGAAACGGCGGACGGCGCGGATGAAGTATTCGTTGTTCTTCGCGGCCGTTTGGATACCTTTGAGTTTGCCCTCGAGTTCGGCTATCTTTGCTTTCAGCTCTGCCCGCTCGACCTCGTATTTCAGCGACATATGCGAATACCATTCGTCCGTCACCTTGCCGAGGGCATTGTCCTCGTAGAGCTTTTCGTAAAGGGTTGCGACAAGCTCCTTTCGCTGCCGGGCTTTGCGAAGCTCTTCCTCAAGAACGGTGCGTTCGGCTCTTGCTTCTTCTCCCGTTTTCTTTGAAAGCAGCTCCGCAAAGGCAGTCTCGTCTTCCTGCAGAAAGGCGGAGAGTCTGCGGAGGTCAAGCCTTACGACCTCGTAAAGCGCATCCTCGCGGATATAGTGTCGCGTCGGGCAGGTGCCGCGGTAGTCCTTCACATAGTTCGAGCAGGCAAAAAACCTTATCGCCTTGTTCACCGTGTTGACGTGGAACCACAGCTTGTGCCCGCAGTCCGCACAGGTGAGCAGATCGGCAAAGATGCTCTTTTCGCCGTTCTCCTTCTTGGGCGCGCGGCGTTTCGTTTTGCCCCGCTTTTTCTGAACGAGCTCGAATGTCTCACGGTCGATGATGGGCTCGTGTGCATCACGGAAAACAACGCGCTTCTAATCCGGATTCATAAACCGCTGCTTGTTCTTGAAGGACTTGGAATATGTCTTGAAGTTTACGAGATCCCCGCAGTATTCCACGCGGTTCAGTATGGACGCGACAGTACAGGGCTTCCAATAATATGGATTTTCCTGCCACTTGCGACCGTTTCTGTTATCGCCCCTCGCCTCCCAGTAATAGGTACAGTTGAGAACTTTCCTTTCCTGAAGGATCCTCGCGATCGTCTCGCTCCCCTTTCCTTCAAGGGACATTTTGAAGATCTCTCTCACGACCGCAGCGGCTTCCGGCTCCACTATCCACCGTTTGGGATTGGCGGGATCCTTGACGTAACCATAGGGCGGAGGACCGAGCGGCTCACCGGCGTTTCCGCGTATCCTGTGAGCGGATCGCACCTTGCGGCTGATATCCCGGGCGTACATCTCGTTCATGATATTCTTGAACGGTGCAAGCTCGTTCTCCCCGTCCTCGCTGTCCACACCGTCGTTGATGGCAATGAACCTGACGCCGAGATCGGGCAGAACCGATTCGGTGTATTTGCCCACGCCAAGGTAGTCTCTGCCGAACCTGGACATATCCTTCACGATGATGGTCGTAATATAGCCCATCTCGGCATCCTCCATCATCTGCTTGAAGCCGGGTCTATTGAAATTGGTACCGGTGTAGCCGTCGTCAACGTAGTACCGCGTGTTGACGAAACCGTTCTCCTTCGCATACTTTGACAGCATGCGCTTTTGATTGGCGACCGAATTGCTGTCGCCCTCCGCGCCGTCGTCGCGCGAAAGCCTGCAATACAGCGCCGTTATGCCTTGCTCCGATGTCTTTTTCAATTCACATCCTCCTCTCTGTTCTCGGAGCACGCATATCCCAAAGGCATATTATCATCCTCTGCGGCGGGCGGCAATTCTGCGAATCCGTTTTTGAAGCTGTGCGTCATGCGGTCGCGGAGAGTAATGCCTGTAAGCGTTGAGTCGTACGCGGCAAAATGAGCGGATACGATGTACTTTATCCTGCCGATCCTGTAAGAACGCGAACCGGTGCTGATACGGTATAGGTTTTTCCTTTTCCTGCTCATCTTACTTCTTCACGCTTTCTCTTGAGATAATCCGAATAGTGCTCGCACGCTTTGCGGATAAAAGCCTTCATCTCGGAGGGCGTGCCGTTTGGAATATAACCGCGAAGCTCATCCGCTGAGATACTGACCTTCTCTTTCTGATTCGGCTTTTCTTCGGCCATGATGCTATCGATCAATTCCTCGCTGATAGTCCCGTCGTTCACAGCCTTGTGCATACGGCATGCCTGGGCATACGACGGCGTGCAGTCGTTCAGATCAATAGCGGTCATGAGCGCTGCCTGCAGTTCACTGTCGAGGAAAGATAATTTCACGCCGACCGAAAACGCAATACGCGCGTTATCCACCATGTCAAGCAGAGCGGGGATAAGGTGTGTGAGACGGATGTAGCGCTGCACCTGCCGACCGCTATCGGTATCCGAGACCATATCCGCGCTTTCGGGATTGCGCCCGCCCGACTTCCCGACAAGTTGGCGAGAAGTTGGATCGTCGGACTTCGGGACAGCTTGTCCCGAAGCTAAATCCGTTCTCTTGCCCTGACGGGACAGAGCTTCGAGTTTGAGCTTG
>JAEEGF011865895.1_pt1 | contig 10859 bp, 7 predicted proteins | sample 9134171 | NCBI WGS metagenome assembly JAEEGF01 (sample SAMN16246542, study PRJNA631951) | gut metagenome | biome: gut microbiome; feature: rumen; material: AP-attached | host: Bos | place: Iran: Karaj | collected 2018-10 | reverse complement strand
GCAGTTTCTCTTTGAGTTCTTGCACTTCAGAACGAAGTTCGAAGACTGCGTGAGCAAGAATTTTTATCTCTTGCTCGTAGTCATGCTGGGAGTCCGAACTGCTTCCTCCGATTGTGGCAATTCCTGTATCTGCATCGGAATTTGGCGTGATACCATGTTTTGCAAGCATTTCCGACGTGATGCTTCTGCTTTCGGAAAGAATGCTGAGTTGCTCCGTAATGTTACGAAGTTGACGGATATTACCAGGCCATTTATAGGAATTAACCACCTCTTCTGCTTCTGGCGTGAGTCTGATAGGTTCAGGGATATTGTAGCGTTGTGCCGTATCGAGCGCAAACTTTTTGAAGAGAAGGACAGCATCACCTTGACGTTCGCGCAAGGGTGGTATCTTGATATTGATGGTGCAAAGACGGTAGTAGAGGTCTTCGCGGAAACGTCCTTGTTTGATGGCATTGGGAATGTCCACATTTGTGGCGGCGACGATGCGAACGTCAGTCTTTCTTGGCGTACTGCTACCGACCCTAAGATACTCACCTGTTTCCAATACTCGAAGCAGTCTTGCCTGAGTGCTTAAAGGCAGTTCGCCCACTTCGTCGAGGAAAAGTGTACCTCCATTAGCTGCGCCAAAGTAACCTTCATGCTCACCGATAGCGCTGGTAAAAGCACCCTTTTCGTGTCCAAAGAGTTCACTGTCGATAGTTCCCTCTGGAATAGAGCCGCAATTGATGGCGATGTATGTCTTTCCCTTGCGCTTGCTATGGTCGTGAATGATGCGCGGTATGATTTCCTTACCTACACCGCTCTCTCCTTGAATAAGCACAGAGAGGTCTGTAGGTGCAACCAGAACAGCTGTGGCAAGAGCTTCGCGAAGTGCTTCATTGCGCCCCACAATACCATAGCGGTTCATCAGTGACTGCATATCTGAACTTGTGCTCATGATGCTTTTTCGGAGTTGTCGTTGTTAGTGTTTGTTTGAGAGAGTTCATCTTTCTTCCTGTCTTCTCGCTTGTCGCGGAAGAGCTTGGGCAGGACATCTTGCCGTGCTTCATCGTAGAAAGCACGGTTGCGAATGATGTCAATAGCCGTGAAGAAGGGGTGGGTCAACCATGAAACATCAGCCACGCCCTCGTCTTCATTCGTTTGAACAGGCTGATAGATGGCAGTCACGACTGCTTCTCTGCCAGCAAAATAGCGGACAGGAGCTTTTGCCAAAAGATCTGTGACAATGCGTTGTGCTAAAACCTTGTCTGTCGTGATGATGCCGTCAAAGTGCCAAGCCGTGTCCTCTGCTGTAATTTGCTCTACTGTATAAGGACCATAGGTATTGATGCCTTGCTCTGTCGTTACTTGAGTTGCGAGATCAGGGTTCTGCATAATGCTTTCTTGTACGATGGCAATGCGAGGTATTTGCAGGTCAAAGTCTCGTTCAAGGATGTTGCGAAGTCTGATGATATCTCCTGCCGTTGGTTCTTTGTCGAGCACAGCGATGTTTGTCTTGTCTGTCACGATAATCTCAAAGGCACCTGAAGGACATTTCGCTTCAGATGCAAGCACTAGCGCGTCAACTTTTGCTTTGTCGAGTTCGCGATAGGCAGTCTCCTCGTCTAGTTCGACTGGCGTACAGAGTTCAAGCATTACTGGGTCGCAACAGACCTGGCGAATGAGGTTGTTGTTTATGTCGTCAGTACCAATTTGGGTAATGGCTATCTTGAGTTTTTCCATTTAGTTCTTTTCTTCTTTATTGGTCTTGGTAGAGGCTTCCTCCTCCAGCCCTGTGTCGATGAGCGAGTATTGTTCTTGGGGAAGTTGCAGAGTGTAGAGCGAACCTTCGAGCCTGCGAATGAGGCCACGCTTCATCTTCTCAGGAGCATAGACGAAGCCTTCGACTACTACTACGCGATTTGTCTCGATGTCAACGCGAGAGTGGCTCACAAAGGGGCCTCCCATGCAATCATTCTCCATGTACCACAGGCCTCGCATCTCCATCGCGTAACTGTTGTGTACATTAATAGGCTTGACGATTGTGCAGAGCGAGTCTGTCTTCATGAACATGCCTTTCTTCTCGCCTGGAAGGTTCACTTTCATTACGGAGTCGCGCTTGGCAGTCATGTATTCCTTGTTGAATGTCTCAGGACCTTCGTACGGATAGCTATACATGCAAATGTTTTCCAATCCGCTTGCCGTGTTGTTGCTTGTCCAGAAGAAGTGGTCGCCTTTCTTGTAGCTGGTCAGTTCCTTTGGAGCATGGAAACGACAGGCAAAGATTTGCCAAGCAAGGTCGTAGGTCACTTTCGAATATTTCTTTTCCAGTTCCTTGATGAGTCGATTCATTTCTGTGCGAGTCAGAAAGTCTATGACTTCCTGTTTGTGGTCGATGCAGAATTGTTTGAAGTCTTCCTCGCTAGGGCTGTTAATGGTGAGCACAATCTGGTCCATCGCATACTTGTTACGCATGAAACGCATGCCAGTACGAGAGTACTGTGTTTTGTCGATGTTCACCTGAATGATATTGCGGAAGATACTGAAGTTCGCACTAAGGTCTTTTGGCTCAATCTGTGTGATGTGGAAAGAGCGCTCACTCTGCGGCAAGCAAGGTACGTCAGTGTCGAGAATGTCGAACAGGGCGCGTCCAGCAGGAGCCTCCCAAGTCTTGTTGTCGAGCACGACAAGCACCTCGTACGGACGTCCGCTAGCCTGAGGAAAGAATTGTTCCTTCTGGCAACTAACTAAGAGAAGCAGGCAACAAAGTGCTGACAGAGAAAGAATGTAGTGTTTCATAGTTCTACATAGTTATCATTGTTTCTTTATTTCGGTTTTGCTTTTTGCATGTAACAGCCCACAAGCTGCAAAGATGTCTTGCCCACGACTGGCGCGAATGGTGGTCGTTATGCCATGTTTTGTCAGATAGTCGCGCAACCAAATCATCTTTTCTTCCGAAGCGCCTTTATAGGGAGTGTCTGGTATCTCGTGGAAGCGAATCAGGTTGACTCTGCATTCTATTGGCGAGAGCAAACGAACCAATTCCTTTGCATGCCTTTCAGAATCGTTGAGGCCTCCAAAGACGATGTACTCGAAACTGAGTCTGCGCTGGTGACTCCAGTCTTGCTTGCTGAGTAGTTCGAGAAGTTCGCGTGTGTCGTTTGCCTTCTCTGCAGGCATCATTGCCAAACGTTCCTCGTGAAAAGGATTGTGGAGGCTTATGGCGAGGTGGCAGTCACTCTCACTCAGGAAGCGTTCCACACCTTTTTTGACGCCAACCGTCGAGACTGTGATGCGCTTCGGACTCCAAGCCCAGCCGTTAGCATCTGTGAGCAGTTGAGTGGCTTTGAGCACAGCATCGAGGTTGTCAAAAGGTTCTCCTTGTCCCATGAAAACGATGTTTGTGAGCAGTTCGCTTCCAGGCACAGAATAGACTTGATTCAGGATATCTGTGACAGAAAGATTGCCTCCGAAGCCTTGCCTGCCTGTCATGCAGAAACGGCAGCCCATACGGCATCCGACCTGACTGCTGACGCAAAGCGTGGCTCTGTCGCCGTCGGGAATGAAGACGCACTCAACCTTTTGCCCGCTTTCTGTGGGGAAGAGATATTTCGCAGTCCCATCAATGCTTTGTTGGATGTCGCATGGCGGCACACAACCTATCTCGTAATGTTCTGCGAGGGCTGACCTTCCTTTGAGTGAAAGGTTGGTCATCTCATCGATACTCCTGACGTGTTTGCCGTAAATCCATTCTGCCATCTGCTTTGCTGCAAAGCTGGGCAGCCCCACCTCTGTGGCGACAGCCTTCAGCTCATCGAGAGTCATGCCAAGCAGTTTTTCCTTTTCCATTACGCGCATATTACGGCACAAAGTTACATTATATTATGTAATATGTTGGCATAGGAGGAGAAAAAGTTGTCTTTTTTCACTTCTTTTGCATGAAAAGAGCGTGAGTTTAGGAAACTTTTACTATCTTTGCGCAGTAAATGTACTAAAACTAATTGAAACCATGAACATCAAACATTTCTCTGCCGCCCTTTTTGCGGCAATTCTTTTCAGTGTCACCTCTTTGGCACAAAGCCTCAGTCCCAGCACTAAATATCATTGGGACAAGGGAACTCTCGTTGTGGATACTCCCGCTCGTCCTGCAGGTCAGCAACATGTGCTTGGCTTGACTGCTCCCAAGATGGCAACTGTTCGCGTGGGCTTTGTCGGTCTTGGCATGCGTGGACCTGGTGCTGTGGCTCGCTTTACTCATATTCCTGGCACTCAGATCGTTGCACTATGCGACTACGTAGAGGCTCGTGCTGAAGCTTGCCAGAAGTATCTTCGCGAGGCTGGACTTCCACCTGCAGACATCTATAGTGGCGCGAAAGGCTATGAAGAGCTTTGCAAGCGCCCTGATATCGACCTCGTTTATGTGGCTACGGACTGGGATCATCACTTCCCTGTTGCAAAATGTGCCCTCGAGAATGGCAAGCATACGGCCATCGAAGTGCCCTCTGCTATGAACCTTGAGCAGTGCTGGGAACTCATCGAACTCTCTGAGAAGACGCGCCTCCATTGTATGATTCTCGAGAACTGCTGCTACGACTGGTACGAACTCAACACTCTCAATATGGCTCAGAATGGCGTCTTTGGTGAAGTGCTTCGTGGCGAAGGTGCTTACATTCACAACCTCGACGATTTCTGGGATTACTATTGGAAGAATCCTGACGGCAGCGACCCTGATAAGTTGGGCTGGCGTATGAAGTACAATATGGAGAATCGTGGTGACGTATATGCCACCCACGGACTCGGTCCTGTCGCTCTCGCCATGAACATCCATCGTGGAGACCGCTTCACGACTCTTGTCGCTATGGATACAAAGAGTGCTCACGGCAAGGAATATGTCGAGAAGAAGACTGGCAAACCTTGCACAAACTATCGTAATGGCGACCAGACAACAACCCTTATGCGTACTCAGGAAGGCAAGGTCGTTGAGATTCAGCACAATGTGATGAACCCACAGCCCTACAACCGTTTGTATAAACTGACTGGCACGAAGGGCTATGCTACTAAGTATCCTGAGCAACATTATGCTCTTGACAAGAGTCAACTCACGGCTAGTGGTGTGGCTCCAAAGGTGGATGACCTCAGCAGTCACGGCTTCCTTCCCAAGGCCGAGCAGGATGCGCTTGTGGCTAAGTATCAGCACCCCATCATCAAGAAATATGGCGAAATGGCTCAGAAAGTCGGCGGTCATGGCGGTATGGACTTCTTCATGGATGCTCGTCTGGTTTATTGTCTGCAGAACGGTTTGCCTCTCGATATGGACGTTTACGACCTTGCTGAGTGGTGTAGTTTGGCAGAACTCGGCTCACTCTCGATGGATAACAATTGCTGCTCCGTAGCGTTCCCCGATTTCACTCGTGGTTACTGGAACACTCAGAAGGGCTTCCAGTTTGCATGGGCAAGTCCTGCTGACGAAGCTGCAGCTGAGGCTGCTGCCATCGCCAGCACAGAGGCTCAGAAAGCCCTTTGCGCTAAGAAAAAGTTGTGGGAAAAGTACGATAAGGCAAAAGAAAAAGCCGCAAAGAAGGCTAAGAAATGACCAAAAGAGAACTGCGTCAACAGATAAGAACGCAGAAAAGAAGACTTTCCGCTGCAGAGTTGGCGGTTATGTCTGAAGATATTTGCAGTAAGGTGCTTGCTCTTGCCTCTTGGCAGGAAGCAGGCACTCTGCTTTTGTATTACCCTTTGCCCGATGAGGTTGATGTTCGACTGCTGATAAAAGACGCTTTTGAGAGCGGCAAGAAGGTGCTCTTGCCAGTTGTGAAGGGTGATGAACTGGAGCTGCGTCTCTACGAAGGCGAAGCGTCTTTGAAGGAAGGGTCCTTTGGCATTATGGAGCCGACAGGGCCCTTGTTTGCCCCCATACATTATGACGAGATAGAGCTTGCCATCATTCCAGGTATGGCGTTCGATAGTGCAGGACATCGTTTGGGCCGTGGGAAAGGCTATTACGACCGATTGCTGCCCAACCTGAGAGACGCAAAGTTAATAGGTGTCTGCTTCCCCTTTCAGTTTCTCGAAGAAGTTCCTGCCGAAGCCCACGATATCAGCGTTTGCAAAGTGATATGCTGAGAAACCAAACGTCACAGTATACGAATGCAAATGTCACAGTATACAATTGCAAACGTAACACGTTAAGATGGGCAACATCAAAGCCCACGTTTCCCATCTCTCCACGTCGTCTTTGATGCGTTCGAAAAATGGCTGTCCAATTGTCTGACTCTCTTGCTTTTGCTTCGTAATGTTATTGCTTCCTATTCGAAAAAGCAGTAATGATTTGTTTTTTTGCTTGCTTATTTGTATATTTGCAGAGCAATGTAGTCATCTGAGTAATGAAAAGAATAAACATCATCTTGCTATCCATCTTGCTGATTCAGTTTTCTGGGGTTGGATCTGTCTCTGCACAAAATGTCTTTCCTGCAGTACCAGATATGGCAAAACTGCGAAGTGCGTTCTCAAAGAATGACCAAGCAGCCTTCCTCCATCCTGACCGCATCTTCTACCCTGAGACTTGGTTTCACTTTCTCAATGGCAGCATCCGTCGGGAAGGTATCACTCGTGACCTCGAAGCCATAGCTGCATCGGGCATTCAAGGTGTGCAGTTTTTCCACGGACAAGTGGGAGATCCTGCGGACTGGCCAGGTACGGAGGAACATGTGGAGTGCTTGAGCCCGAAGTGGGAGTCGCTAGTCAAGCACACGGCCGAGGAGGCTCATCGTCTGGGGCTGCGCTTCAGCCTGCAAACCTGCCCTGGATGGGCCATGAGCGGCGGCCCGTGGATCAAACCTGAGCAAGCTATGCGATATCTGAGTTACTCAAGGACAGACATTTCGGGAGGCAAGGAGGTGGATGTGGAGCTGCCCGTTCCTCAGAAGGAAGACTGGCGCGATTGGAGGGATATTGCAGTATTGGCCTTTCCCGCTCCTGACGGCGATACAGTGGCATACTGCCAGATCGAAAGGGTTGAGGCAGAGGCGTATCAGGAGGAGTGGCAAAAACTCCTTAATGGAGAGTCGAATGCCGCTTTCACTCTGCAGCCGACAGATGCAAAGAAGCCCTATCGAATCCGTGTCAAGATGAAGGGTGGGGCCAAGGTGCGTTCCATAGAGTTCAATCCCATCGACCAATTTAATCATGAATTCTGTGTTCAGCCCGACATTCATCTGCGTATCATGACTCCCAGCCAGACCATTCTTCTTGATACAGACTTCCCGCGAGCAAACTGGCAGGATATTGACAAGACTATGACTTTTGCTCTACCTGATCAGAAAGAGCAAGGCGAGTATATTCTCGAGATTACTAATAAGCACTCCATGCACATCTCGCGTCTTTGTTTCTCGACAGCTACTCGTGGCCACAACTGGGAGATGGAGGCTGCTTGGACTTCGCGCGAATTGTTGCCGCTTCCAAAGGACATGAGTGAAGAGGGCTGCGGGTTCGTCAGACGAACTGACATTCTCGATCTTACGGAGAAAATGACTTCCGAAGGACGGCTCCGTTGGACTGCTCCTGTTGGGCAGTGGATAGTCCTTCGCATAGGCCATGTCAACACTGGTCGTCGTAACGGACCGGCCCCTGCTGAGGCAACGGGTTGGGAGGTTAATAAACTCGATACAGCCTATGTTGGCTATCAGTTTCGCAGTTATATCGGGCGTCTCACAGACGGACCATTGAAGGGACTGGTGAACAATATGCTGATGGACAGTTGGGAGTGCTCTTCGCAGACATGGACACGATACATGAGGCAAGAGTTCCAAGAACGTCAGCAATATGATTTGCTCACTTGGCTCCCAGCCATCTTTGGGTGGGTAATAGATGGCCGCGAACAAACCAGTAAGTTCCTTTCTGATTGGCGTCGTACCATTAACGAACTCTTTACAGACAACTTTTACGGATATATGACTCGCCTCGCCCACGAGAAAGGCATGACTGTCAGCTACGAAACGGCAGCAGGCGACATCTTTCCTGCCGACCCGATGGAATACTATAAGTATGCCGATGTGCCGATGTGCGAATACTGGCAACCCATTTCAGGATGGCTCGCAAACCATAACTACAAACCCATCCGTCCCACGGCTTCTGCGGCTCATCTATATGGCAAACCACGTGTTTCGGCAGAATCTTTTACCTCATTCGATTTGACTTGGGACGAACGTCTCAGGGATTTGCGCGAGGTGGCTAATCAGAATATGGTGGAGGGAGTCACTCATACAGTCTTCCACACCTACACCCACAATCCCGATGCTGACCGCTATTTTCCAGGCACTTCATTTGGTGGTGGCATCGGTACGCCATTCCTCAGGAAGCAAACTTGGTGGCCTTTCATGCGCCACTTCAATACATATTTGGCCCGATGTGCCTATATGCTGGAAAGAGGATTCTCTGTGAACAGCGTTCTCTGGTACATCGGTGACGAGATAGAACAAAAGCCCGATCAGTTTGCGCCGTTCCCCAATGGTTATACGTACGACTATTGCAATACCGATGCCCTTCTGAATCGCATAAAAATACGTAACGGAAGTTGGACAACACCAGAAGGCATTTGCTACGATGTGCTTTGGGTTCCAGACACGAAACGCCTTCTCCCTGAAACCATTAATAGGTTGCAGGCAATGGAAGCACAAGGTGGTCGTGTCATCAGGGATGTTCCTGTTTCACAACTGGGACAAGCCTTCGAAAAGCTAAATATGCAACCCGATGTGAAGCCGACAGAACTGCGTTGGCTCCATCGTCGTATCGACAAAGCCGATTGGTACATGATTTGCCCACAAAAGGAACAAGCATTTAGTGGCGAGGTGTCTTTCCGTCAGAAAGGTCGTGCCGAACTTTGGAATCCTATGAACGGTAGCATTCAACAGGCCGATGCAGAGCCTGATGGCGAATATACTCGCGTGCGTCTTGACCTGCAGCGAGGTGAGATGCTCTTACTCGTCTTCCGACACGATGCACGTCCCCAAAGCATGAAGACCTTGAAGGCGACAGAGGTGATGCCCCTGGATAAGTGGACGCTGACTTTCCCCGAGGGTTGGGGCATAGACAAACCTCTTCTGCTGACAGAAATGAAGGCGTGGAAAGACTTGCCACTCAGTGATGAAGGACGTGCTTTCTCAGGTACCGCAACCTACGAAACCTCGCTACAAATCAACACAAAGAAGCGAGGCCAGCAGTACGTGCTCCGTCTTGGCGAAGTGGAAGAGATAGCTGTCGTCAAGGTAAATGGAGAAGTCGTTGATACACTATGGGCTGAACCTTACCTGGCAGACATAACTCCCCATCTTCGTCGTGGCAGTAACACCATAGTTGTTGAGTTGACCAGTACTTGGTTCAACCGCTTGGCTTATGATGCTGCACAGCCCAAGGAGCGACGTCGGACATGGGTCATCAACGGCCCATCTGCCAAGGAGCCCTTGCGCCCCTCAGGTTTGTTAGGCCCTGTGGAGTTAGTAATGTATGATAGAAAAAAGTGATAAATGTTTGGCAAAAAGAGAAAATATTCGTAACTTTGCAACAGAAAAGAGAATATTTGTTCAGTATTAACCTAAACTTTTTGTATTATGAACGAAGAATTCAAGACTGGAATGGTTATCGACGAGACGATGAAAGCTGATCTGCTGAGCTCAGCAAAGTGGGCGAAGTTCCTCCTCGTCCTGCAAACTATCGGTGTGGCAATTGTCCTTATCATGGGTATTGCCATGATTGCATTAGGCGGCAAGTTCCCGGGCATGATGCCTGCAGAAACTGCTCCCTTCGTTGGAGGCGTAGGAATTGCAGTAGGCATTATCTATGTGCTTCTTGCCCTTATTCTGATTTATCCGATTGCAAAGGGCTTCCAGTTCGCAAATGGAGTGAAGGCTGCTTGCAAGACTGGTAGTGAGGCTCAACTGGCTCGCGGCTTCGCAGGAATGCATAGTTTCCTGAAGTTCTATGGCATCTTTGCCATTATCTGTCTGGTTATCTACGCACTCATTGCCATCTTAGGCATCATCGGCTTCTGCGCGATGCAAGGCTCTTGCCCAGCATAAAGCGGCAGTTACTTTATTTTCTCCAATAGCTTCTCCAAGAGGCGTGGAAGGGCATAGCGGTCGAGGGACTTTTCTTCGACCCATTGCTCTTTTTCGTTTTCAATGGCATTGGGTAAGGTAAGGCAGTAGAAGTCTGCATGCAAGCGCTGATGAGTGAGCTGATGGAGCACGTCAGAAGCGAGGAGTTCAACCTTAACCTTAACGTTAACCTTAACGAGTGATGAGTGAATAAACTCGTCAACATGTTTACTCGTCAACTTCTTATCAGATTCTATCATAGGGAACTCGAAGAGCCCTTGCCAGATGTCGCCGCTGCCTCTACGATGGAGCAGGGTCATTCCGTCCTCCGTTCGCGTATAAATATAAGTAAAGTAGCGGTCGCGAACGGTTGTCCGCTTTGCTTTGATAGGCAGCTTGTCGACTTGGTGCGTGCTTAAGGCCTGACAAGTTTCGGCAAGTGGACAAACCTCACATAGCGGCGAAGTAGGCTTGCATTGCAGGGCGCCGAAGTCCATGATGGCTTGGTTGTAGAGGGCTGGATGCTGGCAGTCGAGCATCTCGTCGGCAAGGGCACGAAGCAACTTCTTTCCCTGTCCAGAATCGATAGGTTCTGTAATGCCGAAATGACGGGCAAGAACGCGGCTGACATTACCATCAAGCACAGCATAGGCCTCTCCAAAAGCAAAGCTCATTATGGCAGCCGCGGTATAGTCTCCAATGCCAGGCAAAGCCCTCACAAAGGCATAATCGCGAGGGAACTTTCCTGCCTCTGCAATTTGTTTGGCTGCGGCATGAAGGTGACGG
>JAEEGF011017997.1_pt1 | contig 10859 bp, 8 predicted proteins | sample 9134171 | NCBI WGS metagenome assembly JAEEGF01 (sample SAMN16246542, study PRJNA631951) | gut metagenome | biome: gut microbiome; feature: rumen; material: AP-attached | host: Bos | place: Iran: Karaj | collected 2018-10 | reverse complement strand
TGGTCAAGGTTCTGCAGCGCAATGCCGGCGCCATGGGCTGCGGCATTCTGGTGGGCGCCAAGGTTCCCATCGCCATCAGCTCCCGCAGCGATGACCCCACCCAGGCTTACCTGTCTCTGGCCGCCTGCGCCGCCATGCTCAACGATCCCACAGGACGGACGCATTTCTGATTGGTTCAGACTTCAAAAAAAGTCCTCCGCGCTGCGGCGCGGAGGACTTTTTTTCATCAAAAGCGCGTGCGTCTGTGCATTGACATTTCTATATGGAATGGGTACAATACACGAAAGCGCAGGCCCGGCGAAAGCTGCACAGCGGCTGACAAAACAGGAAGGGAGTGAGGCATGTGGGCACGGCAAGGAATCAGGAGCTGTTTGAGCGGTATCCCATCCCCAAGGCCGTCTCACAGATGGCGCTTCCCACCATCATCAGCCAGCTCATCATCCTGATCTACAGCATGGCGGACACCTTCTATCTGGGCCGCGTCAACAATCCCTATATGGTGGCTGGCGCCGCGCTGATTCTCCCGGTATTCAACATCTGCGCATCCATTGCAGGGCTCGCCGGCATCGGCGGCGGCTCGCAGATCTCCCGGCTTCTGGGGCAGAAGCGAGAAGAAGAGGCGCAGAAGGTCTCCGCGTTCAGCCTGTATCTGGCCATTGCAATCAGTTTTGCGTTTGGCATCTCCACCCTGCTGCTGATGACGCCTCTGCTGCGGATCCTGGGCGCCAGCGAAGCGACCTTCTCCTATGCGCGGCAGTATGCCATCTGCGTCATTGTTCTGGGCGGCGTGCCCAATGTTCTCTGCAGCGTGATGGCGCAGCTGCTCCGCAGCACGGGGGAATCCAGAAGAGCCGGCTTTGGCGTCGCCATGGGCGGCCTGCTCAATATCGCACTGGATCCGCTGTTTATGTTTGTGCTGCTGCCCAAGGGACAGGAAGTGCTGGCCGCGGGAATTGCCACGCTGTTGTCCACCTGTGTCGCCTGCACCTACTTTTTCTGTGTGATTTTCCGCCTTCGCCGCCGTCAGGCATCAGTCGTCACCTTCAGTCTGCGCGGCGGTCTGCCTACGGGCAGGAGCATCCGCGTTATCTTTGCTGTGGGAATCCCCTCCTCCATTACCACCCTGCTGTTTGATCTGGACTATGTTGTCATTGACAAGCTGATGTCCGGCTACGGCGATGTCGCCCTGGCGGCCGTCGGGATTGTGCTGAAAGCGGAGCGCCTGCCGCTGAACGTGGGCCTGGGCATCTGCCACGGCATGATGCCGATTCTTGCGTACAATTATTCAGCCAAAAACTACAAGCGCATGATCGACGCCCGCCGCTTTTCCCTGGGCGTGGGGATTGCGGTCAGCGCGGTCAGCACCTGTCTGTATCAGCTGTTCGCACCGGGGATTATGCGGGTTTTTATTGAGAATCCGGAGACGGTTCTGCTGGGGACGCAGTTTCTCCGCATTCGCAGTCTGGCGACGCCGTTTATGTTTTTGAGCTTCTTCACGGTCTTTGTGTTTCAAGGTCTCGGAAAGGGCAATTATTCACTGTTTCTGGGCATCGTCCGCTGGGCGTGCTTCAATATCCCCATGCTGTTTCTGCTCAACCGCCTGATTGGCATGTATGGCCTTGTGTGGGCGCAGCTCTGTGCGGACGTTCTCACAGTCACCATCTCCTTCTATATCTATTACCGCTTCGCCCGCAGGGCCCTGCGGGAGTCGCAGGCTGAAGCGGAACCGCTGCAGACCTGACTTCCCTTGCCGCTGCAATTTGCAGTTGCGTATCCAGCGGCGCAAGATTATAATTATTATAATACATTAGGCATATTGAAAATAAAAACGGGAGGAATCACACCATGTCAGACAACAGACGCCCTGAGAATATGGAGCGCATCACAAACTCCGCGCTGGCAAAGACGTTTATCGAGCAGCAGTTGGCCGCCCTGCAGGCCCAGATTGGGGACAAAAAGGTTCTGCTGGCGCTGTCCGGCGGCGTGGACTCATCGGTGGTAGCGGCTTTGCTGATCAAGGCGGTGGGCAAACAGCTGACCTGCGTGCATGTCAACCATGGCCTGCTGCGCAAGGGCGAGCCCGAGCAGGTCATCGAAGTGTTCCGGAATCAGATGAACGCAAATCTGATATATGTAGATGCCGTGGATCGTTTTCTGGACAAACTGGCCGGCGTGGCCGATCCGGAAAAGAAGCGCAAGATCATCGGTGCGGAGTTTATCCGCGTATTTGAGGAAGAGGCCCGCAAGCTGGACGGCATCGGCTTCCTGGCGCAGGGCACCATTTATCCGGACATTCTGGAGAGCGGCCCGGTCAAGGCGCACCACAATGTGGGCGGCTTGCCGGAGGATTTGCAGTTTGAGCTGGTGGAGCCCCTGAAGTTCCTGTTCAAGGATGAAGTGCGCGTGGTGGGCAAGGAGCTGGGCCTGCCCGACAGCATGGTCTACCGTCAGCCCTTCCCAGGCCCCGGGCTGGGCGTGCGCTGTGTGGGCGCCATCACACGCGACCGGCTGGAGGCCGTCCGGGAGTCCGACGCAATTCTGCGGGAGGAGTTTGCGAAGAACGGCTTGGCCGGCAAGGTGTGGCAGTACTTCACCATCGTCCCGGACTTCAAGTCCACCGGCGTAAAAGACGGTCTGCGCTCCTATGACTGGCCCGTGGTAATCCGCGCCGTCAACACCCGCGACGCTATGACCGCCACCGTGGAGGATGTGCCCTTTGCCCTGCTGCAGCATATCACGGAGCGCATTACCCATGAGGTGGCCGGGGTCAACCGTGTGCTCTATGATCTGACGCCAAAGCCCACCGGCACCATCGAGTGGGAATAATAACATCTGTTTGTCCACTTACAACGCCCTTTCACGTCAGAATGACACTCAAGCTGGAGCTGCCGACCTGACAAAACGAGGGTAAGACCGAAACGACATAGCGAACCGAAATTTAGCCTTGTAGCTACAGAAATCCTGTAGTTACAAGGCTTTTTTATATCCTGACGCCTTGACAAACCCAAGTCTCGAATGTGACGAAACGACATGTAACGGACCGATAGGAGGTTCAACGAGAATGTCATTAAGGTGCGTTGGTGACGTTCAGAGAGGATGTTACGTGATAGTTGCTGTAACTTAGCTTTGATAAACACGACAAATCCAGGATCCCATCCTGGATTTGTCAATACTTCTCTTCGAAGATTGCCGTCGTTCGGAAAAGCGCCAGAACAAAGTGCTCTTCCATACACATTATTCCTGAAGCCCTTGGCTGCAGGTCAATTATGCAGCTATATCAGATTCATAATACACGAGGAAAAGATGATGAAGCGGCAAGAAAAAAGATGGTGCAGCGGTTTTCATAAACACGAAGGTGCCAAGATTCATATTCGGGAAGCGAATGTATGTGAGGATGCATCGGGCATTACAGTAAAGTATTCGATCTCTGTTGCAGAAAAGACAGACGTTCTCTGGTTTCATTTTTCTCCTGAGTACAAAGACGTCATTTCCTACGAGGTTGTTGACGGCGTAATCGTTATGCTTTTGCCCTTTGCCTTGCGTGGTGGATATCAGATTATCTCCGATATTCCGATATCGGAGCAGTTATGGTTTCAGATCACGCAACAACTAATCCCTCAGCTGGCATTGACCTCTCCGGATATTTGGCCAACAGAAATAAATGCACCACTGGCACACCCTGCTTTCTCTCCGAATAAAGTTGCCACAGCCATGTCCTGCGGAGTAGACTCCTTTACGACTTTTTACCAGTTCACCTCAGATATGCCCGAGGAACAATGGAAAGTCAATTTGCTCACTTTTTTTGAAAACGGAGCGCATCACAGCGGTGTGATTGGACATAGTTCGCAGGAAAATGCAGTCTATCGTTCCCAGTTGGAACACGTTCGCCATTTCTGTGACAGCATTCGATATCCCCTTCTGAACGTGAGTTCCAACCTTGATTCCTTCCTCTGTGAAGTATTTTGGAAGGATTCTTACCACTATACCCATGCATTCCGAAACGCCGGTTTTGTTTTGTTGCTGCAAAAACTGATTCGCGTCTATTACTACGCGGGAGCGCATGATCTAACTTATTTTTCCGCCTCTCTTTGGGAAGACACCGAGTATTATGAAAAGTGGCTTCTTCCGAATTTATCCACAGCCTGTACACATTTTTTTAGTGTGTCCACTTCTCTGAATCGAATCGAAAAAACACAGTTCATTTCGAAGCATGCGGAAACCCATGACCATCTTCTGGTATGTTACGCAGGAGGCGAAAACTGCGGGAAATGCTCCAAGTGTATTCGGCAACTGTTGACCTTAGACTATTTGGGCAAGTTGGATCTATATAAAGGCAGCTTTACCATTTCAGACTATCTTGTAAACACGTCATCTTTCGAATGCCAATTGCTGGCTTTTCGGCGGGAGGATCCGTTCCTGGAAGAAGTATATCAAACTGCGCTGGAAAATGGAGTCCGCTTTTCCATTCATAAGCGATGCCGCGCTCTCCTGTATCGCCTGTCCCTTCGAATTAATGGGGCAAAAAACAAATTGAGACATATGCTGCGTCGCCTCCTCCAAAAAAGAGCAAAAAGCTGACTCTCCGCGATCATAAATTCCCCGATGAAGCGCGGCGGCAAGCTCATCTGGAACTGGAGCAGAGCTGGCTTGCCGCCATCGAAGAAGTTGAGCGCATGGCAGCAGCACATTTTGCCGATGGCACCTGCCGGGAAGTGGACTTACCCTGAGCAGCAATAAACCGGAAAGCAATATAGTCAAAGACGCGTGCCTTTTCGGCGATGGAACAATCAATCTCGATCAAGTAGTCAGCATCTCGATCGGGGAAAGGCTTTTCCTGATAAATAGACTTGGGTATCATTTGCAGTGCCCGCTGCACGCTTCCAGAGCGGCTGGCCGTCTCTTCTGCGATTTCCATCATGAAAGCATTGAAATCCGGCGATTTCACACTATAGTAACCACATCAAAAAGCGTATAACAAACGGTCAAAGCATTCCTGTTAATCGTCCAAGCCTCTGTAAACAGTTCCAACAAACTGGGCCTGTGATAGCAGCAATGATAGCTTTTTGATAGCAAAAGTCCGTAGACCCACAGGGTTGAGGATAATGGGAGTCACGAGGAGTCACGGCGAGCCAAAGCGCCTAAACAAAAACAGTTAAAGTCGCGTTTGGCTTGTAGAGTGGGATTAATTCAAAGTTTGACTTGAATTGATCCGGATTATCTCAAATTACTTGATACAGCAGGCATTCTACGGAGTGCCTGCTGTTTACTATGATTTGCAATGATAGCAGAATGATAGCATAATCCGGGAAGAGCTACAGCAAAAACGCTGCATTCTCCCTTGTGTTTTTAGCGCTTTTTCGTATAATAACAGATAGTAACAGAAGAAATGTGAGGTCTTGCAGATGGCGGATCAACTTATGCCCACAAATCAGAATATCAGTCTCGTCGTCCATGAGATCGGCGATCTGTTGGCCGCGGCCAGGAGCAATGTTGCCCGGCAGGTGAATAACGAGCTGTTGAGCACCTATTGGAACATTGGGCGCATTATTGCCGAGTATGAGCAGACCGTACCGGAGCGGGCCGACTATGGAAAGCAGACGCTCAAAGAGCTGTCAAAAGCGCTGACCAACGAGTTCGGCAAGGGCTTTTCTGTCTCCAACATCCAGTTCATGCGCCGGTTTTATCAGACCTACCAAATTCAACAGACAGCGTCTGTTAAATTGAGCTGGTCGCATTACTGCGAACTTCTCACGATTTCAGACCAGGAAAAACGCAGTTTTTATGAGAAGGAAGCGGTCAACGCCAACTGGTCTGTGCGCGAGCTTAAGCGCCAGATCGACAGTTCTCTGTTTGAGCGTTTGCTGCTTTCCCGCGGGGACGCAAACAAAGAGCAGGTGCTGGCTCTGGCGGAAAACGGGATTGAAATCGCGGAACCTGCCGATATCATCCGCGACCCGTATGTGTTTGAATTCCTCGGCATCCCGGAGGATAAGCCCATGCTGGAGAGCGACCTGGAGCGAGCGCTGGTACAACAGATTGAAAAATTCCTGCTGGAGCTGGGGCGGGGCTTCATGTTTGTCGGCACACAGCAGCGGGTGACGATCAACAACACGCACTACTATGTGGACATGGTGTTCTACAACAAGATCCTCCGCGCCTACGTGCTGATTGAGCTGAAGACCACAAAACTGACGCCGGAAGCCGCAGGGCAGATCAATATGTATCTGAACTACTACGCCTCCGAGGTCAACGATCCAGATGACAATCCTCCGATCGGGATTATTCTGTGCACCGAGAAGGACAGCATCACGGCGGAATATGCTTTGGGTGGTCTGTCAAACAACATCTTTGCCTCGCGTTATGTGCTGTATATGCCCAACAAGGAACAGTTGATCGCCCAGGTAGAAGCGGTGTTAGAAAAGCGAAAAGAGAACGGGAATGAATCCTGATTACGAATGAGTATGGGTGGCGGAGAGCATTTTCCGCCACCCGTTCTTTATGCCCGCAAAATCCTTTCCTCTTATAGTGACACTTTGCCCGAAAAATGGATTTATATAGATGAGGGCCCTTAAACAAAGGAGACGAGGTATGAACGACAGAGAAATAGTCAACTTATATTGGCAGCGCTCGGAGCAGGCCATCACGGAAACCGAGCAAAAGTACGGGCGCTATTGCCATATCATCGCATATATCATTCTGGAAAACAGCGAGGACTCTGAGGAATGTGTCAATGACACCTGGATGAGTGCCTGGAACGCCATGCCGGACAAGCGCCCGGATCGGCTCGGTCCCTTCCTTGCCCGGATCACGCGCAACTTCGCCCTGACCAAGATCGTCCGACGCACAGCGAAGAAACGCGGCGGCGGTGAAGCAGAGCTTGCGCTGGAGGAACTGGACGAGTGCGTGCCCTCCGGCTATGATTTGGAAAAGGAAATTGAGGATCGGGAATTGGGCCGCGCGATCGACGCCTTTGTCGGAAATCTCCCGGAAGAAGAGCAGCTTGTCTTTGTCAGTCGGTACTGGTTCGTGGCGACGGAACGTGAAATCGCGGAAAAGCTGGGCATGAGCCGCAGCGGCGTCGCTGCCATGCTGAAGCGGACAAGAAGCAAGCTGAAAACCTATCTGATGATGGAGGGCTTATGTACAAGTCGGAGCGAATGATGAAAGCCATCGGAGACATTTCCGATGATAAGATCGAAAAGGCCGGCCGCGCGCTGGCCTATCAGAGGACGGAGCGCCGGACGGCCCGCACGTCCCTGCGGATGGGGCGGCTGCTGAGTGTTGCTGCGGTGGTCGCGCTGATCCTGGCGCTTGGGGTAACAGCCTTTGCACTCTATACCCATTGGTCGCGCGGCATGGCGCAACAGCTCCCCGCCACAGACGCGGAAAAAGAACTGGCAGAGCAGAGCGGCCTGTCCGACACTTCTCAGACTGTCAGCGCCACGGCAAACGGCGTGACGATCTCGGTGGAGCAGACGCTCATTGACAGGGACACCGCCCACATCGCCCTGCGGATCGAGGGCTTCACGCTCCCGGAGGGACAGGTTCCCGACATCGGCGGCTGGTCGCTGAGCTTCGACGGAGAACATGCGCCCAACATGACCGGCGGCTTCGTCGAGGAAAGAGATACAAACGACAAGTTGATTTTCACAGCCCCGGACGGTTCAATGGAGTTTGATTTCACCGCAAAGGCCGGAGGCAAGTGGGAGTCCTTCGCCGGGAAGGAGATCCGCGTGGTGATCGACAGTCTGGGAACCGGCGACAAGGCACAGTACCAGGCTTTGGTAGAGGGCCCGTGGGAGCTCATTTGGACCCCCAGCAGCAACGGTGAACTGCTGACCGTACAGCCGGACGCTGCCCTCGGGGATACCGGGATCAAGCTGATCTCTGCGGAAATCAGCCCGATTTCCGCAAAGGTCACGCTGCAGCTTCCCGAGCTCTGGGAGGGCTACGAGACCCTTGAAATGTTTGACTGGCAGCTTGTTGGCGTGCGGCTGAAGGACGGAACAATGCTGACCAACATCTTCGGGCCGCCCACACAGGTAGGCTATGCGGATATCGACAGCCTGATCCTTGAGATGGACTACTCTTCGCATCAAATTCTTGATCCGGATCAGGTGGACGCGCTGATCTTTGCGAGCAACTTCCCCTGGGCACGGACGCTGACGGACAGTGAGCTGATCGTGATCCCCCTTGGCTGATCAGCTTTTTCTCCGCAAGGCCCGCCGGTTTTACCCGGCGGGTCTTGTACTGTCATGATACAATAAAAAGGATCCATACGGTACTTTGAGGAAGGACCGTGCTATGGCTGCAAGCCTTCCCCTGGAGGGGAAGGTGCCCCAGTGCGCACACAGGGGCGAATGAGGTGGAAATGGACTGCTTCCCACGTTGAATCGTACAAATGTCAAGGGCTACACCTCATCCGTCTCGCCCCTCGCGGGGGATCGGGCCGATCCACCTTCCCCTCCAGGGGAAGGCTTTTTACAGACTCCCGCTGCCGCCCATCTCCTGAAAGGCATAAAGAATCGTGAAGACCCATAAAAAGATTTTCCGAAATCCTGTAAGATTTGCTCCTCCGTCCCGTGATATAGGGTGAGGCGGAAAGGAAGTGACGCGAATGGAGGACAGTATAATCATCAGCCTGTTTTTTGAGCGCTCAGAGCAGGCCATTGAAGAGCTGGACCGCAAACATGGGCCTGCCGTAAAGAGAACGGCAGCCAACATCCTGAAAGACCGGCTGGATGTGGAAGAATGCGTAAGCGATACGTATCTCAGGACTTGGAACAGTATTCCGCCTCAAGCTCCGAATCCCCTGGCAAGCTACGTTTGCCGCATCGCCCACAATCTGGCTATCGACCGCTACCATGCCAACACGGCTGAAAAGCGAAACGGCAAATATGATCTCGTGCTGGATGAGATTGAAGAATGTATCCCCTCCGGCATGAGCGTGGAAACGGAACTGGACGCGAAAGAACTCGGCGCTTCCATCAACCGTTTTTTAAGCGGTCTGAGCAAGGAAGACCGCTTCTTATTTGTCCGGCGCTACTGGTATGCGGATTCTGTCCGGGAGCTGGCCGCCGAGACAGGCAGCAGTCCCAATCGGATCTCCGTCCGTCTTTTCCGCCTCCGTGAAAAATTGCGGAATACTTTGAAGAAGGAGGGCTTGCTTGTATGAATCGGGAACTGTTATCCAAGGCGCTCTGCGAGATCGACGAGCGCTATATCGCCGAAGCCTGCCGTCCTGTACCCGAGGCTGCATCCGGCTCCCCGGGAAGGATCATACCTATGAAAAAGAAACGGATCATTACTTTTGCCCTGGCAGCGGCGCTGATTCTGGCGCTGGGCGTTACGGCGTATGCCATCGGCGTGCACACCGGCTTTTTTACTTCGGTTTTCGGAACCGGCCTGAAAGGGCGGGAAGCGTTTGACGTTGAAATCAAAGATGACAAAGGGAACACCGTAACTACCGAGCACTATCCCGCTATCGAGCGAGTAGATGTTGATGAAGAACTGGCAGAAAACTTGACCGGTAACTATATCGCAGCTGTCGGTCAAAGCGTTGAACTGGATGGATTCACCTTTACCATACAGGACGCGCTGCTGGACGACAATGGCATTGGCGCGCTCACGGTGCATGTTTCAAATCCCGATGGACATGGACTAAAGCAAAGCGGCCATTATGAAAACGGAGAGAGACCTCGCTTTGGATGGACAGTCTATCCCCAGGGGGATGAAATGCACATGATGGATATGCGCGACTATATTCTCTATGACTCGTTCAGCGACACGGAGGCAGATTTCGTTCTCTATATCACGCCTTTTACGCCGCTTCCGACCGACACAGGTCTGACGCTGAAAATAATGGCTCACAAGGATGGCATGAATCCGCCTGATTGGCCTACGGCAGAGCTGACCATTCCAGCGCAAGAAAAAGTCCCCGCCCGCGAACTGACCGGCGATGGAATCACAGCAAAGATCTCTCCCGTCGGCCTGACACTCTGTTATGATATTCCGAGTGCGCAGGAGGTCATTGACGACAGCATGGAACTCGTTTTTTTGGACGGCAGCATCTATACGATCAAGGGCGATGACCTGGTCAATTTCGCTGTAGCCTCCCGCAGCCCGGATCAGAGGACGCTGTACTACTGCTTCAATCGTCTGTGCGATACCGAGACAGTCACAGAGCTTCGCCTCCGGAGTCACTGGTATGCCGCAGGGGAACAGGGGAACCACACAATTGATATTGTCCTGCGTTAGCTCCTTGGGCTTTATAAACTCCTTATTTTTCCCGCCGCTCCCTCCCGGAGCGGCGGGCTGTGTTTTGCCCGGTTTTCTATCATGAAAGCATTGAAATCCGGCCAATTTCATGCTATAGCAACCACATCGAAAAGCATGTATCAAACCGGTAAAACAATCCCGTTTATCGTCGAAACCACTGTAGACAGCCCCAATAATTCGGGCCAGTGATAGCCGCTTTGAAGGATGACTTGAATTGACCCCGATCGTCTCAAATCACTTGAAACAGCAGGCATTCCACGGAGTGCCTGCTGTTTTCTGCTGTGCGCAAAGCGCGAAACTCATACCAGCAGTATGGAATTTTATATCTGAATAATATGACCGGTCTGTTCCTTTTCCCGCTTCGATGCGGTATACTGTCTGCAGAAACACAAAGGAGGCGGGCGCATGAAGATGAAGCTGGCGGAGAACATCCGCGCTTTCCGCAAGGAGCGGTCCCTGACCCAGGAGCAGCTTTCCGAGGCCCTTGGGGTAACGGCAGGCGCGGTATACAAGTGGGAGGCAAAGCTGTCGATCCCGGAGCTGGAGCTGATCCTTCAGATGGCGGACTTTTTCGATACCTC
>JAEEGF011074359.1_pt1 | contig 10860 bp, 5 predicted proteins | sample 9134171 | NCBI WGS metagenome assembly JAEEGF01 (sample SAMN16246542, study PRJNA631951) | gut metagenome | biome: gut microbiome; feature: rumen; material: AP-attached | host: Bos | place: Iran: Karaj | collected 2018-10 | reverse complement strand
CTTAGCCTCAGTGCTAACAGATACCCAGCTTACTCTTTCTGCTAAATAATCAACTGCTGAAACTTCAAATGTGCCATACTCAACGTTTCTTGCAGATTCTCCGCTGAGTGTAGAATTCCAGCCCTCAGGTCTAATAAGAGATTTTGAAGTAGCTTTATAGTCTTCGCAAGTCTTTTCTATAACAGTGTTGTAGAATACAACCTCTGATGTATTAGCTTCCCAAGGTCTTCCAAAATAGCCAGGCTTTGATGTAAGTTCTGATGCTGTGTCAACACCGGGAGTTGTGCTTGTAACAGTACAGTTGTACATGAGATATCCACGGTTTTCTGCTTTTTTCTGCTGAGCTGCTGTAATGTAACCAACATCGTTGCCATCTTCGCTTGTGTTGAATACAAGAGCACACTTAGCAAATACTGCTGTCATTCCGCCAAAGATATAATCTGTTCCACCGTAAACTGCACAATTATAGAATGCAGCGGTTGCATTTTCGCCACCATAAAGTGTGTCCTGACGTCCGATAATACGGCACCCGTCAAAATAGCTTTCCTTTGCTGAACCTGTAAGAGCAAGTGCTGCTGCTCTCTCAACGTACTTCTTTTCCTGAACAGTTGTATCACCGGCTGTCATAGCGGCTCTGGCTACGGCACCTTCTTTAGCACCGCTCTGAGGAACAATAACATCCTCAGCTGCTTTCTGTGACATATACTGGTTAAATGAATTTTCAAAAATAATGTTCTTAGCTTCGAATCCGGATGCGTTTACTACTACTGTTGCATTCCAGTATGTTCCAGTACCTGAACCGGGATTGATAACAGATGGATATCCGTTTGCCTTGTTAACTGCAAGAACATCTGCATCATATTTGTAGTCACTGTCCATACTGTAGTAGGTATAGCCGTGACCATAGTACCATGTTACACGTACTGCATTTTCATCAATATCAACGCCCTTGTTCCTGAGGGTATTGGTTGGTGTGCTGCTGGCATTTGCAAGTGTTACATCAGGAACATCGATAACAAGCATTTCCTCGTAGTTACCGGGTTCAATCTTAACAGTAACTCTCTCACCGTCTTTTCTGTTCATAAGACGTACTGCATCAAGAGCCTCATTGATAGTAGCAAAATCAGCTGCTTCAGAAGATCCAACTAAAAGTTCTGCCTTATAAGGTGTCTGATATACAGTAGCAATCTTTGTTATGTAAGATTGACCAAGAACTGTGATATCAAAGCTTCCTGCTTCTCCTGTGTAATCATATGTGAATGTATCATTCTGAGATGTTGAACCTGTCTTAACATCTACTGAAGGCTCATTCGCATCAGCAAAATAATATGAATACTGATAGTTTGCAGTTACCTGAATCTGGCAGGCTCCCTTAACAGGAACAGAAATCGTACCGGCTCCTGAATAGAGGTAAACGCCATTATGTGACTTACCGTTTGTCCAGGAAAGACCGTTATATGTTCCTGAAGCTACTCCGGCAAACTTAGCTGCAAAAGCAGGATCTGAGAAATTCCACTCTGTAATATCGGAAGAGAAAGCGATATCCTTGGTTACCTCAGCGCCCTTAACAATAAGATTGCTGGTAAGCTTCTGTACATATGCACCTGAGTTGGAAACTTCTACGTCATACTGACCATCTCTCAGGGCGATACCTTCTGTACCGGTAAACTCATATACATATCCATCGGCAGCAAAGTCATTTTCCGGATCAAGTCTTGTAAACTTAAATACTGCCTCTGCAAGATCTGCAGCTGTTGCTCCGCTTGGAACAATTGAAACCTTGTATACAGGCTTAGCCTCAAATTCGATGTTTACATCATCGGAATCTTTGCTAACCTTCAGCTCTTTTGTTACAAGGTTATAGTCTTCAACTGCTGCATAGCTTTCTGTAGGAGTATCTTCCTTGTCAGCTACTACAACATCATAGTTAACATCTTTCTGAAGTCTCAACTCATATCTGATACCATCTTCGCTCTGAGAAAGCTTGATCTCAGGTACAAATACCGATGTCTCATCCTGAGGAATAAACTTGAAATCTGCCGCTGAAACAAAGTCAGCAACGTCTTTCTCTGCAATTCCTTTAATGCTGCCCGAAACATCCACAAGAGCTATCTTTGCTATTGTGAAGTTCATCTGTGTATCAGTCGCAATATTAGCCTTACTTTCAGAAGTGATAACATACTCATCAGCACCCTCAAGGCTTATGTTATAGTCAAAGCCTTCAGCAAGTTTGGCTGAGTATTTTCCATCAGCTACTGTAGCCTTAACCACATTCCCGTTCTGAACATTTGTAAACACCAGATCAAAAGATCCTGTGCTGTCAAATCCTTCAACAGTTCCGGAAACTTCTCCATACTGTGCATGCTCACGAAGAACTCTGGCTACAACAAGCTTCTCTGTTGAAGAGAACAGCTTGTACTGTGAAGTCTGAGCAGGATAGAAAACTGCTTTTGTTACAGTACCGCCCCCGAGAGTATGGAGAACAGTAGCGTCATCTGTAGCATCTTTTGTATTCTGGAAATGAACCAGAGAATCATTTCCATTACTTGCTACATAAGCAGTAATAATATCATCTGCCTTACACTCAACAGCCACATATACCGCATCAGTTGAGCCTTTATTGGAATAAAGATATCCACTGTAAACATTTCCGTCAGAATCCTTCAAAGATTTTTCATCTTTTCTGGTCAAAGCTGTATTTGTTGTTCTTAAACGATGAGTTGTAGGATATCCGCCATCATTAAAAACGAAATCGCCATCATCAACTGAAAATGATGCTATTGTATTACCCGTTGAGCCGCCTTCAACTCCAGGATAAAAACCATTAATAGTCTCCACATCCAGTCTGTTATTGTAATTTTCTCCAAGATCCTCTGCGCCGAAATCCCAAGCATCTACCTTGGAATCATCAAAGGACCTGCCGTCGGCATAAAGGATTACAGGAGATGTCTCCTCAACATCATAATCTGCAACCTCTGTGTCGTCATTGTCGTCAGATGCTGATTCACTCATGAAACTATCTTCCAACGTTTCAGCCTCAATTGAACTCTCTTCAGAGATCTCAATTTCAGACTCATCAGCATTGGAATCATCCAGAATCAGAATTTCATCTGCATCTTCATTGTCTGTTTTCGCATATGCCATACTTCCGGGCATTGCTGCTGACAAAGAAGAAACACCCATTGCTGCTGACATTGCTGTAGCAAGGGCTCTGGCTCCGATTTTACTGTGCCATTTTGTCTTCCTAACCATTTTTGCCTCCCTTTTCATTTCCTGCTGTTTCCCGCCTACCAACGGGTTACAGCAAAACAATTGTTGCTCTTCCGGATGCGAGTTTATAGAATTTTCATCTTGTAAACGCTTACATCCGTTTGAAAATGTGCCTTTATATTAGCATATTCACAATGACGAAAACAAGTGATAAAAAGGAGTTTCTTTCATTAAATTCGCTAAATTCTCAACAAACTTTTGGGGATATTTTTGTGGTACATGCACAAGAACCGTGCTATAGTCAGACAACTCAAATCATTGTATACAATACATCAGAAAATGTATGCGGTTTCACAGACTACTTAAATCATTAAAATTTTATAAAATGATAACTCCCGGCGGATGAAATTATCGTTTTAGGCGATAATAATAAGGATCACCACAAGCAGAATAAATACCAGAAGTGCCACGAATGACAGCATTCTCCTGGAAAGAAAATAATTTGTAACGAAGTCTATAACGCCGATCATGGCCGTGTCAAACCCATTCTGCTCAAGAATTTCTTTTACAGACTGGACCATCGCAGGTTTTCCTGGAATCTTGTAGGTACCTGGTATAGTCCGGAAACATTGTCCACCCATTCAGGTTCACCCTGAGTTCCCTTAAACGCAACGATTGCCTCATTGCATGAAGGGTCAAAGCTAGCCTTACAAGATGTACAGCAAAAAAAAGCGAGAAGCCCGTTTAAAGGTTTCTCGCTTCATATCAGTGTGCGTGACAGGATTCGAACCCACGACCTTCTGGTCCGTAGCCAGACGCTCTATCCAGCTGAGCTACACGCACATCTTTGTCGCCAAAAAGCTTCTGCTGTCTCAGCGACAAATAATATTATATTCATGCACACCAACTTTGTCAACAGTGTTTTTTTAATCCGCCATACCTTTTTCTGCTTTTTCTGCAGCCTTAGTCTCAGCCACAAGCTTCTCCATATCCGGTCTTGCAAATTCAAAGCAGGCCATTACTTTTGGAGAAAAGACACCACATTCTCCGTTTTTTATCATCTCGTAGGCTTTATCAACAGGATAAGCAGCTTTGTACACTCTGTCGCTTACAAGGGCATCATAAACATCAGAAATAGCTGTAAGCTGGGCCGGTATAGAATTCTCATCCCCCTTAAGGCCATCCGGGTATCCGCCCCCATCCCATCTTTCATGGTGGTGTCTGCATATATCAAGGCAGACCTCGTAGTACTCTTTGTCCTGTATGTCCTTGAGCATCTCAATAACTTCGCTGCCCCTGGTAGTGTGAGATTTCATAACTTCAAATTCTTCGCTGGTAAGTCGTCCCGGTTTTAACAAAATTGAGTCAGGGACTGATATTTTCCCGATATCGTGCATAGCTGAGGCCTGTGTCATTACATCAATCGCATGAGGGGTTATTCCCAGATCCGGATAGTTATTCATTGCAGTCAGAGCCAGGATACGCACAAATCCCTTGATTCTTTTGAGGTGGTAGCTGGATTCCATACTTCTGAATTCAACTATAGTGGCTATGGTATCAATAACTCGTTCGTTACTGTTTCTTAAACGTTCCTCCTGTTTTTTCAGGTAAAGGAACTGTTTTTTCAGAACTCTTGTCTGATCGTCAACCTGAGTCTCCAGATTCTTTTTATGGTCAAAAAGTTCAACAGTTCTTGAAACTCTCTTGTCAACAATCACAGGATCAAATGGCTTATGAATAACGTCCGCAGCACCTTTCTGATAACTGGTACGCTCCGCCTCTGTGGAGGTATCCGCAGTGATCATAAGTACAGGTATTGTTTCGTTCAGGTTATCTTTTTTGGACATAGTCTCAAGAACTGCATAGCCGTCCATTACCGGCATGACAATATCCAGCAAAATTGCAGCCAGCTTATCCTTGTTTTGATCCATTATAGTAATGGCCTCACCACCGTCACCGGCTTCCAAAATATTGTATTTGTCCTTGAATATTTCTCCCAGTATGCCTCTGTTGATTTCATTGTCATCAACAATGAGTATTGAACGATCAGCCATAAAGCCTCCAAGTATTATGTGCTCTGCTTAGGGAAATTACTCATCTTTCAACGATGGCAGCGCAACCCATTCCACCGCCTACACACAGAGTTGCAAGCCCTTTATGAACGTCTCTTCTCTGCATTTCATATAGGAGTGAAACAAGAATTCTGTTTCCTGAGCATCCAACAGGATGTCCAAGAGCAATGGCACCGCCATTTACATTGAGGACATCATCGCTAAAGCCCAGGTCATGCTGAACAGCTACTGACTGTGCCGCAAAAGCTTCGTTTGCCTCAATAAGATCAAAATCACCGATTGTGTATCCCGCTTTTTTCATTACCTTCCGGGTAGCAGCCACAGGTCCGATTCCCATGATGCTGGGCTCAACACCTGCAAGTTCTCCTGCAATCCAGGTTCCCATCGGCTTTACTCCAAGCTCTTTTGCTTTCTCCTCGCTCATTACTATGATGGCTGAGGCTGCGTCGTTTATGCCGGAGGAATTGGCAGCGGTAACAACTCCGCCATCCTTCTTGAATGCAGGCTTAAGATGTGAGATTCCCTCAACGGTAACTCCTTTACGAGGTCCCTCATCTGTATCAAAAATTATGGTTTCTTTCTTTTTCTTTATTTCTACGGGAACGATCTCGTCCTTGAATTTTCCTGCAGCTATGGCTGCCTCGGCCTTATTCTGGGACCAGGCTGCAAATTTATCCAGCTGCTCTCTTGTAAGATTCCACTGCTCGGCAATATTCTCGGCAGTGATTCCCATGTGATATCCGCCAAAAGCATCTGTAAGGGCATCCTTGATCATGGCATCCTGAAGTTCTCCGGATCCCATTCTGTATCCGTAACGCCCCTGCTGCATGAGATAAGGAGCCATGGACATATTCTCCATACCTCCGGCAACAATTATATCGGCATCCCCCATTCCAATGAGCTTTGCTGCAAGATTCACACAGTGTAATCCGGAGCCGCAAAGAACATTTATGGTTGTGGCAGGGACTTCTACAGGAATTCCGGCATTTATCGCAGACTGTCTTGCAGGGTTCTGTCCAAGCCCGGCCTGAATAACGCAGCCCATGTAGACCTCATCCACCTGCTCAGGTTTCACACCTGCTCTTTTCAATGCTTCCTTAATAACTATTGCGCCAAGCGCCGGAGCCGGAGTTGTGCTGAGGGCACCACCCATGGTTCCGATTGCCGTTCTACATGCACCTGCTAAAACCACTTTTCTTGCCATAACTACCTCCAAAATAACTTTATTTAATCTCATTTAAAAAAAATAGAAGTGATATGTTCAAAAGCACTTCATACCACTTCTATTCTATCATTTTGAATTATTCCACTCAATGATTTTAAGATATTTTTTCGTTTTTAAATTGTTAAATTATCGATTAAACAATTCACCTATGCTTTTATCATAAGGGGCTCTGAGAATTCCATGCTCAGTCACTATTCCGGTTATAAGTTCGTTGTCCGTAACGTCAAAGGCCGGGTTATAAACTTTAATTCCCTCAGGTGCCATGCGCTCTTTATACCACATCTCTGTCACTTCTTCAGGTTTTCTCTGCTCTATGTTGATATCGGCTCCCGTGGGGGTATTGATATCTATTGTAGAAGTAGGGGCGCATACATAGAAGGGAATATTATATCTTTTGGCAACCGTAGCAACTACGCTGGTTCCAATCTTGTTCGCCGCATCTCCGTTGGCAGCAACCCTGTCACATCCGACAAAAATCGCATTGATGGCTCCGCTCTTCATGAGAGAGGCTGACATATTATCACACAAAAGAGTAGTATCGATTCCTGCTGAATGAAGCTCATAGGCTGTAAGTCTTGCCCCCTGTAAAAGAGGTCTGGTCTCGTCGCAGTACACTTTTATCTTCATGCCTTTTTCATGAGCAAGATACATGGGAGCAGTGGCAGTTCCGTATTTGCAGGTAGCAAGCTGACCTGCGTTGCAGTGAGTAAGGAGCCCGTAGCCGTCCTTGATCAGGGTAAGGCCGTTTTCTCCGATTCTGCGGCAGACATCGATGTCTTCTTCCTTGATGCGCTCTGATTCTGCTCTCATCTCAGAAATTATATTATCTCTGATTTCGTCAAAAGATCCGGAGTCTTTTGATTCTGTGTTCTGTGCCATCAGCTTTCCATAGAAGTCTTCCACATGCTTTTCCATGCGCTTTAATGCCCAGGACAGATTAACCGCAGTGGGGCGGGAAGAATTAAGGAAATCGCTCTTTTCTCTGAGCTCTGCCTTAAACTCCTCATAAGAAGCTGCCTTGGAATGTTTCATAAGAAGGTACAGTCCAAAGCCTGCTGATACTCCGATTGCCGGCGCGCCTCTGACCTGCAAAAGATAAATTGCATCCCAGATTTCCTGTCCGGTGTGAAGTCTTATGATCTTGGTAGTTCCGGGAAGCAGCGTCTGGTCAATGATCTCTATGGCATCATCTTCGTCCACAAGGGCTACTGTTTCGTAATCAAGTATACTTTTCATTTTTATCTCCTATTTATCTCTACCAGTTAAACTCATAGTTCCCCGGTTCAAGTTCTTTAATTTCGCCGTTTGGAAGTGTCAGGCTGCAGGTGGTCCCCTCAGGAACATTGCAGTTTATCTTACCCGCAGCTTTATCGTAGGATACGCTTATTTGGCCATAGCGGGTTTCTATGCTTCCGCTGGCGCTCTCCAACCCTTCCATCATAACAGGTTTTACATAAAAATGCTCGTATCCCGGCGCATTTTCATCAGGCTGTATTCCCAGAATATGCGTGTACAAAAAGGCTGCAGGAGCCGAGTATGCCGCATGGTTAAGGGATCCGTCCAGGCGATAACCTCCTTCTTCTTTGGAAAAAGAGTTAAAGCTCTCAGGATTGGTAGTAAAGCCCTTGTTCAATAGCTCAGAAAAACCGCCGGGCTGTTCGTTTGTAAGAACAGCTAAAGCCTTATCTCCGTAGCCGTAATCTGCCAGCGCAGGCAGATAGTAACCCATACCGGAATATCCGGGACCAAACATGTATCCGCTGTACTCAGTCAGGAGCGAAAGCCTTTCTGCGGCTTCCTCCATCATTTCCTCATCAAAAAGACCAAACTCGATTCCAAGAGAATAAGCTGTCTGGGTCTCCGCGTCAGGAATAATGATGCCTCCCGCCACAGACCAGTCGTCCCTTACAAACTCCTGTCTCCATCTGCTTTTGAACTTATCAGAAATATCCTGATATCTGGCTGCTTTATCTTCATCTCCCAGGGCGTGAGCCATTCTGCTGACCAGTTCTGCCGAATGAGCACACATGGCTGTATCCGTGAGACTCTCAGGTGTGGTCTGCTTAGCCAGATGATCGCCGTAGCCCCCTGAAGTCATGAGATAGTCATCAGAATTCTCTTCCAGATAGTCTATCCACCTGCACATGCTGTCCAGGTTTTCTTTTACCACATCTGTGTCTCCGTACTGCAAAAAGAGATTCCATGCAATCATGACAGGGGCATCTCCCCAGCAGCTATGACCTCCAAAACTCTCGGAAACAGGTGCAATATCGGGATATGCCCCACTCTCGTCCTGTTCGCTCACAATGAGTCTCAGATAATTTCTATAGAACCTGTCCGCATCATACTGATAGGTTGCAAAGTTGGATGTGATCTGAGCATCGCCGCTCCAGCCAAGTCTCTCATCTCTCTGGGGGCAGTCCGTTGGTACGTCCATCATGTTGCTGCGCATGCTGTATCTTGAATTGTTGTAATATCTGTTTATCAGCTCGTTGGAGCAGCTAAAATTTCCTGTTTCTGCCATTCCGGAGGACATCACAACCGCTTCTATATCTTCTTCGGCAATAGCCTCATTTATACCGGTTATCTCCAGATACCTGAATCCATGGTAGGTGTGAGCAAAGGTGATATCTTCACCCCCTTCTCTTCCCTCTTTTGAGTATATGTAATAGTCGGTGGCCCTGGCAGTATAAAGATTAGAGGTCCAAACTGTTCCGTTTTCATCGTCTGAATTAACCAGTTCCGGAGCGTTAAGGGCTTCTGCATATCTGAAAGTGAGGACCTGCCCATCATTCAGCTTCTGGCTATCCAGAGCTTTTTTCTTTAATCTGATGGTGCCTGCATGATTCTGTCCAAAATCATATACAAAACGTCCCGGCACCGGCTCCGTCACAGAAATCGGAGAAAGAGCTTCAATCTCCGCAATTGGCTCATTTTCTTTTGCTGTTATTGGCGCTTTCAGGAAGTGCTCAGAAACAGCATCTATCACAGGCTCCGCAAAAGAATCTGCATTTCCTGCAAATCTGTCATCAATGATCTCGCCCTGATATATGTCATCAAAACGGTATCTGGTGTCTCTGCTGACCTTAAAGGATTCATCCGTTGGAATATAGCTTGATGTTCCATCTTTATAAGTCAGAACAACGCCGCCTTTTATGGCATTGATGTTTCCCCAGGAATTTGCTATCTCCGGATATCCGACACCTCTGTCAAAAAAGCCATGAAAAAGGAAGATATCAACGGTATTTTCTTTTTCCAGAAAATCAGTAATATCGTAGCTCACATAATTAAGATTCTGGTCAAACATGAGTCTTCCGGGAGAAAGAAAGTCGCTGTTAACTTTCCTTCCGTTTAACTCCAGATCAAAGCTCCCCAGGGCTGTCATACACACATAGGCGCTCTCCAGCTTTTTAGTATCTGCTTCAAAGCTTTTCCTGAATACAGGCGCCGGCTCCTGAATTGCTTCTGTGAGAAGAAATCCGGGCTTCACCACAAGACTATTGTCACCACCCGCCTCTTTAGTCCTGAAATAATAGGGAGAAAAAATGCTTTCCGCAGCGCTTCCATAGTTATAAGAATACAGTTTGTTGACGAAGGCTCCGTCAAAATCATCCTGTAACAAAACCTCCCCGGATGAATGGTCCAAGATCAGTAAATCATCAAGCAGAACTTCTGTGCAGCCTCTTCGCTGATATACTCCCACAGTTCCAAGGTCAAAAGAAGGTGCGACAAATCCACCTATTTCTTCGCCATTTATCACGGCTGTCATCTTCTCTTCAGAAACAGTCAGCTCCACATCATAGGCTCCGTTTTCCGAAGACTCAATGAAGACCGGATCCTGAAATCTCTCTATATCTTCTTCGCCGCCTCGCATAGCCTTTATAGCAAAGGAAACACCCTCAGAATCTTCCTGCAATTCCAGGAGCATGAGCTGACCGTATTCCCCTTTAGAATCTCCCAACACAAAACATGCAGCTGAGTTCTCAAGCTGCATACTATAATCAACTTTATAATTTCTTACCTTCTCCTTATGCTGCTCATCTGAATCTTCACCGGGAACACTACTCGGAGCACTCAGAAAATGCGCATTTTTCATAAGGTTCTGAACCAGTTCATCGTCTGCTTTCGCTGCTCTTACTCCTGTATTCTCTGATCCATCCTTATTCCCGGACGTTATATCACCGCAGCCTGAAAGGCAGACCACAGAAGCACACAAAAGAGCTAATATCTTTTTCCACATACTCAAAATATCTTTCTATTATCCTATGGCGTCAATTATCTCCTGAGCCTTCTCACTTCCGTGCTTGGCTGCGTAGCTAGCCCACTTTTTGGCCTTGGCAAGGTTCTTTTCAC
>JAEEGF010160245.1_pt1 | contig 10860 bp, 9 predicted proteins | sample 9134171 | NCBI WGS metagenome assembly JAEEGF01 (sample SAMN16246542, study PRJNA631951) | gut metagenome | biome: gut microbiome; feature: rumen; material: AP-attached | host: Bos | place: Iran: Karaj | collected 2018-10 | reverse complement strand
ACATATGCAAACTGCTTTCATTTCGTAATTAAAAGTGTAATAATTACACGGAAAAGGCGTTTTTTATTAAAAATATTTAATTGATTAAAGAAAATTTTCATCATCACTTGCACAATATCTAAAAAAAAATGATATTTGCACACATCAAAATTAAAAATTAGATTTTTTCATAGTTAAGGTTTAGGTTAAAAAGGAAGAGGGGGAGTTGTGAAACTGCCCTTTTTTCATGCCCGTATGTTTGATGTCAAGAAAAATATAATTATCTTTGCAAAAAATTTAGAGTAGGGGCTATATCATGGACGGACTAATAGATTTTTTAATATTCGTAGGTTTCATAGGCTTCTGCATTTTCTTCGATAAGTTGAACGATATTACGAAGAAAGCCCAGAAACAATCGCCCCAGAAACCCGTGGTGGTAGCTACCCCATCCCAACAAAAGCCGTATCAACCATCACACCAAAAGAACCCTGTCAAAAAGGCAAAGAAAGTAAACGACAGCGTTAGTTCTTTTAAGCAGTCAAGTGAAAGTAACCAACGCATGGAATTCCAAAACGAAGGAATTAGAAGTACAGAAAGTACCATTCAACTTATAGAACCTCAGCAGCATTCCGAATATGAAATGAATACAGCTGAAGATATCAGAAAGGCAATTGTTTGGTCAGAGGTATTGAAAAGAAAATATTAAATAACAAAGATTTATGGCATTAAAGTACATTTCAGCCCTTGAGGCAGCTTCGCTCATCAAGAATGGCGATCAAATCGGTCTTAGCGGTTTTACACCAGCTGGTGCAGCTAAGGCAACAACGAAGGAACTGGCAAAGTTGGCCGTAGCAGAACATGAAGCAGGCCGTCCTTTCCAAGTAAGTGTATTTACAGGCGCATCTACAGGACAGAGCACTGATGGTGATTTAGCTTTAGCGCAGGCACTGAAATTCCGTGCTCCCTACACCACTAACCCAGATTTTCGTAAGCATGTCAATATGAATGAAATTGCTTACAACGACCTTCACCTAAGCCACATGGCACAGGAGCTACGTTACGGCTTCTACGGCAAGCTGAACTGGGGTATCTTGGAAGTGTGCGACATTGAGGAGAAAGACGGAAAGGTTCGCGCTTATCTGACCGCAGCTGGTGGCATCAGCCCTACCGTAGCCATGTTGGCAGAGCACATTATCTTGGAGTTGAATGCATTCCACTCAAAGGGCGCTAAGCTGTTGCACGATGTATACCAGCCACTTGACCCACCTTATCGCAAACCTATTCCAATCGAGCATGTAAGTGACCGCATCGGTACTCCATACGTGGAGATTGACCCAGCGAAGGTAGTAGGTGTAGTTGAGTGCAACATTCCTGACGAGGCACGCGGTTTCAAGGGTGAAGACCCAATCACTACTCAGATTGGCCACAATACTGCTGAGTTCCTAGTAAACGACATGAAGCGTGGTATCAACCCAAGCACCTTCCTGCCATTGCAGAGTGGTGTAGGAACTACTGCTAATGCTATCCTGGGTGCACTGGGCAAGGATAAGAACGTGCCTGACTTCAACATCTACACTGAGGTATTACAGGATTCTGTGGTAGCTATGATGCTGGAAGGTCGTGTAAAGGATGCTTCTGCATGCTCACTGACCGTTACCAACGACTGCCTGATGCAGGTATATGACAATATTGATTACTTCAAGGATCATCTGACTTTGCGTCAGAGCGAAATCTCCAATTCTCCTGAGGTAATTCGTCGCTTAGGCGTCATTGCCATCAATACAGCTATTGAAGTTGACATTTATGGCAATGCTAACTCTACTCAAGTAAGTGGTACTAAGATGATGAATGGTATTGGTGGTTCAGGCGACTTTGAGCGCAACGCTTACATCAGTATTTTCACTTGTCCATCTACTGCAAAGGGTGGTATGATTAGTTCTATCGTACCTTTCGTGAGCCATCAGGATCACTCAGAGCATGATGTGAATGTGATTGTAACTGAGCAAGGTGTAGCCGACCTGCGTGGCAAATCTCCATTGGAGCGTGCAAAGTGCATCATCGAGAATTGTGCACATCCTGACTACAAGCAACTGTTATGGGACTACCTCAAGATTGCCAAGGGTGGTCAGACTCACCACTACCTGCCAGCAGCCTTTGCATTCCACGATACATTGGCTCGCAAGGGTGACATGCACTTGACAGACTTTGCTGAATACATGAAATAAGGATACACGCCTTATTGATAATAAGAACACCGCAAAGCGAAAAAACTTTGCGGTGTTCTTTATATAGCAGAAAGAGTTAATCATTCACCAACAACTCACAGATGGCATCTTGCAGAGCACGTGCCTCACTGGCCTTCAACTGGTTTTGGCACATGATGGCAAAAGCAAGGTAGCATTTTGAGTTGGTTTCCAAGTAGCCAGCCAAGGTATTGATGCCCGTATAAGAGCCCGTCTTTGCATGAACACGCTGATAAGCAGGAGTTCCTCTGCGCATACGGTTCTTCAAGGTACCATCCACCCCTGATACAGGTAAAGAACGGAACAGATGGGGGAAAATGTTATCGTGGTTGTAAGCATATCGTAAGAAAGCCACCAGCAAGTCGGGTGTCACATAATCGTACATCGAAAGACCACAACCATCAGCAAAGCGATAGTCATCAGGGTTCAAACCCATTGCCCTAACAAACGCTTGCACTGCCGCCAAACCCTCTTCTGCTGAGACATGTCTTTTCCCAGAAACCTGTACGCCCAAACGAGTTAACATCGCCTCGGCATCGAGGTTGTCGCTCTCCTTTAGCATTTGTTTCAGCACTTTTTGCACAGGTGTTTCATACACAGCCGCCAAATGACATGAGTCGTTTTGTTGCAATTCGGCAAAACCATACCAAGGTTGCATCAAAGTGAATTTCATGCCCAAACGTTCCAGAAAAGTGTGCATAAAGAAGTCTTGTGACGAATGGACATTAATCTCCTCCACCCGCCGAGCAGCAACATTGCCACTGACAGTAATATCATTGGCATTGTTTATCCAGTCACGCATTACTGTAAATTTGCCAGCTGAAGCCGTTTTGGTCTTGGTTTCATTAATAATATTGAAATAAGTGGAGTTAGGTTTCACTTCCAAAATAGCAGGTTCACCAACAGTAGTAGGGATAGCCGTCACCTTGACAAAGCCCTTATTAAGCATCAAAGGCGAAAGATAAGGCTGAAAACTTTCTGGATTGTCATCCCACATCCACCCACTTCCCCAATAGAGTGAGTCACGCATCGACACATCACCATAGACCTGTCCAGCTATCACATGGAATGGTAGTGCCGACGTCAAATCCACCAAAGTATCTAGGGCGGTTTCCATCAGTTCAGGATCCATGCCCCCTATCACATACAAGTCGCCTTGTAAGGTATCATTGGCTATCTCCCCATTATACCACACCTCAGTGCGGAAGGGCTCTTGAGCTCTGGGTTGGTTCAAAGAAGTGATAGCAGTAATGAGTTTTTGTGTAGAAGCAGGACGACAAAGCCTATCAGCCTGATAGGTATACAGAGGTTGGTTCTCATTTAGGTCGAATACCGACACACCCACCATTCCACCTTTAGGCATCTTAGCCTGAATCAATGAATCAAGACGATAGGTAAGCGTGTTGACATTCCTCTTTTGAGCGATTGCCAAGAGAGGAAATGCTAACAATAATATGAGTATTAACTTTTTCAATTACCAAATCTTTACTCGTTTGTCTTCTGGACGCCACATTTTGTCACCTTCCTTTACGTCGAATGCCTCATAGAATTCAACAGTATTGGACAAAGGCCCTAATACACGCCACTTAGCAGGTGCATGCTCGTCACTCTTCACACGGGTAGCCAAAGCCTCAGGACGAAACTGCATCATCCAAGCTTGTGCATGGCCTAAGAAATAACGCTGAGCAGGTGTAAAACCACCAATGATAACATTGTTCTTATACTGGTCAGTCTTCTTGAATGCCTCGAAGCCCATTATCAAACCACCAAGATCGGCAATGTTCTCACCTTGAGTATTCTCACCATTAATGTGCAAGCCATCCACCACTTCATAGTCATCAAACTGTTCAACAATCATCTTGGTCTTAGCCTCGAACTTAGCTTTATCCTCTTCCGTCCACCAGTTGGTAAGATTACCTTCTGCATCGTAATTGCAACCAGTATCATCAAATCCATGCGTCACCTCATGGCCAAACGTGCTGCCACCGATGATGGCATACAAGATAGCATCATCAGGCATACGACCATCGAAGCCTGGCACAATGATGTTACAGCCAGGGATGCAGATCTCATTGTTTGATGGACTATAGTAAGCGTTGTAAGTCTGTGGTTGCATGTGCCACTCTTCTCGATCTACTGGCTGACCATAGCGGCTAATCATACGTTTGAAGTTCCATCCTGCATAGTTCATCATATTACGAACGTAGGAATCACGGGTGATTCCCAACTCGCTCATATCTTTCCACTTGTCAGGATAAGCCAACTTCATATTCACAGCAGCCAATTTCTTCAGCGCTTTCTCTTTAGTTGGTTCACTCATCCAGTCGAGATTCTTGATATGGTTCTCAAACTCCACCTTGATAGCATTTCCAATCTCCACAAACTTCTCCTTGGTACCCTTAGGCAAATATTCGGCAACATATACCTGACCTACCAAATCACCCAACACACGGTTAGTTACATCCACTACATGCTTCCAACGAGGACGAGGTTCCTGTACGCCACGCAAGGTCTTGGAGTAGAAATTAAAGTATTGCATGAAAGTAGCATCATCTAAGTAGTTGGCATAATTGTCAAGTAAGCCCACCTTCAAGTAATCTTTCAGAGTGTTCACGTCAAACTGCCTCAAGTGTCCGTTAAGTGCGGTAAAAAACTCAGGTTGCCCTACCACGATGCTATCCACTTTATTCAGTCCCACAGCATTCAGATAAGTATTCCAGTTGAATGCAGGCATCAATTTGCTTACCTGTGCCACCGACATCTTATTGTAGTTCTTGAATGGATCACGAGTATCTTCCGTCTTACGAGAACTCTTTGCCAACGCCATTTCCAGAGCCATTACCTTATCGGCAGAAGCCTTTGCCTGGGCTTCGTCATAACCCATGGTCTTGAATAGCCCCTGCATATAATCAACGAACTTAGCACGAATGTCAGCCGACTTTTCATCTTCATCAACATAGAACCTACGATCTGGCAAACTCAAGCCTCCTTGACGCATACTTACAGAATTCTCATTGCTATTTTTGTCATCCTGGGAAACGCCCAAATAGAAGAAACCACCACCGCCTATTGAACGCAGATAAGCCAAGGTTGCTGGCAGATCAGCCAACGATTGCATAGCATCAATCTTATCAAACTCAGGCTTCAGTTCATTAATACCATTGGCATTCAGTGACACACTATCCATACCAGAGGCATAGAGATCACCTATTTTCTGCTTATTGCTACCCTTAGGGTTCTCCGTGGCAGATGCCTCTAAGCAAATCTGATATACCTGTGCTTGAACAGTGTCATCAACAGCAGTAAAGATACCCGTACTCTGCTCGGAGGCAGGGATGGGATGCTGCTTAAACCAAGTGCCGTGGGCATACTCGAAAAAGTCATCTTGCGGACGAACGGAATTATCAATATGAGACAGAATGGGGTCAATCGACTCCTGTTTTTTGTTACATGATGCCAACACCACCATAGCACCTATGGCAAGGCACGAAAATGTTTTCAACCAGTTACTTTTCATTGCTTTATTTATTAAATTTAGTTTGCAAAGATAGAATTAAAAATTGGAATTGCTACAAAGCTTCCCTGAATATCTCTCCCACGGTAGGATGGGGAAAGACAATCTTCTTCCATTCTTCACGCTTGAGTTGCAACTCTATCGCCATGCCAGCCAAAGTGATAATCTCGGATGCAGGATTACCGAATACATGTGCTCCAAGTAGAGTATCATCGTCAGCAAAAAGGAGCTTGCAAACGCCATTCACCCCCTCATTCTCGGCTACAAAGCGACCAGAGAATGCCATCGGCAACTTCACCACTTGATAGGACTTGCCAGTTTGTTGCAAAGTTTCCTCAGTCATGCCAACCCCAGCTACCTCTGGATTGGTATATACCACACCTGGTATAGCACGATAGCTCATGGCATCTTGTTTGCCAAGAATAGTATTCACAGCTACTTCAGCCTCTCTAACAGCAGTATGTGCCAAGAGCGAAAAGCCCGTCAGGTCACCACACACATATACATCAGGCACTGAAGTCTGCATCTTATCGTTTACTATAACACGTCCTCGCTCATCCGTCTTTAATTGCAGGTTCTCCAAGCCAAAGCACTTAGTTACAGGACGTCTGCCTACGCTCATCAACAGTTTGTCAGCCTCAACAGATTCCATAGCGCCGTCTTTCTCAAAAAAAACCTTTGTAACCAATCCTTCTTCATAAGATACCGATGTTACCTTCGAACTCAGATGGAATGTCACACCCTTCTTGACATATTCGGCACGAAGTAATGAGGCAATCTCCTTGTCCAGACCACCCAATATTTCATCCATCATCTCTATCACAGTCACGTTCACACCCAGACTATTGAAGAAAGAGGCAAATTCCATACCTATTACGCCACCACCAATTATAACCAAAGACTGTGGAAGCTCTTTGTTATCTAAAGCATCACGATGGGTCCAGTAAGGAGTCTTGTCAACGCCTGGAATGGGTGGGATAAAGGTATCGGAGCCTGTGCAGATAATCAGGTGCTCACACTCGTACACCTCTTCGCCACAACGTACATGGTGCGCATCATTGATATAAGCTTCTCCACTAATAATGGTAACCTGGTGTTGGGTAAGCTTCGCCTTTACTCCCAACACCAACTTACGCACAACTTTCTGTTTTCTGGCGATGATCTTTGGCAAGTCAAAACTCACCTCACTTGCGTTCACTGCATATTTGGCAGCATGGGCAGCATTATCAAATGTTTTGGCAGAGTATAGCAAGGTCTTGGTTGGGATACACCCCTCATTCAAACACACACCACCTAAGTTTTTCTTCTCAAACAGTACTACACTCAGTCCTGCCTTACCAGCTGTTTCAGCTGCAGTATAGCCAGCAGGACCACCACCGATAATCGCTACATTATACTTCATTGCTATTTCGTTTTTTATTGATCAAAGCTATAAATTCATTTTCTTTTACTGGCATTAACGCCTCCGTTCTGTTGCCATGATGCACCAACACACATCTCATGAGTCCGAAGCCAAACAATCTTATCTGACAAGATTGTTCTACGCCTGTCAGCTCTGCTACAGGAATCGTCTTTCCTTTCATAAAGCGCCCATAATACAGCACCAACTCCCCATCTGACGTGATGGTATAGGTAGTATGTATCAGTTTCTCAATACTCACTATCAGTATCGCTACCATCAGCAAAGCCAATACAATATGCTTGTCCCACAATGCCCAAATAGTCATTGCAGCAACGAGAAAAAGAAACAAATATTGTCCTATTGTGATGCGAGCATGAAAAATTCTATTCATCTTTGTTTGTTTTTGCCGCTAAGTTACGTATTTTTGTGGAAACAAAGAAATATAAACTCATATGATTTATAAGTACGACTTCCTGATTATCGGGGCAGGTGTAGCTGGTTTAAGTTATGCCCTTAAAATTGCGAGAGCCCAAAAAGGCAAAGTGTGCATCATCTGCAAAACCACGTTAGACGAAGCCAACACCAAGTATGCACAAGGTGGCGTTGCCAGTGTGACCAACCTCGAACTGGACAACTTCGAGAAACACATCGAAGATACTATGATAGCTGGTGATTATATCAGCGACCGCAGAGCTGTGGAACAAGTGGTGCACAACGCGCCTTCACAAATCCAGGAACTGGTACAGTGGGGGGTTAACTTCGACCGCAAAGAAGATGGCGAGTTCGACTTGCATCGAGAAGGCGGACACTCAGAGTTCCGCATTCTGCACCATGCCGACGATACAGGCGCAGAAATCCAACGCGGATTGATGGAGGCTGCACGCAATAACCCAAACATTGAGATCAAGGAGAATCATTTCGCCGTAGAGATAATCACACAGCATCATCTAGGACGTGTGGTTACCCGTCGCACCCCTAATATTGAATGCTATGGCGCATATATTCTCAACCCAGGTACGCAGAAGGTAGATACTTACCTGAGCAAAGTCACACTCATGTGTACAGGCGGCTGTGGTGCTGTCTATCAAACCACCACTAACCCTGTTATTGCTACAGGCGATGGGGAGGCAATGGTGTATCGTGCCAAGGGTACGGTACAGGACATGGAATTTGTTCAATTCCACCCCACATCACTCTATCATGTAGGAGAAACACATCCTGCCTATCTTATTACAGAGGCAATGCGTGGTTACGGAGGCATCTTGCGCTTGCCTACAGGGGAGACCTTCATGGAGAAATACGATGAACGCTTATCATTGGCTCCTCGCGACATCGTGGCGCGTGCAATCGATAAGGAAATGAAGATTCATGGCATCGACCATGTGTGTTTGGACGTGACCCACAAAGACCCTGAAGAGACCAAGCATCACTTCCCCAATATCTACAAAAAGTGCCTTTCCATCGGAATAGATATTACCAAAGACTATATCCCTGTTCGTCCAGCTGCTCATTATATGTGTGGTGGCATCAAGGTAGATTTAAACGGTTGTTCTTCCATCAAGCGCCTTTATGCCATTGGCGAATGTTCATGTACAGGCTTGCATGGTGGTAATCGTTTGGCATCCAACTCACTTATCGAGGCTGTGGTTTATGCTGATGCTGCTGCTAAGCATTCTTTGGCGCATGTAGATGAATACTACTTCAACGATGCCGTACCAGAGTGGAACGACGAGGGAACGCTGACTAACGAAGAGAAGGTGCTAATTACACAAAGTGTTCGCGAGGTAGGCGAAATCATGAGCAACTATGTAGGCATCGTGCGTAGCGATCTGCGTCTGTGGCGTGCTTGGGACCGTCTTGACCTGCTCTATGAAGAGACAGAAAAGTTGTTCAAGAAGAGCAAGGCCGACAAAGACATCTGCGAACTTCGTAACATGATTAACGTAGGGTATCTCATCACTCGTCAGGCTTTAGAACGTAAGGAATGTCGTGGCTTGCACTACACTACTGACTACCCTCTTCATGCCTACGACAAGAAATAACCTAACATTAAGGAAGGGGATGAAGCAACGAAAGCAAAACACCAAGCTATATATTAGCACAGCGTTTGTTGTTATTCTTGCCGCCTTGTTTGCTTCGTTACCGTTAGGAAAGAAACAGGTTAAGGAGCCAATGACAAAATTTTTAGTGCCAGTTGACACCTTAGTGGAAACACTTACTATGAGTCCTAGCCCAACGGCCTTGTACTAGGACTCGTTGGGCTATATCAATGTAAATAAGCAAGATAGCAGCATCCTTGTCAGTCTGATGTACGCCCGTAACGATAACTTTACAGGCAAGTTGCTCTACCAAGATTTGCGCGAGGCCTACCTGCATCCTGATGCTATCACTCCTTTGCTGAAAGCTCAACAATTATTGCAACAAGTTCAACCCGATTACCACCTCATTATATTTGATGCTGCACGACCGATGTACATCCAGCAACAAATGTGGGATGTGGTAAAGGGTACCCGTCAACAGAACTATGTGTCGAATCCTGCACATGGTGGCGGGTTGCACAATTATGGACTTGCAGTAGATGTGAGTATTGCCAACTCACAAGGTGACACCATACCTATGGGCACCAAAGTTGATCACTTAGGACGTGAGGCGCATACGGACTACACAGCCATCAGTCCAGAGGCGTTACAAAACAGAAGATTGCTGATTAGTGTAATGCGAGAAGCAGGCTTCCGTTCGTTGCCCTCTGAGTGGTGGCATTTCAATTTAGTGAGTCGCAATGTGGCAAGGGAGAGATATAAAGTGATCCCGTGAAGAGAGAGGAATGGATACTTTATTAAAGCAGTTTATTCAGGAGCATAGGGAGGATGATGTTCGCCTGCTCGCCTTGCAGGCAAGCCGTTATCCCAACATTGACATGCCCACTGCCTTGACACAGATAGCCGGTTGGCAAAGCATACGTGAAAAGGTGCCAACCTGGGCTACTTGCGATGACATCATTTATCCATCTCATCTGCCATTGGAGCAATGCTCGTCGGAAGCTACTGCCATATATAAATATGGTGTAGTGTCAACACTGGGTGAGCATGAAACCTTTGCCGACCTCACAGGTGGCTTTGGCATTGACTGTTGGTTTATGTCTCAAGCTTTCCAACATACCACTTATATAGAACGCCAAGAGGAACTAGTGAAGATTGTGCAACATAACTTTGAAGTATTACCCTCCAGAAGCACTTCTGACAATATCCATTATCCATTATCCATTATCCATTATGATGCTGAGTCATGGATTCGAGACCTTCCATCTTCCATCAGCTGGCTCTACCTCGACCCTGCCCGCCGCGACACACATGGTGGCAAGACCGTCGCCATCAGTGATTGTGAACCAGATGTAAGTGCTTTGGAAGAAACCCTGGTACAAAAAGCAGGCAAGGTGATAGTGAAGCTCTCCCCAATGCTTGACCTTGATTTAGCCTTGCACCAACTCAAACATGTACAAGAGGCACATATCGTTTCCGTAGATAATGAATGCAAGGAGTTGTTATTGATATTAGACAAGGATACCAGCACAGACATAGAAGTAACTCCTATTCATTGCATCAATATCAAGAAGGAAGAGGTACAGGCATTTACCTTCACTAAGATAGAAGAGCAACAAGCCAATTATGAATTGGCTAAGAGCATAGGGCTATACCTCTATGAGCCCAATGCCTCTATCCTAA
>JAEEGF012398041.1_pt1 | contig 10861 bp, 9 predicted proteins | sample 9134171 | NCBI WGS metagenome assembly JAEEGF01 (sample SAMN16246542, study PRJNA631951) | gut metagenome | biome: gut microbiome; feature: rumen; material: AP-attached | host: Bos | place: Iran: Karaj | collected 2018-10 | reverse complement strand
TATCTTCTCATTCATACCTAATACAGAATTGATAGGCGTGCGGATTTCATGTGACATCTGTGCCAGGAAATCTGTTTTGGCACGGGATGCAATCTCTAATTTGTTGATAATGTCTATCTCTTCAGTAACATCTGTGAAGATACACAGGTAACAGAATGGGGTTCCGAAGTCATCTTTTAGCGCATTTAATCGCATAGAGTAAGAATTGTTATTGAATTTATCGGTTATACGGGTTGAAAACACCTGATTTTTGGCCATTTCAAAAGCAATGCCTAATGCTTCTGTATTATAGTCAAAGAGCTTCTCAGGTGAATCTGTAGGACTGATGCCAGCCTCGGCCAATATATTTTTACAATAATCATTTACAATGGCGATATTTTTGTTCATATCAAAAACAATGATACCTGCATCAATGAAATTAAGGAAATTCTCGGCAATATTTCCCATACGAATATCAAAGTAATTGAGCTGAACTGCACCATACCATACTACAATTGTACAAAATGCCGCTCCTAATCCTGATGTTGAGAATGCATGTTTGCCTAAGGTTGGAAGGAAAGTGTCCGGAAAAGAGCAGAAGAGGAATAGGAAGTTAGCAAAGTATAAAAGTTTAACAAAGCGATATTCGCGCTTGATTTGTCCCTTACGAACCCAGATTATTGCAAGTAAAAGAAGCAAAACTGTGCATAAACCAACATAAGCAGAGTGAAAATTTCTGTTAATGGCATAGGCCGGGTTTTCATCCCAGGTGGTCCAGTTACCAACTCTAACATATATATCAACGTCTTTATGGCCAAACAGAATCCAATCAATGAAAGTGACAATGTGCATAATAACTTTGATGGTTATATCAATTCCGCGAGGAAGATTGGCAAGCTTACAGCCCATAAAGACTTCAGTCATGACAAATACATCAACTGCTAGAATACCTAGAATTCGAATGTTATTACACAGATTGAAATCCCAACACAGTCCAATTACACCGTAGCAATAGCACCATATAGAAGAAGAAATGCCATACATTAACAGAATGAAACTGGTTTCTTTCTCGTACTTGATATTTCTCAAGTAAAAACTTACACCCATAACTGCTGCAACAGTACCTACTCCAATAAGTATGCAGCTTAACATAATCCCCGCCATCATATAATTTATACCTTCCAAAATCGTTTTCTTGAAGTATAACATAGTAATAATTAATAGAAAAACATTTTAATAGGAAATAATAGAAAAAAAGGGGATTTTGTAGTTATGAAAACAGTAAATAGGAGTATAATAAGGATATAAATCTGATAATACTTGTATAGATTTATTGTCCAAAAAAGGGCAAATCTGGAAAAACTTGAAAGAGGGGGCGAGATTATGGCAAATGAAGTATCAGTAAAAACCAATAGGGAAAATGTAAAAATACGACCATATGAACATCGAACCAAGTATTATGAGGCAGGTCCACAGGGGGTAATTCATCACTCTTATTATATGAATTGGTTGGAAAATGCCAGAATGGATCTAATGACTCAGCTGGGGCTGGGAAATAAGCAGATGGAAGTCATGGAGATAATGTCACCTGAGTTGTCTGTGTCAATTGATTTCAGAAGTGCGGTGCACTTTGACGAGACGGTGATGATTGAAACCAAACTGTTGGATTATGATGGTCATGAAATGGAGATAGCTTATCGCATATATGATAAAGCTACCGGAGAGGACAGAGCGGTGGCTAGAAGTAAGCATTGCTTTGTAAATAATTCCGGTGTTCCAATTTCATTGAAGAGAGTATATCCTGAGTTAGATACCAAGTTCTTCGAATTCAATTAATGAAATTAAAACATAATTTAATAAGGCGATAAAACATAGAAAAACAGGAGGCTTCATCCCGATGCCTCCTGTTGTTTTTTTGTATTGAGATTAGCTTGATATTATTGTAATTTATCTTCCAAAGCCTTTACAATCTGTGTGAAATTCATAAAATGAGAGGCTTTGATTAAGATTGTGTCTCCAGCCTTGATTTCCTGGAGTAATTCAGGCAAAAGCGCCTCAATTGTGTCAAAATGAATACATTTTACACCGTTTGCAGTGGCAGTCTTGTGGATTTCTTCTGATAAAGAGCCGACTGTATAAAGTAAATCAATTTTATTGTCTGCTACAGCCTGTCCTACACTGCTATGGAGGGCTGGTGCGTCTTCACCAAGTTCACCCATATCTCCCAAAACAGCAATTTTGCGACCTGATGCAGAAGCCAAAACCCCAAGGGAAGCTTTCATTGATACAGGGCCTGCATTGTAGCAATCGTCAATTACCAATATATCTCCAAGTCGGATAATATTACTGCGTCCGGCAATGGTATTGCCTTTGGCGATTCCTTCCTGAATCTGGGCTGATGTTAAGCCCAGGCTCTCTCCTATAATGGCAGCAGCCATGGCATTGTTGATATTGTGCTGTCCAGGCAGTGAAATATGGATATGCATATTTTCACCAAAGAGATCCAAGTCACAATCTATACCTTCCAGACCTCTGTCATCTATATTGTCTGCATAGGCAGCGGCTGGCATACCATCATTTTCCAGAAGCGCCTTGTCTTCGCGCCCAAAGAAGAAAATGTCCGCGTCTTCTGGCACGGCGTGGTAGGTTCCTGACGGAATCCCGTGATGAATTGAACGAAGTTTTTCATCATCACCATTTAGAACCAGCTTAGGATGATTTGATAAATGCTCAAATGCTTCAGTTTTAGCATTTAACACACCATCTAAATCATGTAGAAATTCCAAATGGCAAGGACCGATATTAGTCATTACAAGATAATTTGGTCGAGCAATGGTAGAGAGGCGATTCATCTCATCAAAATCAGAGATTCCCATCTCCACTACAGCAACCTGATGCTCAGGTCTTATTCTCATAATTGTAAGTGGAAGACCAATTTCATTGTTGAAGTTGCCTTCAGTCTTGAGCACATTGTATTTCTCAGATAAAACAGCAGCTACCATTTCCTTGGTGCTGGTTTTTCCTACACTACCTACAATTCCGATTATTGGAATGTCCAAGGTGCTGCGATAATATGTGGCTAAATCCTTTAAGGCCTGGCCAGAATCTTCCACCAAAATATAAGGCACATCTTCCTCCAGCTTTCTCATTGAGAAGCAGATAGCCGCCCCAGCTTCGTAGGCTGCAGGTATGTATTTGTGAGCGTCAACCTTCTCTCCAATAAAAGGAACGAAGAGATAATCCTTTTCAACCAGTCGATTGTCCATGACAGTACCCTGGATGTAAGTGTTGGAAAGCTCATTTTGACGATCATTGTCCCAGGAATCAGGGAATATAAGCTCACCGCCAGTGGCAGTTACAACATCCGAAACTCTTAACATATGTTTCTCCATTTCTTATATAAAATATTTGATATGAAAATTATAAACAAAAAACTATGTGATTCAAGAGAGTCACATAGTTTTTGGCATATTTATTGATACTTCTTGAGAGAAATTTCAATTATTTTCTCACACAATTCATTGTAGTTAATACCGATTACATTGGCTTCCTGAGGAAGTAGAGAAGTAGGTGTCATGCCAGGAAGAGTGTTGGCTTCAAGGCAGAACATTTCTCCGTTTTCACGAAGCATGAAGTCCATGCGGGCGTATGTTGTAAGTCCCATGGCAACCATGGCTTCTTCTGCGTAGTGCTGCATTTCTTTGGCTATCTCATCAGGAATGTCTGCTGGACAAGTCTCTACAGCAGACCCTGCTTTGTATTTGTTCTTGTAATCATAGAATCCTTCGATAGGAGCAATTTCGATTACCGGCAAAGCCTTGCCTTCCATAACTCCAACTGAGAATTCGCGACCTGCGATGTAGTCCTCAACTACCACAACCTCTTCCCATTTGAAAGCGTCTGCAAGAGCAGTTTTGAAATCATTTTCATTGTGGACTATGGAAACACCGATGGAAGAACCGCCGCATGCAGGCTTGACTACACAAGGATATTTAACCTGTGCCATAAGTGCATCATCTAAAAAGTCATCTCTTGAAATAGTTATTCCTGTTGGACATGGAATATTGTGTCTGGCCATGAAATCTTTGGCGATACCTTTGTCCATAGCAATGGCGCTGCTTAGATAATCATTTCCTGTATATTTGATTCCGAACAAATCAAATGCTGCCTGAACTTTACCATTTTCACCGTTTTCACCATGCAATGCCATAAATACAATGTCGGCCTTGCGGCAGATGGCAATTACATTTGGTCCGAAGAAGCAATCGCTTTGATCCTTTCTAGAAGCTTTGACTTTCTCCAAGTCAGGAGCAATCTCTGAAATATTTGCTGTATCAACAGAAGCTTCCTCTGAAATTTCGAAAATATTAGATATATCGCACTCTTCGTCTTTGTATCCCATGAAAACATCCAGTGTCAATACCTTGTGACCATTTTCACGCAAAGCCTTGGCAACCATTGTTCCGGATTTGAAGGATACATCTCTCTCAGTGCTTAATCCACCACATAATACTACTATATTCATGCCGGGTCTCCTTTTTTGTGCATTTATTCTGTTAAATAATATACGTCTATGACGTCTTTTAAAATACTACTCCACGAATGTGGAAAAATCAATGTAAAATTGTGGAGAAAATGAGAGAAAAAACAACATCTAGTAGTATAAAAAAATAGGGAAATATAATATAATGGAATATGTTTATACGAAGGTGGGGGAGTCTGACGTAAATATAGAAAGTGGGAGAATATACGAAATGAATATTCAGGAATTAAGAGAGAAATTTAACGAAGTTTATGGAGAGGGTGGAGATATCAGAGAATATTTCGCACCTGGCCGAGTAAATCTAATCGGAGAGCATACTGATTACAACGGTGGACACGTATTCCCATGTGCTCTTACAATTGGAACTTATGGTGTTGCAAGAAAGAGAGATGATGACAAGGTATGTTTCATGTCTGCTAACATCGACAATGCCAGAGTTACAGAGGCAAGCTTGTCTGACTTGGAATATAACAAAGCCAATGGCTGGGCTAATTATCCTCTTGGAGTTGTATGGGCATTTGACAAGAAGGGAATGAAGCTGGACAAGGGATTCGACATGATTATCTGGGGAAATATTCCTAATGGCTCAGGTCTGTCTTCATCAGCTTCACTTGAAGTGCTTACAGGCGTAATTCTTCAGGACTTATATGGATTCGATAAGCTTACAATGACAGATTTGGCTCTTATCGGTCAGTACTCAGAGAACAATTACAATGGATGTAACTGTGGAATTATGGATCAGTTTGCTGTTGCAAATGGTAAGAAGGATTGTGCGATTTTCCTTGATACAAGTGATTTGTCATATGAGTATGCAAATATTAATTTGCCGGATGCCAAGATTGTCATCACAAACAGCAAGGTAAAGCATAGCCTTGTGGATGGTAAATATAATGAGAGAAGACAGGAGTGTGCCAAGGCTTTAGAGCAGTTGCAGACTGTTGTTGATATTGAATCTCTTGGAGATTTAACAGATGAGGAATTTGAGAAATACAAGTCTGCTATTACAGATCCAGAGGTTTTGAAGAGAGCTAAGCATGCCGTTGCTGAGAACCAGAGAACAATCAAGGCTGTCAAGGCTTTGGCAGACAATGATGTGGTTACATTTGGCCAGCTTATGAACCAGTCACATATTTCACTTCGGGATGATTACAAGGTATCTTGCGAGGAAGTTGATGTGCTTGTTGATTTGGCATGGAGCGTTGATGGCGTAATCGGTTCACGAATCACAGGAGGCGGATTTGGTGGATGTACAGTCAGCATCGTGAAAAATGAAGCAGTAGATAACTTTGTAAAGATTGTAGGCGATGGATACAAAGAGAAGACTGGAATAGAAGCAGAGTTTTATATTGTTGATATAGGAGACGGGGCAAGAAGATTGTCTTAAGGTAGGTTATGAATTCTAACAATGGAGCAAATAATTTAAGGAGATATCTGCAGTTACCGCTTTATATGCTTATAGTATTTGCTGCGGGAAATGCTTTTATCTATTTTAGAGATGTGAAGAGTGGAGCAATTATTTCTGCGGTTATTGTTTTCTACGCTTTCATTATTGGCATTAGCTATAAGGCTGGGCGTAAGAGAATTAACGAGGACATAGTATATTTTGCAACTCAGTACAGTTCTGTTCAGCACGAACTTCTAGATGAGTTCCAGGTTCCTTATGGCCTTATGGATATGAATGGCAAGATGCTGTGGATGAACCGGGAAATGATGGACCTGACAGGGAAGGACAAGCATTATTACAAGTCCATTACTTCTCTGTTTTCGGAGATTACTCGTGAGGAATTAGACAGACACGAAGAGGAAAGCTTTACCATATCTCTAGATTATTCAGACAGAAAATATGAGGCCAAAATCCAGAAGATCACTGTGGAAATGACACAATCATCCCAAGATAATGGCGATGCCAAGGTGGGCAACAATGATATAACTGGAATAGATGATGACATCAACAAGCTTATGGCTATATTGCTGTTTGATGTGACTGAGGTTGAAAACCTCCGGAAGGAAAATACTGACCAGAGAATGGTATCTGGACTTATTTATGTTGATAATTCAGATGAAGTATTCGATTCTGTGGATGAGGTTAAGAAATCACTCCTTATTGCCATTATTGATAGAAAGATTAATAAATATTTCCAGAGAGCACGAGCTATTGTGCGTAAGCTGGATGATGATAAATATTTTGTAGTATTTAAGCAGATGTATCTCAAGGAATTGGAGGAAGATAAATTCTCCCTCATTGAAGATATTAAGAGTACCAAGGCGGGGAATGATATTGAGATTACCTTGAGTATTGGCTTGGGTTACGGCGGTGAGTCTTATACCCAGTGTGCTGAATATTCAAGAGCGGCCATTGATCTGGCTATGGGCCGAGGAGGTTCACAGGTTGTTGTGAAAAATGGTGAAGATGTATCTTATTTCAGTTCTCGTGGACGAGAGTTTGAGAGAAATACACGAGTTAAGGCCAGAATGAAGGCCCAGGCTCTTCGAGAGATTATGGAGACCCGTGAAAATATTATGATTATGGGTCATAGCATTGCTGATGTTGATTCTTTTGGTGCGGCTATCGGAATCTTCTGCGCCGCCAGAGATATGGGCAAGACAGCTAGAATTGTTATAAATACAGTTACAAGTTCACTTAATCCATTGGTAGAACATTTCACACCGGAAAATGGTTATCCTGCAGATATGTTTCTCACATCTGCCCAGGCAGTGGAAATGGCTAATGCCCAGACTCTGGTAATTGTAGTTGATACAAATAGACCAAGCTATACAGATTGTCCGGAATTGCTGGGAATTAGCAAGTCAGTGGTAGTATTTGATCATCATAGAGTGGGAAATGAGAAGGTTAGCAACCCAGTGCTTTCTTATATTGAGCCATATGCATCCTCTGTATGTGAAATGATAGCGGAAGTACTTCAATATTTCTCAGAGAAAATAAATATTAAGCCTCACGAGGCAGATTGTATATATGCAGGTATTTTGATTGATACCAACAACTTTATGACCAAGACCGGTGTTAGAACTTTTGAAGCTGCGGCTTATTTGAGACGATGCGGCGCTGAGGTTACACGAGTTAGAAAATTGCTTCGTGAAGATATGTCAGCCTACAAGGCACGAGCAGAAATTGTGCGTCATGCTGAGGTATACAAAGGTTACTTTGCTATTTCAGTATTCGAGGGAAGCGACTTAGAGAGCCCGACAGTAGTTGGAGCTAAGGCGGCTAACGAGCTGTTAAATATAGTTGGAATCAAGGCATCCTTTGTTTTGACAGAATATCAGAACAAAATATTTGTCAGCTCCAGATCAATTGACGAGATTGATGTGCAGCTTATAATGGAGAGACTTGGCGGTGGCGGTCACTTAAATGTGGCAGGTGCCCAGATTGAGGATTCAACAATTGAGGAAGTAAAACTTCGTATACAGCAGATACTGGATGACATGATGGAAGAAGGAGAGATTGTATTATGAAAGTAATATTGTTGGAAGATGTAAAAAGCCTTGGTAAAAAAGGTGAGATTGTAGAAGTTAGCGAAGCTTATGCCAGAAATGTGCTTTTCAAGAAGAAGCAGGGAGCAGAGGCAACAAGTAAGAACTTAAATGATTTGAAATTACAGAACAAACATGCTGATAAGGTTGCACAGGAAAATCTTGAGGCAGCTCAGGCACAGGCTGAGAGAATGAAAGAGTGGACTGTTGAAACCAAGATTAAAACCGGAGAAGGCGGCAAGACATTTGGTTCTGTGTCTTCAAAGGAAATATGCGCAGCAGTCAAAGCTCAGTATGGCGAAGATATTGATAAGAAGAAGGTACATCTTGATGAGCAGATTAAATCTCTGGGAACATATGAAGTAAAGGTGAAGCTTCATCCACAGGTTACAGCAACTCTGAAAGTACATGTATCGGCAGAATAAGATAGGAAGTTATTTTGATGGAAGATAGACAAATGGGACGAATCATGCCCAACAACTTAGAAGCAGAGCAATCTGTTGTTGGTTCAATGATTGCGGACAAAGAAGCTATTACAATTGCGATGGAAATAGTAACAAAAGAAGATTTCTATCATCAGCAATATGCAGCATTATTTGACGCAATAACAACCTTGCATGATGATGGCATAGATGTTGATCCGGTTATTCTCAAGGATAAGCTTCAGGAAATGGGTGTTCCACCGGAGGTTTCAAGTACAGAATTTATTATTGATGTGGTAACATCTGTTCCTACTACGGTAAATGTGGCATCCTATGCCAATATTGTAAAGGATAAAGCGATACTTCGTCGTATTATTAGTACTACACAGGAGATAGAAAATAATTGTTACCTGGGTAAGGATGATGTATCGACTATTCTGGATAAAACTGAAAAAGATATATTTAAACTGACACAGCATAGAAGTTCAGGTGAGTATGTACCAATCAAGGATGTGGTAATGAATTCTCTGAAGAAGATTGAGATGGCATCTAAGTTGAAGGGTACAATTACAGGTCTTCCAACAGGTTTTACAGAGCTGGATTATAAGACGGCAGGACTACAGCCATCGGATTTGATTCTGATTGCGGCGAGACCTTCTATGGGAAAGACCGCCTTTGTATTGAACCTGGCACAGTATATATGTTTTCATGAGAATGCTTGTGCAGCAGTATTTTCATTGGAAATGTCGGCCGAGCAGCTGGTAAACCGTATGCTTGCATTAGAATCAGGTGTAGAGGCCAACAAGATTCGTACTGGTGATTTACAGGAAGCAGATTGGGAGAGATTGTCATTTGGTGCTGGTGTAGTAGGTAAGTCCAGCCTGATTATTGATGATACTCCAGGTATCAGTATTGGTGAGCTTAGAAGTAAATGTAGAAAATATAAGATGGACCATGACTTGAAGATTATCATCATCGACTACATACAGTTGATGACAGGTACAGGTCATTCGGAATCCAGACAGCAGGAAGTATCAGAGATTTCCAGATCTCTTAAATCTCTTGCCAGAGAGTTAAATGTTCCTGTAATTGCCTTGTCTCAGTTGTCCCGTGCAGTTGAGAAGCGAGATGACAAGCGACCAATGATGTCGGATTTGCGTGAATCCGGAGGTCTGGAGCAGGATGCCGATGTGGTAATGTTTATCTATCGTGAAGACTATTATGATCATGATACTGATCGTAAGAATATATCAGAGATTATTATTGCTAAACAGCGTAACGGTCCTATTGGAACTGTTGAGCTGGCTTGGATTCCGGAACTTACCAAGTTTGGAAATCTTGATAGATCATTACAGACTCAGGAATAAAGAAGTATACGAAAAAAGCAACTCCCGAAAGGAAGTTGCTTTTCGTTTTTTTAATGAATTATCTTGTGGATAATTAGCCCTGTGAAATAGCTCCTGTTGGGCAAACACCAGCGCAAGTTCCACACTCTACGCATGCATTTGCATCGATTTCGAACTGGCTATCTCCCTGAGAAATTGCTCCTACTGGGCACTCAGGTTCGCATGTTCCACAACTAACACATGAATCAGAAATAACGTATGCCATTTTAAATTCCCTCCATTTCATAAATATAAATAATACAAGCTTTTTGCTTATTTTCTATAATAATTGATATTATTTTCAAAAGCAATAGTATTTGGAAACAAGAATTGTATTTAGTTAAATCCAAGGTAAATATGAGCATATGAGAATATGAACTAAATTAGGTTGCGCAAAACCGAAAAAGGCTTTATAATAAGCAAATCAGAGAAATAAGGAGGACAAGACAATGGCAAAGATTGATAAGACAGTTACAATCGGCGAGTTATTGATGGTAGATACAGGTATTGCAAATCTCTTGATGGGAGCAGGAATGCACTGTGTTGGATGCCCATCTTCAGCAATGGAGACATTGGAAGAGGCTGCTATGGTTCATGGCTTTAATGCAGATGAGCTTGTTGAGGATATCAATAATTACTTAGAGTACAAGGCAGTTTAATTCAGAGTTGATTTAGATTGAATTAGAAAAAGCTTTCCCAGATAAAATGGGAAAGCTTTTGTTTTTGTCTATGGAAAATAATTATATGATTATAGTGCAGCAAGTGTATGTATTGCATCATTTCCTATAATCTGTTTGTAGTGTTCAAGGAAATAAGCTCGCTGATTCTGAGCTAAATCACACTGAGAACCATATTCACTGATAATATTGCACACCTTGTTAAACTCTTCTGGAGTATGTTGAGATTTGCTGACTACCAGGTAATAGAGATTATCAACAGGATTTTTGTACAATAGATTTGTGCCATCATATGAGCTGTCTATTACATGAGCCAGGCGAATTATATCCTCCATGTTGTGGAAGACAAATAATTTCGTAATA